>Ga0070739_10000503_pt1 | contig 74717 bp, 72 predicted proteins | sample Coa_R1_7_FD_66445 | JGI IMG/M metagenome (GOLD analysis project Ga0070739, IMG submission 66445) | Surface soil microbial communities from Centralia Pennsylvania, which are recovering from an underground coalmine fire - Coalmine... | ecosystem: Environmental > Terrestrial > Soil > Unclassified ...
CGATAGAGCTTCTGCGCGACGTCGTTCGATTCGCGCACTTCGAGCGTGATCCACGACGCGCCGTGCGCGATCGCCTCGTCGAGCAGCTTCTGGAGCATCTCCTCGCCGAGCTTGAGGCCGCGGCGTTCGGGGTGGACGGCGATCGTCGTGATGTGCGAGTCCTCGAGGATCACCCAGATCCCGCCGTAGGCGACGATCTCGCCGTCGAGCCGGCCGACGAAGTAGTGCGCGAGCTTGTTGTCCCGGATCTCGTTCGAGAACGCGTTGACCGGCCACGACGTGCTGAACGAAAGCGACTCGATGTGCAGCACCGACGGCAGGTCGGACGGCGTCATCGGCTCGATCGCCATCCGGCGCGAATCGTCGGCGGCGGCGTCGTAGAGTTGCGCCTTCATCGGGTCACGCGCGCGGGGCGAGGTTTGGGCGCCGAGACGGCCGGGGCTTCGCCGTAGTCGGGCGCGAGCGCGTGCGGGCCGGGACTCGGCTCCCGGGTGCGGGCGAGCTGCGCGATCGCTTCGGCGGGGACGGCCGTCCGGGGCGGGAGCGCTCGCACGGTCCAGCCGCGTTCGGCAATGTGCGAGAGCACGTCCTCTGTGTTCCCCACGAGGCTGACGGTGCCCGCAGGGCCGTCCAGCAGTCGGCCGACCACCCCGGCGGCCGGGCCGCAGGCGACGGCGGCCGCGCCGCCGGCGGACCGCAGCCGGGCGCAGACGACGCCGCGCCGGCCGTGCACGACCGTGAGCACCGGGAGCGGCGCGCCGTCGGGCTCGAGGGCGTCGTACGACGAGACGCCGACGAGCGGGACGCGCGCGCCGTACGCCAGCGACTTCGCGTAGGCGACGGCGATCCGGACGCCGGTGAACGAGCCGGGGCCCAGGCCGACGGCGATCCGGTCGAGGTCGCGCAGGCGCAGCCCCGCGTCCCGCAGCGTTTCGGCGATCAGCGCCAAACCGCGCTCGAGCGCGTCCTGCCGGCCGGTCGACGCCGCGCGAACGGTCGTCCCGTCGTCGAGGGCGACGGAGAAGCCGCCGAGCGCGGCGTCGAGCGCGAGAACGGTCATCGCGGCCGGCCGGCGACGCGGACGCGCCGCGGCGAATCCCCGCTCCCCTCGATCGTGATCTCGACCCGTTCCGGAGGAAGCCAGCCTTCCGCCCGTTCGGGCCACTCGACGAAGACGATCGCGTCGGCGCCGAAGGCCTCCTCGAGGCCGAGCCCGGCCAGCTCGCGCTCGTCTTCCACGCGGTAGAGGTCGACGTGCTCGACCGGGGGCTCTCCGGGGTACCGCTGCCGGAAGACGAACGTCGGGCTGCTCACCGCATCGTCGCCGCCGTGCAGCTCGGCGACGGCGGCGCGCACGAACGCCGTCTTGCCGGCGCCGAGCGGGCCGCGCAGCGCGACGACGTCGCCGGGGCGCAGCGAGCGCGCGAAACGCCGGGCGTAGGCGTCGAACGCGGCGCGGTCATCGAGGACGTCATCATCGGAAGTCAGAATGGTGTTTGGTGCTTCTGCGCATGAGCGACGTCCTCGTCGGGGTGGTCGCCGGAGCGGTGTGTTCGGTGATCGCGGCCCTCTTCGAGGCGTCCGTTCTCACGCTGCGCTTCTTCACGCTGGGCAGAATCGGCGGTGGGCTCGGAAGCAAGCTGCTGCTGATCGCGATCGTCGGCGCCGTCGTCGGCGGTCTGGTCGGTTTCCTGGTCGGCGCCCTCTTCAAGCAGCGCGACTCCGCGCGGTGAGCGGCGACCCCGGCGCGGACCCTTCCGAGGCGATCGTCCGCAGCGCGCAGCACCTCGCCGATCTCGACGCCCGCCATGACGCGCACCTCGCGGCGATCCGCGCGCGCGCGGCGCGGCTCCGCGAGGCGGGCGAGGCTGCCGCCGACGAGCTGGCGGAGACCGTCGGCGCCGCCTACCCCGAACACGCCTTCCCGCCGTCAACCGATCCAGAGCCCTAGAAAGAACCCGTGAACAACGACTCCCGGATGTCCGCGATCGCCGTCGAAGACGAGATGCGGGAGAGCTACCTCTCGTACGCGATGTCGGTCATCGCCTCGCGAGCGCTCCCCGACGTTCGCGACGGCCTCAAGCCCGTGCAGCGCCGTATCCTGTACGCGATGCGCGAGATGGGCCTCGACCCCTCCAAGCAGCATCGCAAGTGCGCCGGCGTGATCGGCGAGGTCCTCAAGAGCTTCCATCCGCACGGCGACTCGTCGGTGTACGATGCGCTGGTCCGGATGGCGCAAGACTTCACGCTGCGCTACCCGCTCGTCGACGGACACGGCAACTTCGGCTCGATCGATCCGGACCCGCCGGCCGCCTACCGCTACACCGAGGCGCGCCTCGCGCGCATGGCGCTCGAGATGCTGGCGGACATCGACAAAGAGACGGTCGATTTCGTCCCCAACTTCGACAACCAGACGCAGGAGCCGGTGGTCCTCCCGGGGCGTCTTCCGCAGCTGCTGGTCAACGGCAGCTCGGGGATCGCGGTCGGGATGGCGACCAACATCCCGCCGCACAACGTCGGGGAGATCTGCGACGCGGTCGGCTTCATGCTCGATCCGGCGACGCGCAAGCTCACCGACGACGAGATCGACGACGGGCTGTTCGAACGCGTCCACGGGCCCGATTTCCCGACCGGCGGCGTGCTGCTCGGACGCGAGGCGATCCGTCAGGCGTACAAGACCGGACGCGGGTCGGTGGCGCTGCGCGGGAAGGCCGAGATCGTCGAGGAGCGCGGCCGCCATCGCATCGTGATCAGCGAGGTGCCGTTCCAGGTCTCCGTCAACCGCATCCTGGAGTCGATCAACGACGCATACCAGGAGAAGCGGATCACCGGGATCACCGGGCTCTACAACGAGTCGAACCGCAAGGGGATGCGGATCGTCGTCGAGCTGCACCGCAGCGCGACGCCGCAAGTCGTGCTGAACCAGCTCTACAAGCAGACGCCGCTGCAGTCGAGCTTCGCCTTCAACATGCTCGCGCTCGTCCCGCCGCCGGGCGACTTCCGGATGGAGCGCACGACGGGGACGTCGACGCCGCTCGAGCCGCAAGTGCTCTCGCTGCGCGACATGCTGCGGCACTTCATCAACCACCGCCGCAGCGTCATCTACCGCCGCACGATCTACGATTTGCGGCGGGCCGAGGACCGGGCGCACATCCTGCTCGGCTTCCTCACGGCGCTCGACAACATCGACCGGGTGATCACGATCATCCGCGAGAGCGATACGGTCGAAGTCGCCCGCGAGCGGCTGGTCGCCGAGCCGTTCGTCCTCTCGCCGTCGTTCCGCGCGATGATCGCGCGCGCCGGCGCGCGCACGTTCCCCGAGACCGTCGTGCCCTCGGACCTCGACGCCTTCCGGCTCGACGCGACGCAGGCCGCGGCGATCGTCGACATGCGGCTGCGCACGCTGGTCGGGCTCGAGCGCCAGAAGCTCGAGACCGAGTACGGCGAGCTGCTCGACGAGATCACCCACCTCACCGCACTCAAGGGCTCCAACGAGCTGATCGACCGCGAGATCAAGCGCGAGACCGACGATCTGAAGAAGCGCTTCGCCGACAAGCGGCGCACGCCGGTCGAGGCGCTCGAAGGCGAGCTCGCGATCGAGGACATCATCGCCGACACCGAGGTCGTCGTGACGGCGACGGTCGGCGGATACATCAAGCGCGTCTCAGTCGATACGTTCCGCGCGCAGAACCGCGGCGGGCGCGGCGTCATCGGGATCTCGAACCTGAAGAAGGAAGACGTCGTCCGCAACTTCTTCGTCGCGACGACGCACCAGCACGTGCTGTTCTTCACGAACAAGGGCCGCGCGTTCCGGCTTCGCGCCTACGAGATCCCCGACTCCACTCGTCAGGCCCGCGGCACGGCGCTCGTCAACCTCCTGCAGCTGCCGCCGGGCGAGATCGTGACCGCGGTCTTCACGGTGCGTGCGTTCGACACGGACGAGTACCTCGTGATGGTGACGCGGCGCGGCGTGATCAAGAAGACGAACCTGAGCGACTTCGAGAACGTGCGGCGCAACGGGCTGATCGCGATCGGGCTCGACGAAGGCGACGAGCTGCTCGCGGTCGACCTGAGCACCGGCGACCGCGACGTGCTGCTCGCGACGCACGACGGAATGGCCGTGCACTTCAGCGAGAAGGACGTGCGGCCGATGGGCCGTCCGGCGCGCGGCGTCAAGGCGATCACGCTCGCCGAAGGCGACGAGGTCGTCGCGATGGACATCGTCGAGGACGACCGCAACGAGGTGCTGATCGTCACCTCGCAGGCGTACGGAAAGCGCACGCCGATCGAGGACTACCGCCACACCTCGCGCGGCGGCAAAGGCGTGAAGGCCTTCGCGAAAGAGAAAGAGATCGGCCACGTCGTCGACCAGATCCTCGTCGCCCCGAACGACGAGCTGCTGATGATCACCAGCGGCAATCAGGTGATCCGCATCCCGGTCAGCCAGATCCGTCGGGCGGGCCGTTCGACGAAGGGCGTGCGCCTGCAGCGTCTCGCCGAAGGCGACGAGGTGATCGCGATCGCGAACCTCGGCGTGCAGACGAAGCGCGTCGCGGACATCACCGGCGAGCCGCCGCCGGGATAGCGTTCCGGCACGGCGCTCCGCTCGGTCTTCTGCCGAGCGGAGCGTCGTCGCGGGGAAAGCGTACGGTATGAAACGCTTCTCCTCGATCGTCCTCGCGGTGGCGATGCTCGCGGCACCGCTCGCGTCGTCCGCGCAGAGCTCGCCGGTCGTCCCCGGGATGGAGCTCTCGGGCACGATGAACCAATCGATCAGCTCGGCGAACGCGTACGTCGGCGAGCCGTTCACCGTCTCCAACGTCACCGACTCCGCCGGCTCCGGACGGATCGTCGGCGCGACCGTCTACGGCCACGTCACCGGCGTCACCAAGCCCGGGATCGGGCGCAACGCGCGCGTCCGCCTCTCCTTCGACCGCATCCGTCTGCGCGGCGGCCGCGTCTACGCGCTCGACGCGCGCCCGACGCACATCCGCGTGATGACGAAGAGCAACGCGGCGCGCGAGGCCGGCGGCGCGGTCGTCGGCGACCTGCTCGGGAACTGGATCGGCAAGACGATCGGCGTGGCGCTGCTCGGCCCGATCGGGCTCGTCGGCGGGTTCCTCGTCGCGAAGAACGCGCGGCAGAACGTCGTCATCCCGCAGAGCTCGCTGGTGACGATCCAGGTCCTGCGCGCCTACCGCCAAGCCTGATCGCGGCGGCCCGGCGGCGGCTTGCCGCCGGGCGCCCGCCGGCATCGAAACCGTCGCTCCGGCGGCGGGGTCGAAGCGCTCGGAGGTACGAAACCCAACGTTATGAGCGCTCTCCCCGACGTCAGCCAGAGCACGTTTCCGACCCAGGTGCTCTCCTCGTCCAAGCCCGTGCTGGTCGATTTCTGGGCCCCGTGGTGCGGGCCGTGCCGCATGCTCTCGCCGGTCGTCGAAAAGATCGCCGGGCAGATGGGCGACCGCGTCACGTTCGTGAAGCTCAACACCGACGAGGCGCCCTCGATCGCCGGCCAGTACGGCGTCTCCGGGATCCCGTGCCTCATCCTCTTCAAGGACGGCCAGGCCGTCGACCGGATCGTCGGGTTCGTCCCGGAGCCCCAGATCCGGGCGATGCTCGACAAGCACCTCGCCGCCGCCTGATCGGAACCCGGCGTCTCCGCCGATGCGAGGACTGCCGGCGGTTCACCGCCTTCTCGACGAACCGCGCATCGCGCGGTTCGTCGCGCTTCTCGGCGCGCCGCTGGTGAAGCGGCACGTCGATGCCGCGCTGGCCGCGGCGCGCGCGAGCGGCGAGGTGCCGGGCGAGGACGCGCTCGCCGGCGACGTGCTCGCCCGGCTCGCCGCGGAGCGCCGTCGCGGGCTCACCGGCGTCCTCAACGCCACCGGGATCCTGCTCCACACGAACCTCGGCCGCGCTCCGCTCGCGCAAGAGGCGCTCGACGCGATCGCGGGCGCCGCGGGCGGTGCGTCGAACCTCGAGTACGACCTCGACGAAGGGACGCGCGGCTCGCGGTACGACCGGCTCGGCGCGCTGCTGCGCGCCGCCACCGGCGCGGAGGACGCGCTCGTCGTGAACAACGGCGCGGCGGCGGTGCTGCTCGTGCTCGACACGTTTGCGCGCGCCCCCGACGGCTCGGCGCGCGAGGTGGTCGTCGCGCGCGGGCAGCTCATCGAGATCGGCGGCGGCTTCCGCCTGCCCGACGTGCTGGCGCGGAGCGGCGCGACGCTGGTCGAGGTCGGCGCGACGAACAAGGTGCGCGCCGAGGACTTCTGGCGCGCGCTCACGCCGCGCACGGCGCTGCTCTTGCGCGCGCACCCGTCGAACTATCGCGTCGAGGGCTTCGTCGCGGACGTGTCGGGCGCCGAGTTGGCCGCGATCGGCGCGCGCGCCGGCGTTCCCGTCGTCGAGGATCTCGGCAGCGGCGCGCTCACCGACCTGCGCGCATACGGCTTGCCGCACGAGCGCACCGTGCAGGATGCGCTCGCCGACGGCATCGACCTCGTCGCGTTCTCGGGCGACAAGCTGCTCGGCGGGCCGCAAGCGGGGATCGTCGTCGGACGCGCCGCCGCGATCGCGCGGATGCGCGCGAACCCGCTGCTGCGTGCACTGCGCGTCGGCGCGACCACGATCGCCGCGCTCGGCGCGACGCTGCGCCTCCAGCTCGATCCGCGGGGCCGAGAGCGGATCCCGTTCTACCGCATGGCGGCGCAGCCGCTCGACGCGCTGCGCGCGCGCGGCGAAGCGCTGCGCGCGCGGCTCGACGGTCTCGACCTGCGCGTCGAGGAGACCGACGGGTACGCCGGCGGCGGGACGCTCCCGCTCGCACCGCTGCGCTCGATCGCGCTCGCGTGGCGGCCGCGCGGGGGCGCGAACGCCGGCGCGGCGCGGCTGCGGCGCGGCGATCCGCCGGTCGTCGCGCGAGCCGAGGGCGACCGCGTGCTGATCGACGTCCGCACGATCCCGCCCGAGCGCGACGGAGCGCTCGCGGACGCGCTCGAAGCGGCGCGCTGATGAACCGGATCGAAGCGCGCCTCTGATGCACGTTTCCGAGCGCGAGCGCTGATGCACGTCATCGGAACCGCGGGGCACGTCGATCACGGCAAGTCGTCGCTCGTGCGCGCGCTCACGGGCACCGAGCCGGATCGGTGGATCGAAGAGCGGCTGCGCGGAATGACCCTCGATCTGGGTTTCGCGCACCTTCGGTACGACGACGGCGTCGAGGCGGGGATCGTCGACGTCCCGGGACACGAGCGGTTCGTGCACAACATGCTCGCCGGCGCCGCCGGGATGGAGCTGCTGATGCTGGTCGTCGCCGCGAACGAAGGCGTGCGGCCGCAGACGGTCGAGCATCTCGCGATCCTCGACTTCCTCAACGTGCGGCGCGCGATCGTGGTGCTGACGAAGCGCGACCTCGTCGACGGCGCGACGCTCGCCGCCGCGGAGCGCGACGTGCGCGAGGCGGTGCACGGAACGGTCGCCGCCGATGCGCCCGCGGTCGCGGTGTCGACCCTGACCGGTGAAGGGATGGACGCGCTGCGCGCGGCGATCCACGACGCGCTCGTCGCGCTCCCGCCGCGGCTCCCGGACGCGCCGGCCTTTCTGCCGATCGATCGCGTGTTCGCGCTCCCCGGCCGCGGCACGATCGTAACCGGGACGCTCATGCAAGGCACCTTGCGCACCGGCGCGACGCTACGGCTCGACCCGCCGGGACGTGACGTGCGCCTGCGCTCGCTGCACGTCTTCGGCGCGCCGCGCGACGCCGTCTCTGGGGGTGCGCGCGTCGCCGTCAACGTCCCCGGCGTCGAGGTCGCCGAGCTGCACCGTGGCGCGGTGCTCGCCGATCCGGAGCTCGGCGCCGACTCGTCGCTGCGCGTGCGCTTTCGCGCCGCGACCTCAGCGGCGGGGCTGCTGCGGCGTCGTACGCCCGTACGCGCCTATCTCGGAGCCGCCGAGATCATCGGCACCCTGGTCTTCGACGACGCGCCGCCGCGCGACGCGAGCGAGACCTCCGCGACGCTGCACCTGCGGCGCGCGACGACGACGTATCCGAACGAAGCGTTCGTGCTCCGCGCGCTCTCGCCGAAAGCGCTGCTCGGCGGCGGGACGGTGAGCGCGATCGGCGCGGATGCCGGCGCAAGCGCGGAGGCGCCGGACGTCGCGGCCGTCGCGCAGGCGCTCGCCGCGAGCCGTCTCGTGCCGCGCAGCGCGGCGGAGCTCGGGGCGCGCGCGAACGTGCGCGAAGCGCGCGCCGCCGATATCCTCGAAGAGCTTGCGGAACGCGGGCTCGCGCGCCGGGTGCAGCGGCCGGCCGCCTACGTCGACGGCGCCGCCGCCGACGCGCTCTCGCTGCGCATCGCCGACGTCTTGCAGCGGCGCGAGGCCGAAGCGCCGTGGATGCTCGGAACGACGTCGCTCGCGCTCGCGCGCGAGCTGGCCGTCGAGGAGCCGTTCCTGCTGCGTTTCCTGGCCTCCGAAGCGGAGGACGGACGGATCGCGGCGCGCGGCGGCTACTACGCGACGCCGGGCCACGCCCCGCGGCTGAGCGACGAACAGCGCGCCTTCTTCGAGCGCGCGGTCCGCGTCGACCCCGCGCAGCCGCTCGTCCCGACGCCGCTGGAGCAGTTCGTGGGCGAGCTGCGGCGCGCGAACGTCGCCGGTCTCGCGCAGGCGTTCGACACGCTGCTCGCCACCGGCGCGCTGGTGAAGGTCGGCGCGGACGTGTATCGCGGGACGCAGATCGCGGAGATCCGCGCGCGGCTCACCGCGGCGATCCGCCGCGACGGGCCGATCACGATGGCCGCCTTCCGCGACGCGGTTGGGACGACGCGCAAGTACGCCGTCCCGCTCATGGAGTGGTTCGACGCGACCGGCGTGACGATCCGCGACGGCGACCGCCGCGCGCTGCGCGCCCGCGCCGCCGTCTGACCGCGGTCACGCGACGCGAATCTCGCGCCGGTAGTCCGGCGCGAAGATCGCCTTCGGGATCATCGCGTGCACGCCGTTGTTGACGTCGACCATCTGCGTGACGCGGAAGTCGACCGCCAGCGAAGCCAGCGAGTAGGCGCGCTCGCGCGCGAGGCCGGCGCGTAGCGTCAGGAAGTCGAGCACGTTGCGCAGCGCGATCCGCATCGCTTCGTTCAACTCGGGGTCGAGTCCGAGCGCGATCCAGTGCGTCGCCGTCTCGGCGAACGGCCAGCGCCACGGCGCGTTCTCGTGCAGGATCACCTGCATGCGGAACTCGCGCATCGCCGTCTCGACCGCCGTGATGTTGACCTCGCCGTCGCCCTGCAGCGCGTGGGAGTCGCCGGTGAAGATCAGCGCGCCGGGATGCGCGACCGGAACGAACAGCGAGCTTCCGGCGGTGAGGTCCTTGAGGTCGATGTTTCCGGCGTGACGGTGCGGTGCGACCGAGCTGACCGCAGCGTCACCCTCGGCCGCGAGGCCGAGCGTCCCTTGGAACGGCCGCAGCGAGAGCCGAATGCGCGCGTCGAACTCGACGAAGCCGCGCCGCGCGTCGAGCGCGAAGTACGAGACGTGGCCGTGCTCGAACTCGTCGGGCAGCACGCCGGTGCCGACCGCGCGCGGGTTGTGGAAATTCGCGCCGAAATCGATCGTCTCGAGCGCGAGCATCCGAAGCTGCACGACGTCGCCGGGCATCGCGCCCCGCACCGCGACCGGCCCGACGATGCTGTGCACGCCGCGCCCGCGGCACTCGGCTCGCAGCGCGGCCAGCTCGTCCACCGTCACGCCGAGCTGCAGGCGGTTCAGAAAGTGCGTCCAGGTGTCGCGGTAGACCACGACGTCGCCGGAATCGACGGTCGCCACCGGCTCGCGCGCGGGATCGAACAGGCCCAACGTCACGGTGTCGGCGTTCGAGGGGACGACGTGCGTGCGTCCGAGCGGCACGCGCGCGACCGTGGAATCCCAGCTTTCGGACGCGTCGCGCCGCGCGTCGTCGCCGGGCCATGCGGGCGCGCCGCCGGCGCGCCACGCATCGTAGAGCGCGTCGAGCGCGGCGGCGTCGACCGCGTCTCGCGCGCGCAGCTCGCGGCGTTCCCGTTCGCTCGTGAGAAATGCGGTCAGCGCGGGCTCGAAGCGCTTCCCCATCCAGTGATCGCTGCAGCCGAACATCTCCGCGGTGTAGTCGCTCCGGGCGCGCTCGGCCTCCTTTCGCCGGCTTGCGTGCGCTCGAGCGGAAGCCGGGAAAGACCCGCGACGGCTCGCGACCGCTACGAAGGACGACGGTTCGCGACCGCTACGGAGAACGACGGTTCGCGATCGCTACGGACAACGACGTCCGGCGCCGTCGCTCGACGACGTCAACCCGACGCCGGCGGAGGCGCCGGTGACGGTGGAGGCGTCGGCGACGGTGGAGGCGTCGGCGAGGGTGGAGGTGTCGGCGACGGTGGAGGCGTCGGCGATGGTGGAGGCGCCGATGACGCGAGGACCGCGGCGAGCTTCGTGCCGTTCGGGGTGCCGAGGCCGGTGCAGGCGTCCCAGCCCGGCGTCGCATCGTACCCGCCGTTGTTGCCGCTCGTAATGTCGTTGAGCGCCGAGGCGGCCTGATAGAGTGCCGGGTTGACGAACCCGACCGGCGCGCTTCGCCCGGCGTTGATCCGTGCCAGCAGCGCCGCCCAGAGCGGCGCGACGGCGCTCGTGCCGCCGAACACCGTGTCGGTGCCGTCGACGCGCACCGCGTAGCCCGTCGCCGGATCCGCGTCGGCGGCGACGTCGGGGACGCCGCGCTTCGCGAGCGGGCTGCTCGTGCCGCGCGAGGTCTTCACGGTGAGCCCTTGCTGCCACGACGGGGTCGCGAACGTCGCGCTCACGCCGCCGCCGCTGGCTCCGCCTTGCGCCCCGTCGTTCCAGACGATCTCGGAGGCGATCGTCGTCCCCGACGACTGCAGCGTCGTCCCGCCGCAGCCCAGCACGTTCGGGCTCGACGCGGGAAAGTCGGCGTGGTTACCGCTCGGCTCGCCGTCGCCGGAGCCGCTGTCGCCGGACGCGACGCAGATCGTGACGCCGAGCGCCGCGGCGCTCTGGAACGCCGTGTCCATCGCCGTCATCGCCTGCGCCGTCCACTCGGGTTCGGCCGAGCCCCAGCTGATCGAGACCACCGACGGCTTGTTCGTCGTGTCGTGGATCGCCGTCGTGACCGCGTCGAGGAAGCCGGCGTCGGTGTTCGGCGCGAAGTAGACGGCGATCGTCGCGCCCGGCGCGATCCCGCCCGCGACCTCGATGTCGAGCATCACCTCACCGTCGGGACCGTCGGCGCTTCCGGTCGGCGCGTTCGTCGCTTGGTCGACCGACACGGGCGTGACCGCGGGCGGCGCGATCCCGAGCCCGGAGAAGTACGTCTGCAGATCGGCCGGCACGTAGCCGCCGCCGAGCTCGATGATCCCGATGCATTGCCCGCTCGCCGTTCCGTCGGGGAATCCGTAGAGCGTCGCGAGCTGCGGCGGCGTGTACGAGACGCCCGTCGCTTGCGCACGGACGCGAAAATGCGTGCGGGCCTGGTTGCGGTTGTCGAGGCCGAGGACGGCCACGACGATCCCGTCCAGCTCGTCGGGGATCGTGATCTCGCCCGTGCGGCCGCGATAGGTTCCGCCCGGGTACTCGTAATGCTGGAGCTCGACGCCGAACGCCGCGCTCATCGCCTGTGCGGTTCCCGAGAGCACGACCGTGCGGCGCGCCGCGTCGCGCTGCACGACCGCGAGACCGTGCTGCGCGGCGAAGCTCGCGACCGCGTCGAGATCGGCCGCCGACGCGCCGTACTGCCGTGCGTACGTCTCGCGATCGATCGGCGGCGCCGAGCCGGCCTCGGGAAGCGCCGGGCCGCGCACGAGCACGCTGACCTCGAGACGTTCGGCGGGATGCGCCTTCCCGATCGCCTTCGCGCCGGGGAGCGGGTTGCGCGTGCTGCCGGGGAGCTTCTTCGGCATGGGCCAGCCTCACGTCGGACGGGACCGCGATGGTACCACGGGCGTCGCGCGGCGGCAACGAGGCCGCTCACACCTCGCTCAGCGTGCCGCGTCGATCGCGTCGTAGACGCGCCGCCGCCGCGCGCGCGCTTCGTCGAGCTCGCCCTCGCGCCAGGCGCGCAGCGCGCCGCCGGCGCCGTCGAGGAGCGGGATGCGCTCGCGCGCGTCGAGGTCGGGGACCACGCTGCGCGCGACGTCGGCGAACGTCGCGCGTCCGCCGAGGTCGACGCTCGCGAGCGGGCCGGTCGCGGCCCAGCGCGGCCCGAGCGCCAGCTCGACGATCGCATCGACGTCGGCCGCGGCGGCGACCCCGCGCTCTACGAGGTTCGCCGCTTCACGGACCAGCGCGAACTGCAGGCGGTTGATGATGAATCCGGTAACCGGCGCGCGCAGCCGGACCGGCCGCATGGCGAGCGCGCCGAGCCATGCTTCGACCGTCGCGAGCGCGGCAGTGTCCGCTTCCGCCGGCGGAACGACTTCGACGATCGGGCACAGCGTCACGGGGTGGACCATGTGAGCGACGACGATCCGTCCCGCGTGCGGAACGCCGGCGCCCAGACGCTCGGGGACGAAGGTCGACGTGCCGGACGCGATCGGCACGTGCCCGCCGACGATCGCGTCGAGCGCGCGGTACAGCGCCTGCTTTTTCGCGAGGTCTTCGGGGATCGCTTCGGCGACGAGCTCGGCGTTCGCGGCCGCATGCAGATCTTCGCCGATCGTCACGCTCGACGCGTCGAGACCGCTCTCGCGCGCGGCGTCCTCGAGCGCGAGCGCCGCGCGCTGCGGGTCGCGTGCGATGAGCGTCGTCGGACAGCCGTGCGCCGCCGAGCGCAGCGCGAGCCGCGTCCCCATCGTCCCGGCGCCGACGATCGCGACGCGCATCATGCGGGCGTCGCGAAGAGCGCGTCCTGCTCGCGGCGCAGCTTCCACAGGAACGAGCCGTCGTCGAACACGACGTCGTCCTCGCCGATCGGGTGGTCGGCGCCGACGTCGCGCCGCAGCCGCAGCCCGTGCGCGAGCCCCATCGGCACCAACCGTTTCGCGCGCGCGCTCGCGGCGGGGACGCACGTTCCGTACACGGCGTAGCCGCCTTCGCCGTCGATGACGTCGCCGGCGCGCATCGTGCGGCGCGTCGCGCAAACCACTTCGGCCCGGTGGCCGGCGTACGGCGCACCCGTCGGCTCGCCGCGCAGCGCGACGGAGGCGACCGAGACGCCGATCTCCAGCCCGATCAGGTGATACGGCCGCCACAGCGCCGCGTAGCGACCGCCCGGATCGGTCGCCACGCCGTACTCGCCGAAGCAGCGCCGCGCGTACTCGCTCTCCGAGGTGAAGGTGACGTAGACGCCCCAGCGGAGGTGGTCGTCGACGAACGTCTCGTCCGCGCGGACGCACGAGACGACGTCGACCATCCCGGCGTGCGGGAGGATCCCGCCCTCGTCGCGCGGCCGCAGCAGCGTCGCGAGATCGTACACCGACGCGGGGGCGAACGACAGACCGTCGTCCGCGACGTCGAGGCCGGTCGCGTTCGCGACGGCGACCATCTCGATCGCCGATTTCGTTCCGTCGAGAAACGAGTTGAACATCTTCGGGTTGAAGCCGCCCGTCGCGATCTGCTCCGGCGTGAAGCCGTAATAGCCGAACGCGGTGTCCGGGGTCGAACGCCGGTAGAGCGGCGCGTACTTGGTCCCTTTGCCCGCGGCGACGACGTCGAAGCCGCACGTGCGCGCCCAGTCGACCAGCTCGCAGATGATCGCCGGCTGATCGCCGTACGCCATCGAGTACACCGCACCGTTGCGGCGCGCCAGCTCGTGCAGGTACGGTCCGACCACGACGTCCGCTTCGACGGTCACCATCACCACGTGCACACCGCGCTCGAGCGCGCGGTACGCGTGCAGCGCGCCCGCCTCTTCGTGTCCCGTCGCTTCGATCAGCACGTCGATGTCGCAGGCCGCGGCGGTCTCGCCGCTCTCGACGAGCGCGGTGCGCCCGGCGCGCGCCGCGTCGTTCGCGGCCCCCACGCGCGCCGCGAGCACGAAGGCGCCGGCGTCCCAGCCCGCCTCGCGCGCGGCGCGGCGTGCGCGCCCGGCGTCGAGATCGGCGAGCACCGCGAGCCGGACGCCGGTCATCAGCCGGAGCTGCGCGAGGATCATCGTCCCGAACTTGCCGGCGCCGACGAGCCCGACGCGGATGGGACGATCCGCCGCTTCGCGCGCGGCGAGCCCTCGCGCCAGATTCATCCGTCCGCGTAGCTTCCGCGCAGGTGCGCGAGGATCGCGTCGCGGCTGCCGAGCAGGTGCCGCTCCAGCCGCGTGACGGCCGCGTCGGCGTCGCCGTGCGCGATCGCCTCGACGAGCGCCGCGTGCTCGTCCCACACCGCCGGCGGATACGTCGCCATCTTCAGGTAGGCGTGCATCACGCGCATGATCTGCGACCATTGCCCGCCGAGCGTCGCCATGAGGTGCGGATTGTGCGACGCCGCCGCGACGCCCGCGTGGAAGTCGCGGTCGAGATGGAACAGCCGGGCGAGCGAGCCGGCCGCCGTCGCGGCGCGCGCTTCGTCGCGCATGCGGTCGGTCGGTTCGCGCAGGTCGGCGTAGTGCTCGGCGGCGCGGCGTACCGCCAGCGACTCCAGCGCGACGCGCACGTCGTAGAGATCGACGACGTCCTTCGGCGCGAGCGGGCGGACGATCGCGCCGCGGTTGGGGCTGATGATCACCAGCCCCTCGCCCTCGAGCCGGCGCAGCGCCTCACGCAGCGGGATGCGGCTGATCCCGAGCGATTCGGCCAGCTCGTCCTGGACGAGCCGTTCACCGGGACGGTATTCGCCGGTCAGGATCGCCTCGCGGAGGGCGTCCACCACGCCCTCGAAGCGGCTCTCCGGGCCGCGCGGCAGGCTCATCGCCATGCCGTTGTATACGGTTTTCGTGAAGGGCTTGCCTTCCCGTCGCGGCTATTGTATACAATTCGGTACGCAAGGGAGGACCGCCGCCATGCAGACGCCCGTGAAATCGCACTCCGTCGCCGACGACCGCCGCGAATGGGAGCAGCTCACGCTGCTGCCCTTCACCGAACGGCAGGCGGAGTCGCGCGAGCTCTTCCGAACGATCGGCGGGATCCCGCTCGAGCGCGTCTTCACGCCGGAGCACGTCGAGGGCGTCGACTACGCGCGCGACCTCGGCTTCCCGGGCGCGTTTCCGTACACGCGCGGACCGTACCCGACGATGTACCGGGCGCGGCCCTGGACGATGCGCCAGATCGCCGGGTTCGGGACGGCGGACGACACCAACGCGCGGTTCCGGTACCTCATCGCGCAAGGGCAGACCGGGATCTCGACCGACTTCGACATGCCGACGCTCATGGGCTACGACTCGGACGATCCGCGCAGCGAGGGCGAGGTCGGCCGCGAGGGCGTCGCGGTCGACACGGTCGACGACATGCACGACCTCTACGCCGGGATCGACCTCGAGAAGATCTCCGTCTCGATGACGATCAACCCGTCGGCTTGGATCCTTTTCGCGATGTACCTCGTCGTCGCCGAAGAGCGCGGCTTCGACCCGAAGAAGCTGTCCGGGACGATCCAGAACGACATCATCAAAGAATACGTCTCGCAGAAAGAATGGGTCTTTCCGCCCCGCCCGGCGATGCGCATCGTGCGCGACACGATCACCTACTCGGCGCGCCGGCTCCCGCGCTACAACCCGGTGAACGTGAGCGGCTACCACACCCGCGAGGCGGGCAGCACCGCGATCCAGGAAGTGGCGTTCACGCTGGCCGCCGGGATGGCGTACGTCGAAGAAGTCCGCAAGGCGGGGATCGACGTCGACGAGTTCGCGCCGCGGCTCTCGTTCTTCTTCGTCTCGCAGATCGACTTCTTGGAAGAGGTCGCGAAGTTCCGCGCCGCGCGCCGCGTGTGGGCGCGCGTGATGAAGGAGCGCTTCGGCGCAAGGAAGCCGGAATCGATGCGGCTGCGCTTCCACTGCCAGACCGCCGGCGTCTCGTGCACCGCGCGCGAGCCGCTCAACAACATCGCGCGGACGGCGATCGAAGCGCTCGCGGCGGTCTGCGGCGGCGCGCAGTCGCTGCACACCAACGGCTACGACGAAGCGCTGTCGATCCCGAGCGAGGCCGCGATGAAGATCGCGCTGCGCACGCAGCAGATCATCGCCGAAGAGGTCGGCGTCGGGAGCACGATCGACCCGCTCGGCGGCTCCTACGCGATCGAAGCGCTGACGGACGAGATCGAGAAAGGCTGCTTCGCGTACTTCGAGGAGATCGACAAGCGCGGCGGCGTGATCCCCTGCGTCGAGGACAACTTCTTCCAGATCGAGCTGGCCGAGGCGGCCTACGACCTGCACCGCCGCAAGGAGGCCGGTGAGCGCCAGGTGGTCGGCGTCACGAAGTACCGCGACGACAGCCCGAACCCCAGCGTCGACCTCCACCACGTCGACGAGGCGGCGGCGCACCGTCAGCTCGAGCGGCTCGCTCGCACGAAGGCGAAGCGCGATCCCGAAGCCGTGCGCCGCGCGCTCGACGAGGTCGTCCGCGTCGCGACGACCGACGAGAACCTCATGCCGGCGACCATCGCCGCGGTGAAGGCGCGTGCGACCGGCGGCGAGATCATCAACGCGCTGCGCCCCGTGTTCGGGACGTACGTGGAGAAGCCGGTCTTTTGATCGCGCATCGCGTCCACCGCGACCTCGCGCGTGCGATCTCGGCGGTCGAGAACGGGATCCTCGACCTGCCCGGCGCGCTGCAGCGGGTGCGCGAAAGCGTCGCGCAGGCGGCGGCCGCGCATCCGCACGGCAACGGCGCCGCCGCACCCGAGCCGCACGCCGACGTCATCGGGATCACCGGACCGCCCGGCGCCGGCAAGTCGACGCTGGTCGACCGCGTCATCGAAGGGCTGCGCGCCGAGGGCCAGAGCGTCGCGATCATCGCGGTCGACCCGTCCTCGCCCTTCACGCAGGGTGCGGTGCTCGGCGACCGCGTGCGGATGCAGCGCCACGCCGGCGATCCCGGCGTGTTCATCCGCAGCATGGCGTCGCGCTCCGCGGGCGGCGGCCTCGCGCCGGCGACGCGCGATGCCGTGCGCCTCGCCGAAGCGGCGGGGTTCGACGTCGTCATCGTCGAGACGGTCGGCGTCGGCCAGGTCGAGCTGGAAATCGTCGCCGTCGCCGACCTGATCGTCGTCGTGACCGTTCCCGCGCTCGGCGACAGCGTGCAGACGATCAAAGCCGGGCTCACCGAGATCGCCGACATCTTCGTCGTCAACATGGCGGATCGTCCCGGCGCGAACGCGACCGCGGTCGATCTGCGCCACATGGTGCGCGAAGGCAAACGCGACATCCCGGTGCTCCAGACGATCGCCCAGGACGGCACCGGCGTCTCCGAGCTGCTGGAGGCGGTCGCGAAGCGGCGCGGCGTCGAGTCGAACGCCGTCCGCGCGGTGCGCTTCGAAGTGATGCGGCAGGCGCGCGACCGCGCCGCGAACGCCGCGCTCGCCGTGCTTTCGTCGGCCGACGGCGCCGGCGTGCTGGAGCGCTTGCGCAACCATACCATCTCGCGGAACGACGCGATCGACGCGTTGCTCGCGATCCTCGGAGGACCCGTCCATGCCCATTAAGGTGCTCGTCGCCAAGCCCGGCCTCGACGGCCACGACCGCGGCGCGAAGATCGTCGCCCGCGCGCTCCGCGACGCGGGGATGGAAGTCGTCTACACGGGTCTGCACCAGACGCCCGAGATGATCGTGAACGCCGCGATCCAGGAGGACGTCGACGTCGTCGGCGTGAGCATCCTCTCCGGCGCGCACATGACGATCTTCCCGCGCATCATGCAGCTGCTGAAGGAGCGCGAGGTCGACGACATCGTCGTGGTCGGCGGCGGCGTGATCCAGGAAGACGACATCCCGAAGCTCAAGGCCCTCGGCGTCCGCGACGTCTTCAACGCCGAAGCCTCGACGCAGGACCTGATCGACGGGATCGAGCGCATCCACCGCGAGTACGGTCGCGAGAAGACGCGGCGCGAGGCCGCCGCGGCGACCTGACGTGGCGGTCGAGTCGCCCGTGACCGGCCACGCCGTCGAGCCGGCAGCGCCGGACGGCCGCGCCGGCTCGGCTGGAAGCTCGCGAAGCGGTGAGCGCATCGCCGCGGCGCACAGCGCCGCGGAGCACGTCGCGCGCTCGCTGAAAGCGCGCGGGATCGTTCGCGTGTTCGGTCTCGAAGGCGGCCACATCCAGCCGCTGTGGGATCACGTCGCGCGGCTCGGCGTCGAGGTGATCGACGTGCGCGACGAACGTGCCGCGGCGCACATGGCGCACGCGCACGCCGAGCTGACCGGAACCGTCGGCATCGCGCTCGTCACCGCGGGCCCCGGCGTCACGAACACCGTGACCGCGGTCGCGAACGCGACCGTCGCCGGGACGCCGGTGGTCGTGATCGGCGGCTGTCCGCCGCGTCCGCAACAGCACATGGGACCGCTGCAGGGGATCGCGCACGTCGAGATTCTCGCGCCGGTCACGCGCTATGCGCGTAGCGTCCGCTCCGCGGAGGCCGCGGTGCGCGAGCTCGACGCGGCGTTCTCCGCGGCGCTCGGCGATCGCGGCGAGCGCGGTGCGGCGTTTCTCGAATTTCCGACCGATGTGCTGCGCGAAAACGTCGCGGATTCGCTCGTGCTCGACGAGGTCGTGCGCGGCGCGCCGCCTCGCCGCATCGCCCCGGACCCGGACGCCGCCGGCGCGGCCGTCGAGCGGCTGTGGTCGGCGAAGCGGCCGGTGGTGATCGCGGGACGCGGAGCCCGTGGGGCCGCGCCCGAGCTGATCGCGCTGCTCGACGCGCTCGGCGCGCTGTATCTCGACACGCAGGAGAGCCGCGGGCTCGTCCCCGACGCGCACCCGGCGGTCGCCGGCGCGCTGCGCGGCAAGCTGATGGCGGAGGCCGACGTCGTCGTGACCGTCGGACGCAAGCTCGACTATCAGCTCGGCTACGGTTCGCCGGCCGTCTTTCCGCACGCGAGCTTCGTGCGGATCGGCGAGTCGGCGGCCGAGGTCGCCGACAACCGCCGCGGCGATCCCGAGCTGCTCGCGACGCCGGCGCTCGCGCTCGAGGCGATCGTGCGCGCTGCGCGCGGCCGCGCGCCCGCGACCGATCGCGCGTGGGCCCGCCAGATGCGGCGCCGACACGTCGAACGCGCGGAGGCGTACGGCGCGAAGCTCGCCTCGGCGCCGAACGGGCCCGACGGGCGGATCCATCCGAACCGCATCTTCGCGGCGATCCGCGCGTGCGTCCCCGCGGACGCGATCGCGATCGCGGACGGCGGCGATCTCCTCAGCTTCGCGCGGCTCGGCCTCACGCAGCGCACGTATCTGGATTCGGGGACGTTCGGCTGCCTCGGCGTGGGCGTGCCGTTCGCGATCGCCGCCGCGCTCGAATGTCCGGAACGCACGGTGATCTCCGTCAACGGTGACGGCGCCTTCGGCTTCAACGCGATCGAGCTGGACACGGCGGTGCGCCACGGCGCGAAAGCGGTCTTCGTCGTCGCCAACAACGCGGGCTGGAACATCGAGCGGTACGATCAGATGGTGAACTACGGCGGACGCGTCGTCGGCACCGAGCTGCGCGACACCGACTACGCCGCCTTCGCCCGCGCGCTCGGCGCGTACGGCGAGCGCGTGGACGACGCCGCGCAGCTCGACGACGCGCTGCGGCGGGCGATGGCCAATGCGCCGGCGCTGCTCGACGTGAAGGTCACCCGCGACGCGGTCTCCTCGGACGCGGAAAAAGGCCTCGGCTACGTCCCCGTCTACCAGGCGCTGGCCGCATGGGACGACGCCGAGCGCGCGCGCCGCGCGCCGACGGCAACCGAAGCGATTGCGGCGACGGGCGACGCCGCCGAGAGCGAACGCCGGAAGGCGACCGGCCCGAACGGATGAGGACGAGCAGATGAACGCCGGAACGTTGACCGCAAGCTCGGGCGGGATGGAGGCGTGGACGTTCCCGCCTCGCTTCGACGAGACGTACCTTCCGCCGAACGGCCAGCGCTACTGGTCGCCGTACCGCGAGACGATGCCGCCGGATGAGCGCGACGCGGCGATCGCCGTACGCTTGCGCGAGGTGATGCGTCACGCCTACGCGACCTCGCCGTTCTACCGCAAGAAGTGGGACGAGGCGGGGATCGACCCGGAGTCGATCCGCACGCTGGAGGACTTCGAGCGCGTCCCGGTCGTCACGAAGGCCGAGCTGCGGGCGTCGCAGGCCGCGCACCCGCCGTTCGGCGACTACCTGTGCGTCCCGGAGTCGGAGGTTCACCACATCCACGGGACGTCGGGGACGACGGGGAAGCCGACCGCGTTCGCGATCGGTCGCGACGACTGGCGCACGATCGGCGAGAACCATGCTCGCATTCTGTGGGGGATGGGCTTCCGCCCCGGCGATACGATCTTCTTCGGCGCGATCTTCAGCTTGTACATGGGCTCGTGGGGCGCGATGCTCGGCGCCGAGCGGATGCACGCGCGCTCCTTCCCGTTCGGCGCCGGCGCGCAAGGGATGACCGCGCGCGCCGCGCAGTGGCTCGCGATGATCAAGCCCGCGGGCTTCTACGGAACGCCGTCGTACGCGCTCCGGCTCGCCGAGGTCGCACGCGAGGAAGGCTACGACCCGCGCGAGTTCGGCCTGCGCACGATGTTCTTCTCCGGCGAGCCCGGCGCGTCGATCCCGTCGGTGCGCGACCGCATCGAGGACGAGTTCGGCGCGCGGGTGATCGACAGCGGGACGATGGCCGAGATGACGCCGTTCATGTCGGCGGCGGGCTCGCACGAGTCGCACGAAGGGATGCTGCTCTGGCAGGACGTCGTCTACCACGAAGTCTGCGATCCCGACACGCTGCGCCGGGTGCCGTACGGCGCGCAGGGGACGCCGGTCTACACGCACCTCGAGCGGACCTCGCAGCCGATGATCCGTCTGCTCAGCGGCGATCTCACGCACTGGGTGATGGAAGAGAATCCGTGCGGGCGCACGTACCCGCGGCTGCCGAAGGGCATCTACGGCCGCATCGACGACATGTTCCAGATTCGCGGCGAGAACGTCTATCCGTCGGAGATCGACAACGTCTGCAACGCGATCGAGGGCTACGGCGGCGAGCATCGCGTCCACGTGACGCGCGAACGGACGATGGACGAGCTGCTCGTCCGCGCCGAGTACTCCGCCGACGTTCAGGCCGGCGGCGAAGAGCGCATCGCGCTGTTCGCGAAGCGCCTCGGCGACGAGCTTCGCAAGGTCCTCGGCGTGAACGCGAAGGTCGAGCCGGTCCCGCACCTGACGTTCGAGCGCACCGAGTTCAAAGCGCGCCGGGTGGTCGACGATCGCGACCTCTTCGGCCGCGTGTACGAACGGCTCCGCCGGTCCTAGCGCGCCGCATCGGACGCCGCGGCGTGGGCCCATACGCGCCGGCGTCGGGACGATGGTCTGGCCCGACGGCGCGGCCCGCTACGTAGACTGCAAGCATGGCGCTGACCGGCCGGCTGCGGAGAGCGCTGAGCGGGCTCTACCGAGTGAACGACCTCGTCGTCTTCCATGCGCGACCGTGGCAGATCCCCGACCTTCCGCCGGTCGACGGCGTAACCGTCGGCGTGTTGAGCGAGGACGCGCTCGTAGGACAGGACGACGCGCTGAGCCGCCTCGACGCGACGCCGGCGGACTGCCGCGAGCAACTCGCGCGCGGCGAACTGGGAGTCGCGGCCTGGCGCGACGGGCGGCTCGTCGGGTTCATCTGGTACGCCTTCGGCCCGTGTCCCTCGAAGGAGTTCGGCGGCCTCGTCCACCCCACACCGCACAGCGTCTACGTCTACCACGCCAACGTCGCGCCCGAGCTCAAGGGCCGCGGCATCGCGGAGGCGATCGCGAACTTCGCCGTTCCGGTCCTGCGCGACCGCGGTGTGCGATCGGGCTGGATGTCGATCCGCGTCGAGAACCGCCCCTCGCTCCGCGCGTTGGAGAAGTCGCCGCTCATCTTCGCCGCCTACGACGTCCGCTGCACGCTCACACCGTTCGGCCGCCGCTTCCGTATCGCGCGCGACGACGAGCAGCTCCGCGCATTCCTCGGTATGGATCGTACGGTCGAGACGCTTGCGCGCGGACCGGCGCAGCCGCTCTCCTAAGCCCCAAAGAAGGGGACGGCCGGTTGCAACGAAGGACGCCGCCGGCGACTCCGTCGCGGGCAGTGTTCGCCGGCGCTCGCGCAACCGGTGAATTAGCACTCGAGGTTGTAGAGTGCGAACATGAACGTGGAACGCATGACTCAGCGCGTCCAAGAGGCGCTGAATGCGGCCTACACCCGGGCGCTGGCGGAGCACAACACCCAGACCAGCCCGGAGCATCTGCTGGCCGCGGTTCTCGACCAGAGCGACGGCGTCGCGCAGCCCATCCTCGAGAAGGCCGGGCTCGATCCGCGCACCGTCGAGGAGCGGCTGCGGCGCGCGATCGCGGCGCTGCCGCGCTACAGCGGGGCGAACGCCGAGCAGAGCCAGGTCACCGTCTCGCCGGCGCTGACCCGTCTGCTCGCGCGCGCCGACGAGGAAGCCAAGTCGCTGAACGACGACTACGTGTCGGTCGAGCATCTCTTGCTGGCCATGACTGCCGACCAGGGCGGCGTCGGGCGGCTCTTCCGCGAGCTCGGCCTCACGCGCGAAAAGCTGCTCGCGGCGCTGCGCGACGTGCGCGGCAACCAGCGCGTCACGACGCAGAACCCCGAAGGGACGTATCAGTCGCTGGAACGCTACGGCCGCGACCTGACGAAGGCCGCGGAACAGGGCAAGCTCGATCCGGTGATCGGCCGCGACGAGGAGATCCGTCGCGTCGTCCAAGTGCTCTCGCGCCGCACCAAGAACAATCCGGTGCTCATCGGCGAGCCGGGCGTCGGCAAGACGGCGATCGTCGAGGGGCTCGCGCAGCGCATCGTGCGCGGCGACGTCCCCGAAGGGCTCAAGGACAAGAAGCTCATCACGCTCGATATGGGCGCGCTCATCGCCGGCGCGAAGTATCGCGGCGAGTTCGAAGAGCGGCTCAAGGCGGTGCTCAAGGAAGTGACGAGCTCGAACGGCCGCGTGCTGCTGTTCGTCGACGAGCTGCACACCGTCGTCGGCGCCGGCAAGACCGAAGGCTCGATGGATGCCGGCAACCTCATGAAGCCGCTCCTCGCGCGCGGCGAGCTGCACATGATCGGCGCGACGACGCTCGACGAGTATCGCACGTACATCGAGAAGGACGCCGCGCTCGAACGCCGGTTCCAGCCGGTGTTCGTCGATCAGCCGAGCGTCGAGGACACGATCTCGATCCTGCGCGGGCTGCGCGAGCGCTATGAAGTGCACCACGGCGTGCGCATCAAGGACGCGGCGCTCGTCGCCGCCGCCGTGCTCTCGAACCGCTACATCAGCGACCGCTTCCTGCCCGACAAGGCCATCGACTTGGTCGACGAAGCGGCGGCGAAGCTGCGCACCGAGATCGACTCGATGCCGACCGAGCTCGACGAAGCGTCGCGCCGCATCATGCAGCTCGAGATCGAGCGTGAGGCGCTGCGCAAGGAGAACGACGACGCGTCGAAGCAGCGGCTCGAGAAGCTCGAGTCTGAACTGGCCGAGCTGAACGAACAGACGGTCGGGCTGCGCGCGCGCTGGCAAACCGAGAAGGACGCCGTTCAGCAGACGCGGGTGCTGCGCGAGCAGATCGAGCAGACGAAGCTCGAGATCGATCGCGCGACGCAGGCCGCCGACTACGCGAAGGCGTCGGAGCTGAAGTATGCGCGCCTGGCCGACCTCGAGCGTCAGCTCGCGGCGAAGCAGGGCGCGCTCGACGGCGAACGCCGGATGCTCAAGGAAGAGGTCGACGAGGAAGACATCGCCGCCGTCGTGAGCCGCTGGACCGGGATCCCGGTGAGCAAGCTGCTCGAAGGCGAGATCCAGAAGCTCCTCAACCTCGACAAAGAGCTGCACAAGCGCGTCGTCGGTCAGGACGAGGCGGTCACCGCGGTCGCCGAAGCGATCGTGCGCGCGCGGTCGGGGCTGGGGGATCCGAACCGTCCGCTGGGCTCGTTCCTGTTCCTCGGGCCGACCGGCGTCGGAAAGACCGAGCTGGCGCGCGCGCTGGCCGCGGTGCTCTTCGACGACGAGCGCGCGATGGTGCGGATCGACATGTCGGAGTACGGCGAGAAGCACAGCGTCGCGCGGCTGCTCGGCGCGCCGCCCGGATACGTCGGGTACGACGAGGGCGGCCAGCTCACCGAAGCGGTGCGGCGGCGCCCGTTCTCGGTGCTGCTCTTCGACGAGGTCGAGAAAGCGCACCCCGACGTCTTCAACGTCTTCCTGCAGATCCTCGACGACGGCCGGCTGACCGACGGCCAAGGCCGCACCGTGGACTTCAAGAACACGATCGCGATCATGACCTCGAACATCGGGTCGCATCGGATCCTCGACTACGCGGGGAACAGCGATCCGGGCGAGTTCGCCGTGATGCGCGCGACCGTGCTGGACGAGCTCCGGCAGCGGTTCCGTCCGGAGTTCCTGAACCGCATCGACGAGATCGTCGTCTTCCACGCGCTGGCGGAGGACGAGCTCAAGCAGATCGTCGAGATCCAGCTCGACCGCGTCCGCGAACGGCTGCGCGACCGGCGGATCGCGCTGGAGATCACCGACGATGCGAAGACGCACCTCGTGCGCAGCGGCTACGAGCCGGCGTACGGCGCGCGTCCGCTGAAGCGCGCGATCCAGCGTGAGATCGAAACGCCGCTCGGGCGGAAGATCCTCGCGGGCGAGGTGCGCGACGGCGACGTCGTGCGGATCGGCTTCGACGGCGACCGGGGGGAGCTCACGTTCAAGGTCGTCGAGCCGCTCCCCGATCTCCCCGCCTTCCGCTGACGCGCGGAACTCACGGGACGCTAACGACGCGGCCCCCATCCGCGGGTAGGATGGGCGCATACCCCCTCACCGGAGGATTCGTTCATGCGTCGTCTTCTTAGTATGGCTCTGGTCGCCGCGTCGCTCGCGACGACCCTCGCGTTCTCCGCCACCGCCCCCGCCTCGGCGCATCCCCGCTGCGGCCGCCACTGGCACTGGGTCCCCGCGCACCGCGACCGCATGGGCCGCTGGGTCCACGGTCACTGCGCTCCCAACCGCTGATCGGCGCGACGGCCGCCCGGAACCCCGGGCGGCCGTCTCGTATTCCGTGCACGTGACCCACGTCGATGAGCTCAAACGGCAAGCGGGGTTCGCCGCGGTGGACCGCTACGTGCGCGCGGGAACGTGCATCGGGCTCGGGACGGGGACGACGGCGCGCTGGGCCGTCGCACGCGTCGGCGAGCGCGTCGCCGCCGGCGAGGAGATCGTCGCGGTCGCCACGTCGGCCGCGACCGCGCAGCAGTGCCGCGAGCTCGACATCCCGCTCGTCGCGTACGGTGACCGGCCGATCGACGTGGCGATCGACGGCGCCGACGAGGTCGCCGCCGACTGGGCGCTCACGAAGGGCGGCGGCGGCGCGCTCTTCCGCGAGAAGGCCGTGGCGCTGCTCGCGCGCACGTTCGTCGTGATCGTCACGCCGGAGAAGCTCGTCGAGCGGCTCGGCGCGTTTCCGACGCCGCTCGAAGTCGTGCCGTTCGCGCTCCCGTACGTGCACGCGAGGGTCGCCGCGCGGTATCCGACCGCGGCCGTGCGCCGCCGCATGACGGCGGGGACGCCGTATCTCACCGACAACGGCAACGCCCTCCTCGATTGCGCGTTCGGCGCGATCGACGATCCGCGCGCGCTCGACACGGCATTGCGCACGATCCACGGCGTCGTGGCGACGGGGCTGTTCTGCGATCTCACCGACGCGGTGATCGTCGCTGCGCCGGACGGCGTGCGCGAGCTTTCCCCTCCGCCGGCGCGGGCGTAGCGCCCGGGACTCTCCGCGTCAGCCGTAGGGCTGGGCGGGCGGGGGGACGGTCCGCGCGGGCTCGCTCGGCATCGGGCAGTCGCGGTCGCCGAGCGCCGAGCGCTCCGACAAGTACCGCACCAGCGCGTCGAACGCATCGGCCGGCGAGCGGGCGCAGACGCACCGCGACGTGCGGCTTCCGCGGCATCCCTCGTCGCCGTGACGCGACAGCGCGTGCCCGCATGGACAATGGATCAGATACTGCATCGAGCCGTCCTTCAGGCGTCCCTCGGCGGTCCGCCACCGAGGTGTTACCCCTCCGGGGGAGGGGTAACACCCGAACGTCATGACAGATCTCACCGTCGAGCCCGCGACGACGGCCGCGACGCGCTCGAGCGAGCGTCCGTTCGCGAACGTCGCACCGAAGCTGGCCGGCGCGCTGCGCTCGTCGATCAAAGGCGAGGTGCGCTTCACCGACGGTGATCGCGCGCTCTACGCGTACGACGGCTCCATCTACCGGCAGGTCCCGATCGGCGTGGTCGTTCCGAAGGACGAGGCCGACGTCGAGGCGGCGCTCGCCGTCTGCCGCGAGTACGACGTCCCGATCCTCGGCCGCGGCTGCGGCACGAGCCTCGCCGGCCAGTGCTGCAACGCCGCGGTCGTCTTCGACTTCAGCAAGCACATGCACGGGATCGTCGAGCTCGATCCGCACCGTCGGCGCGCGCGCGTTCTGCCCGGCACGATCTGCGACACGCTGCGCCATGCCGCGCAGCCGTACGGACTCACGTTCGGGCCCGATCCGCAGACCCACGATCACTGCACGCTCGGCGGGATGATCGGAAACAACTCGTGCGGGACGCACTCGCTCACCTCCGGCAAGACGGTGGACAATACCGAGCGGCTGGAGATTCTGACCTACGACGGGCTGCGGCTGTCGGTCGGCGCGACGGGCGAGGCGGAGCTCGAGGAGATCATCCGCGAAGGCGGCCGGCGCGGCGAGATCTACGCGCGGCTGAAAGCGCTGCGCGACCGCTACGGCGAGCTCGTGCGAACGTCGTTCCCGAAGATCCCGCGCCGCGTCTCCGGCTACAACCTCGACGCGCTGCTGCCCGAGAACGGGTTCGACGTGGCGAAGGCGCTCGTCGGCACGGAGTCGACGTGCGTGCTCGTGCTCGAAGGGACGATGCGGCTCGTCCGCAACCCGCCGAAGCACACGATCGTCGTGATCGGCTTCCCCGACATCCCGAGCTCGGGCGACATCGTGACCGACGTGCTGAAGTATCGTCCGATCGGGACGGAGTTCTTCGCCGCGCACGTCGTCGAGAACATCGCCAAGAAGAAGCTGCCCTTCATCAACAGCGCCGGGCTGCTCCCCGACGGCGAAGCGTACGTGATCGTCGAGTTCGGCGGCGAGACGCAGGAGGAGGCCGACGCGCCGGCGCGCGCGCTCGAAGCGGAGCTGAAGGCGCGGCCGAACGCGCCGGCGATCCGCTTCTACGACGATCCCGCGCAAGAGACGGCGATCTGGGAGATTCGCAAGCATTCGGCCGGGACGGCGCGGATGCCGATCGGTCTCGGCCATCACGGCGGCTGGCCCAACTGGGAAGACGCCGCGGTCGCGCCCGAAAAGCTGGGCGACTTCCTGCGCGGCCAGCTCGCGATCTTGAAGAAGTACGGCTACGACTCGGTGTTCTTCGGGCACTGGGGACAGGGCTGCGTCCACCAGCGCATCGACTTCGACTTCCGCACCGCCGCGGGCGTGAAAGCGTTCCGCGCGTTCATGGAAGAGTCGACCGACCTCGTCGTCTCGCTCGGCGGTTCGGTCTCCGGCGAGCACGGCGACGGCCAAGGGCGCGCCGAGCTCGTCTCCAAGATGTATCCGCCGGAGATCGTCGAGGCGTTCCGGGAGTTCAAGGCGATCTGGGATCCGCGCAACCGGATGAATCCCGGGAAGATGGTCGATCCGTACCGGATGGATCAGAACCTGCGCGAGGGCACCGACTACCGGTTCGTCGACCTCGACACGGTGTTCCAATTCCCGGAGGACGGCAACAGCTTCGCCGAAGCGGCGAATCGCTGCTTCGGGATCGGGAAGTGCCGGCACTTCGAGAACGGCACCATGTGCCCGAGCTTCATGGCGACGCGCGAAGAGAAGCACTCGACGCGCGGGCGCGCGCGGCTGCTGCAGGAGATGATGCGCGACAAAGGCGCGATCGGGACGTCGTGGCGCAGCCCCGAGGTGAAGGAAGCGCTCGACCTGTGCCTCGCGTGCAAGGGCTGCAAAGGCGACTGCCCCGTGCAGGTCGACATGGCGAGCTACAAGGCCGAGTTCCTCCACCATTACTACAAGGGACGCGCCCGGCCGGCGACGGCGTACGCGATGGGGCTCATCATGTACTGGGCACGCCTCGCGTCCCTCAAGCCGAAGCTCGTGAACGCGATCGCGCACGCGCCCATCCTGAGTGATCTGCTCAAGGCGCTGGCGGGGATCGCGCCGCAGCGCGAGCTGCCGCGCTTCGCGGAGCGCACGTTCAAAGACTGGTTCTTCTCGCGCTCGCCGCGCAACCCGCACGGCCCGCCCGTGCTGCTGTGGGCCGATACGTTCAACAACCACTTCCTGCCGGAGACCGCCGTCGCCGCGGTCGAGGTGCTCGAGGCGGCCGGCTTCCGCGTCGAGGTGCCGCGCGCGCACCTGTGCTGCGGCCGTCCGCTGTACGACTACGGGATGCTGCTCACCGCGAAGGACTTCTTGCGCGAGATCCTCGACGCGCTGCGGCCGCAGATCCAAGCCGGGGTGCCGGTGGTCGGGCTGGAGCCGAGCTGCGTCGCCGTCTTTCGCGAAGAGCTGCTCAACCTGTTTCCGAACGACCTCGACGCGCAGCGGCTGCAGAAGCAGACGCGCACGCTCAGCGAGTTCCTGGTCGACCTGGGCGAGTCGTATGCGTGGCCGAAGCTGCACCGCAAGGCGCTCGTGCAGGCGCACTGCCACCACAAGGCGGTGATGGGATTCGAGGCCGAACGCACGGCGTTCGAGCGGCTCGGGCTCGACGCGACGATCCCCGACAGCGGCTGCTGCGGGATGGCCGGAAGCTTCGGGTACGAGGCCGGCGAACGGTACGACGTCTCGATGGCGTGCGCCGAGCGCGTCATCCTGCCGAAGGTGCGCGAGGCCGGCGACGACACGCTGATCCTCGCCGACGGCTTCAGCTGCCGGGAGCAGATCGAGCAGAGCACCGGCATCCGGCCGCTGCACTTCGCCGAGGTCGTGAAGCTCGCGCAGGATCCGCCGCGCCCGCCCGCTCGCGCGAACGGCCCGCACGCGAACGGCCGCGCGCACGCGAACGGCGGCGCGGCGCTGACCGTCGTGCCGCCGGCCAAAGGCTCGCCGCGCATCGCCGCCTACGCGCTCTTCGGCGCCGGGCTCACCGCGCTCGGCGGAGCGATCGCGCTCGAACGTCTGTCACGCAACGGAGGACATCGATGAGCACCACGACCACCGCATCCGACGTTCTCGTCGAACGCCTCGTCGCGTGGGGCGTCGACACGGTCTTCGGCCTCCCCGGCGACGGAATCAACGGCTTCATGGAGGCGCTGCGCAAGGCGCAGGACCGCATCCGGTTCATCCACGTCCGGCACGAAGAGGTCGGCGCGATGGCGGCGGTCGGCTACGCGAAGTTCACCGGCCGGCTCGGCGTGTGCTTCGCGACCGCGGCGCCGGGCGCGATCCACATGCTGAACGGGCTGCTCGACGCGCGGCTCGAGCAGGCGCCGATCCTGGCGATCAGCGGGATGACGTACCACGATCTCGTCGGCACGAGCTATCTGCAGGACGTCGACACCGACTACGCGTTCGACAACGTCTGCGTCTACAACGAACGGATCATGGGCCCGCAGCACGTCACCAACGTCGTCGAGTACGCCTGCCGCACCGCGCTCGCGAAGCGCGGACCCGCGCACCTCACGTTCCCGATCGACTACCAAGCCGCGGCCGCCGACGCCGGCACGCGCTATCAGCGCAACGTGCCCGGCCACACGAACGCCGTGTGGGCGCCGCCGATCCGCGTCCCGCGCCGCGACGAGATGAACAAAGCGGCGACGCTGTTCGCCGGCAAGAAGAAGGTCGCGATCCTCGCCGGCGCCGGCGCGCGCGGCTGCCGCAGCGAGCTCGAGCAGGCCGCGGAGAAGCTGGGCGCGCCGATCGTCAAGGCGATGCTCGGGAAGGACTGCGTCCCCGACGACAGCCCGTACACCACCGGGAGCATCGCGATGGTCGGGACGCGACCCTCGCAGGAGGCGCTCGAGCAATGCGACGCGCTGCTGATCGTCGGCAGCGCGATGCCGTACATCGAGTTCTATCCGAAGCCGGGCCAAGCCGTGTGCGTTCAGATCGACGACAAGCCGGAGCGGATCGGTCTGCGCTATCCGGTCACGATGGGGCTGTGCGGCGATGCGAAGGCGACGCTCCAGGAGCTCGTTCCGATGCTCCCGCGCAACGACGACCGCTCGTTCCTCGAGCAGGCGCAGCGCGGCATGGCCGAGTGGTGGAAGCTGATGGAGCACCGCGGGACGCGGACCGAGATGCCGATGAAGCCGCAGGTTCCGCCGTGGCACCTCTGGCCGCTCCTCGACGACGATGCGATCGTCTGCGGGGACTCCGGGACCGTCACGACGTGGGCCGGACGGCAGCTGAAGCTGCGCGGCAACCAGCGCTTCTCGTTCTCCGGGACGAACTGCTCGATGGCGGCCGGGCTGCCGTACGCGATCGGCGCGCAATGCGCGTTTCCCCATCGCCAAGTCGTGGTCTATACCGGCGACGGCTCGATGACGATGCAGCTCGGCGACTTTCTGACCTGCGTGCAGTACGGGCTGCCGATCAAGATCGTCGTGAACCGCAACGACACGCTGGGGCTCATCAAGTGGGAGCAGATGGTGTTCCTCGGCAACCCTGCGTACGGCGTCAAGCTCGCCGGCCTCGACTTCGTGAAGTTCGCCGAGGCCTGCGGCGCGCGCGGCGTGCGCATCGAGGATCCCGCGCGCTGCGGCGACCAGCTCGCCGAGGCGCTCGCGTGGGACGGTCCGGCGATCATCGAGTGCGTCGTCGACCCGCACGAACCGCCGCTCCCGGCCAAGATCAAGACGAAACAAGCCGAGCACCTGTTCGAGGCGCTGCGCGAGGGGACGCCGAACCGCAAGCGCATCGCGCTCCAGATCGTGAAGGACGAGCTCGACGAAAGCTCGTTCGAGGCCAGCCCGGCACCGAAGATTCCGACGGCGATCAGCGGCGTCGCCTCGAGCATCGTCGGCGCCGTGCTGCACCGCACGCAGCCGCTGGACGAGCACCCGCGCGATCCGAATCGCTGATGCCGGCGGCGCGGCGAGCGGACGTCGTTCGCGACGCCTTCCTCGTCGCGCTCGCCGCCTGCGGCGGCGCGCTGGACGCCTCCGCGTACGTGCGAACCCACGCGTTCATCGCGAACATGACCGGCAACTCGATCGTGTTCGGGCTCTCGCTCGGCGGAAAGCACGGCGCGAACGCGACGCATGCCGCCGCGGCGATCGGGGCGTTCGCGGCCGGCGCGCTGGCCGGGACCGCGCTCGGCACGGAGGCGACGGGTGATGATCCGTGGCCCTCGGGCGTGCGGCGGCCGTTCGCGCTGGAGATCGTGCTGCTGATCGCGTACGCGGCGTGCTGGGCGCACGCACCGGCCGTCGAGCCCGCCGTGCTGCTCGCGATCGGGTCGGCGGCGATGGGGCTGCAGAGCGCGATCACGCACGACGTCCACTTGAGCGGCGCGTCGACCACCTACATGACCGGGACGATCGCGCGAACCGCGGAGTTCTTCGTCGACTCCTTCCGCTTCGGGTTCCGCGGCGGCGTCGTGCTCAATGCGGCGGCGTGGATCGTGTACGTCGCCGCCGCGCTCGTCGTCGGAACGCTCGCCGCATCGACGCCTTCGATGCTCGCCGTGTTCGGCGTCGTGATCGCGGTGGTCGCGCTCGTCGCCGCGCTGGGCCGGCCCGCCGTGCTGCGCGCGCGCCGCGAGGGCGGTTAGGTCGACAGCTCCCAGGGGTTCCAGAACGGCGTCACCGCGTGCGCCGGCTTGAAACCGTGGACGTCGTCGCTGACGATGTCGAACTGCCGGAAGAACCAGCTCGTGATCCACGGAACGTTCTTGACGAGCTCCTCCTGGACCGTCGCGTACGCGCGCGCGCGCGTCGCCTGATCGTAGCTCGTCATCGCGACCTTCTCCGCGGCGTCGATCGCCGGGTCGCAGAAGCGCGTGATGTTCTGACCGTTCGGCGGGATCGCGGCGCACGTCACGTTGGTGGAGTCGTCCGGATCGATGCCGTTGACCCACGACGAGAACTCGAGGTCGAACTTCCCGGATTGCAGGATCCCGCCGTTCTGGTAGCCGGCGAACATCATGGCGGCGACGTACGGCTTCACCTGCAGGTCGATCCCGACGGTTCGGTACGCGCTCTGCAGCAGGACCGCCAGCCGCGCGCCGACCGAGCCGCCGGTGGTGGTGGCGACCTCGAGCCGGAGCGGGACGCCGTCCTTCATGCGGATCCCGTTGGCGCCGGCATGCCAACCGGCCTCGTCGAGCAGCGCGCGCGCACGTGCCGGATCGAACGGCAGCGAGCGCAGCTTGGGATCGTGCGCCCACGAGAACGCGGGCTGGTCGCCTTCGCCGAGGACCTGGACTCCGTACGTGAGACGGTCGATCAGCGTCTTGCGGTCGGTCGCGTACGCGAGCGCGCGGCGGACGCGCACGTCGCGCAGCGCACCGCGCGTCGTGTTGAGCCCGATGAACGAGTACTGCGTGAACGGGTTGAGGACCACGTGCGTCGCGGGAATCTTCGAGGCGACCGGATAGAGCGAGGCGCCGGCGTTGTACCAGAGGTCGATCGCGTGGCTCTGCATCGTGGTGGCGATCGTGTTCTCGTCGGGGATGGTCTCGAAGTCGACCTCGCGCAGCTTCGGCGCGCCGCGCCAGTAGTGCGGGTTCGCGACCATGCGCAGCATCTCGCCGCGATGCCATTGCTGCAGGATGAACGGTCCGGTCCCGATCGGCTTCGAGTTGTACGCGAGCCGGTTGATGTTCGGGTACTGCGCGAGCAGGTGCTTCGGAAGCACCGGGATGGGCGCGCTGCTCATCGTGAAGAACGTCTGCACGAACGGCGCGAAGCGGCGTTTCAGGTGCACGACCACGGTGTACTTGTCGGGCTCGTCGACCGACGTCACGATGTCGTAGCCCGTCCGCGTCTGGATGTTGTTGTCCGGGTTCATCACCGCGTGCCACGAGAACGCGACGTCGTCGGCGCTGAACGGCGCGCCGTCTTGCCACGTGACGCCCCGCCGCAGGTGGTACGTGATCGCCAGGCCGTCGCGCGAGATCCCGCCGTTCGCGAGCGTCGGTACGGTCGTCGCGAGCTCGGGGACCAGTTGGTTCCGGTCGTCGTAGTCGAACAGATAGCCGGCCCAGAACATCGAGATGTCGACCGGCACTTGGTACGCGGAGAGCGCGGGGTTCAGCGTGTCGGGCTCGCCGACCGTCGCAATGCGCAGGACGCCCGGCCGCGTCCACGGATGCCGCCCGCCGGGCGCGGCGGCGTTGCCGCCGGTCTCCGTTCGGGTGCACGCCGCGAGGCACGTCGCGACGGCGAGCAGGAGGGCGGCGAAGCGCTTCACGCCCGCCGCTTCCGGGTCAGCCGACCAGCGCCTTCTCGCGACGGCGGGCCTTGAGCCGTTCGTCCTCGTTCAGCAGGCGCTTCCGCAGGCGGATGCCCTTCGGCGTCACCTCGACCAGCTCGTCGTCTTCGATGAACTCGATCGCGCGCTCCAGCGACATGTCCTCGGCCGGCGGGAGCTTCACGTTCTCGTCGCTCCCCGCGGCGCGCATGTTCGTGAGCTTCTTCGCGCGGACGACGTTGAGCGCGACGTCCTTGTCGTCGTTGGCGCGGCCGACGATCATCCCTTCGTACACCTCGGTGCCCGGCTCGACGAAGAAGCGCCCGCGCTGGTCCAGACCCATCAGCGCGTAGCCGGTCACGGTCCCCGTCTCGCTCGCGACGAGCGCGCCGTTCGAGCGCCCCGGAATCTCGCCGGCCAGCGGCTGATGGCTGTAGTAGACGTGCGACATGACGGCCGTCCCGCGCGAGAGCGTGAGCAGCTCGCCGCGCAGCCCGAAGATCGCGCGCGTCGGCATCGTGTACTCCAGCCGGCGGGTCTCGCCGACCGTCACCATGTTCGACATCTGCGCGCGCCGCCGTCCGACCGCCTCGATCACCGCGCCGGCGTATTCTTCCTGCACGTCGATCACGACGTACTCCACCGGCTCCATCTTCACGCCGTCGCGCTCGGTGATGATGACGCGCGGCTTGCTGACGGCGAGCTCGTAGCCTTCGCGGCGCATCGTCTCGATCAGGATCGAGAGATGCAGCTCGCCGCGGCCGCGGACCTCGAACGTGTCGGCCGAGTCGGTGTCGGCGACGCGCAGCGCGACGTTCGATTCCAGCTCGCGCATGAGCCGTTCGCGGATCTGCCGCGAGGTGAGAAACTTGCCGTCGCGGCCGGCGAACGGCGAGGCGTTCACCATGAAGTACATCGAGACGGTCGGCTCGTCGACCGCCGTCGCGGTGATCCCCTCGGGCGCGGCGGCGTCGGCGATCGTGTCGCCGATGTTCAGACCCTCGATCCCCGAGACGCAGATGATGTCGCCCGCCGACGCCTCCTCCACCTCGAGCCGCTCGAGCCCGTGGAAGGCGAGGATCTTCGTCAGCCGCAGCCCGGCCTGCACCGAGCCGTCGCGCGCGACCTTCGCGATCGGCGCGTTGACGCGCGAGGCGCCGCGGAAGACGCGGCCGATTCCGATCCGTCCGACGTAGCGGTTGTGATCGATCGCCGAGATGAGCATCTGGAAGCCGCCGTCCTCGGCGGGCGCCTCGGGGACGTGCTTCACGATCGTCTCGAACAGCGGCTCGAGGTTCGTGCTCTCGTCCTCGAGCGCGTACTTCGCGATCCCCGCCTTGCCGTTCGCGTACACGACCGGAAAATCGGCCTGTTCGTCGGATGCGCCCAGCTCGATGAACAGGTCGAACACCTCGTCGACGACCTCGGTCGGACGCGCGTCCCGCCGATCGATCTTGTTGATGACGACGATGGCGCGGAGATCGAGCTCGAGCGCCTTGCGCAGCACGAACCGCGTCTGCGGCATCACGCCTTCGGCCGCGTCGACGAGCAGCACGACGCCCTGCACCATCTGCAGCACGCGCTCGACCTCGCCGCCGAAATCGGCGTGGCCGGGCGTGTCGACGATGTTGAACTTCACGCCGCCGTGGTCGATCGCGGTGTTCTTCGCGAGGATCGTGATCCCGCGCTCGCGCTCGAGCGGGTTCGAGTCCATCGCGCGCGTCTCGGCGTGCTGTCCTTCGCGGTAGATCCCGCTCTGGCGGAACATCGCGTCGACCAGCGTCGTCTTGCCGTGGTCGACGTGCGCGATGATCGCGACGTTGCGGATGTCGGGCCGCGTCCGGGTCTGGGCCATAAGTGCCTATTGTACCATCCCCGCCGACGGCGTCTACGCCTTTGGGCGGGGTACGCGACCGAGGCTAGCGGCCGAAGCGCCGCTCCCGTCCGGCGAAGGCGTCGATCGCCTCGCCGAGCGTGGCCGCGTCGAACTCCGGCCACGGCGTCGTCGTCGACCACAGCTCCGCGTAGGCGCACTGGTAGAGCAGGAAGTTCGAGAGCCGCAGGTCGCCGCCGGTCCGCACGACGAGGTCCGGGTCGGGGAGGCCCGCCGTCCACAGCCGGGCGGCGATCGCGTCCTCGTCGATCCCCTCCGGCTCGAGCCGGCCGGCCGCGACCTCGCGGGCGAGCGCGCGGCACGCGTCGCGCAGCTCGGTCCGCGCCCCGTAATCGAGCGCGATCGTGAGCAGCAGCGCGGTCCCGCCGGCGGTGCGCTGCTCGAGCGTCCGGAACGCCGCGTCGACCGCGGCGGGAAGGCGGTCGCGACGGCCGATCGTCCGGACCCGCACGCCGCGCGCCGCGAGCGCCGCGGCCTTCTCGCGCGCGAACAGCTCGGCGAGGGCGAGCAGCCCGTGCACCTCGGCGTTCGGGCGGGCCCAGTTCTCCTCCGAGAAGGCGTACACGGTGAGTATCTCGATCCCGGCGCGCAGCCCGGCGTCGACGGCCCGCTCCAGGGCCGCGATACCGCGGCGGTGTCCCTCCAGGGCCGGGAGACCGTGGCGCTGCGCCCAGCGGCGGTTGCCGTCCATGATGATCGCGACGTGCCGCGGCGCTCCGGTGGAAAGGGGGGCGCGTTCGATCACGGCTGGGTCGCCATGCGCGCTGAGGCGGCCTCGTCGGCGCGCCGCTGCACCCCGCGGACGACGCTTTCCAGCTCGTCGACGTACGCGAGGAAGCGGTTCCGTCCGTCGTCGGTGATCCGCACGATCGTCGCCGGCCGGCCGTGACCGCGCAGCCGCTCGCTGGTCACGACGCCGACCTCGGCCAGGGCGTGCAGGTGGCGGTTCAGGTTGCCGTCGGTCAGCGCGCAGGCGTCCTGCAGGTCGGTGAAGCGCATCCCGTCCGGGTTGGCGATCAGGCAGGCGCAGACGGCGAGGCGGCCACGCTCGTGGAAGATGCGGTCGAGGCCGGTGAACGCGAACGGCGCGCCGGCGTTCACGAGCGCACCTCGACGGCGTCGTCGCGGGCGATCAGCGCGCCGATCGCCGACTGCCCGCAGCCGAACGTCAGCGGCATCACCCACCAGGCGAGCGCGTTCGTCGCCGGGGCGAAGAGCAGCGCCGAGCCGACGGCCGCGAAGAAGATCGCGACCGCGGAGGCGCCGCGCGGCAGCATCCCGCGCGCCGCGAGCAGGCCCAGGCCGTAGCACAGCGCCCACGTCCCGGGCAGCAGGCCGATCTCGCCGCGCGCCATCAGCGCGGCGGTGAACGCTCCGCCCGCGGCGACCGCGGGGAGGATCGTGATCGCCGCCGTCCGCAGCTCGGTGCGGCTCCGCGAGGACCAGTTCCGCACGAGCCAGGCGGCGACGGCCCCGTAGTTCAGCGCCAGGGCGGCGATCAGACAGGTCGCCCAGATCGCGACGTAGCGGTCGGCGCTCTCGCCGCCGGCGCCGGGGTGCGGGGCCACCGCGAGCTGGACGAGGCCGCAGGCGAGCGCCCCCAGGCCGCTGGCCACGGCGGCGGCGGCGGAGAGGCCGCGGAAGCGCTGGACGGCGGCGAGGCGGGTGCGGACTTCGTCGAGATCGGCGAGGGCGCGGGTGACGTCCACGGCAGCTCCGTTGCGGGCAAAAAGGTCGCCCTCCCGATACTCTGCGTCGCAAAGAAAATCCTTCACGGCGTCGAGACGACGGTGCCGGACTCCTCGGATGACCGTACCACGACGGCCGAGAACCGCCGGTTCCTGGTGAGGGGTCCGCATCTCGGAACGTGGAGGCTGCCGCTGCGCCGCTGGCAGCGCGCCGCGTTCGATCGCTGGGAGGCGGATCGGCCGGCGGACGCGCTGATCGTCGCGACCCCGGGCTCCGGCAAGACGCGCTTCGCGACGCGCGTCGCGCACGCGCTGCTGCGCGACGGGACGACGCGCCGCATCGTCGCCGTCGTGCCGCGCGAGCACCTCAAGGCGCAGGTGGCGCGCGCGATGCTCGCCGGCGGAATCGTGCTCGATCACAAGTTCCAGAACGCGCAGGGCCGGCTCGCCCGCGACGTCCACGGCGCCGTCGTCACCTACCAGCAGGTGTGCGCGGCGCCGCGCCTGTACCGCGAGCTGTGCCGCGAGCCGGACGCGCCCGCGGCGGTGCTGCTCGACGAGATCCATCACGCCGGCGACGACGCGACGTGGGGCAAGGCGCTGCGCGACGCGTTCGAGCCGGCCGCGCTGCGCGTCTCACTGTCCGGGACGCCGTTCCGTTCGGACGGTACCGCGATCCCGTTCGTCCGCTACGACCGCGGCCTCTCCGTCGCGGACTTCGCGTACGATTACGCGGCCGCGCTCCGCGACGGGGTCTGCCGCGCGCTCGTCTTCGCGCTGCACGGGGGCGAAGCGGAGTGGATCGCGCGCGACGGCACGGCGATGAGCGCGACGTTCGACACCGCGCTGCGCGAAAAGCGCCATCATTCCGAGCGGCTGCGCACGATGCTCACGCAGGAGGCCTGGATCGGCGACGTGCTGATGCGCGCGCACCTCCGCCTCATGTCGGTGCGGGCCGGCGGGCATCGCGACGCCGCCGGACTCGTCGCGGCGATGAATCAGGAGCACGCGCGGGCGATCGCGACGCTCATGGAGCGCCGGCTCGGCGTGCGGCCGGCGATCGTCGTCTCGGATCTCGCCGACGCTTCCGAGCGAATCCAGCGCTTCGCGGCGTCGAGCGACCCGTGGATCGTCGCGGTCCACATGGTGAGCGAAGGCGTCGACATCCCGCGCCTGCGCGTCGGCGTGTACGCCTCGAACGTCGTCACCGAGCTCTACTTCCGGCAGTTCTGCGGCCGCTTCGTGCGCACGATCGACGGCGCGCACGACCCGGACGCGTTCGTCTTCGTCCCCGACGATCCGCGGCTGCGGATGCTGGCCCACGGGATCACGGTCGACGTGCGGCACGGCCTGCGCGGCCGCGACGCGCGCGAAGACGACGTCGTCGCGCTCGACGCGGCGCAGCGTGCCGAGCGCGCGAGCGACGAAGGCTTGTACGAAGCGATCGCCGCGCGGACGACCGTCGAGCGGGTGGTGGACCTCGGGCCGCTCTTCAATCCGGCGGCGCTCGAGGCGCCGGCGCCCGGCGCGGACGAGGAGCGCGAGGCGGACGCTGCGGCGCCGGCGCCGGTGCTGACCGCGGCGGAGCGCAAGGAGTCGATGCGGCGCTCGCTGCACGGGCTCGTCTCGCGCGTGAGCCTGCGCTTCAGCGTCGAGCACCGGAAGGTGCACGCGACGCTGAACCAGCGCGTCGGCGGCAGCGTGGCGACCGCGACGGAGCGCGAGCTCGACCTTCGCCGGCGCGTCGCCGAGGCGTGGCTCGCGCGCGACCGCTACGACGGCCTGCGCTGACGCGCCGGCCGCGGGCGGCGGCCGCTACGGTCGCGTCGTCGCGCTCGGAATCGGGCTCGCGACGGCGGCCGGAACCGCCGGGCGCCGCGGGACCGGCACCGGTTCGACCGCGGGCGCGGGCGAAGCGGACGGCGTGGGCGTCGGCGCCGGCGGCAGCGTCGGAAGCACCTTGCCGTCGAGCAGCGCGAGCCGCTGCAGGTCGGTCTCGACGACGGCCGGCGGATCGCCGGGCGCGGGCGTCGGGATCCCCATCGCGAGCTTCGCCCGCCCGACCTTGCCGTAGATCGTCTGCGGGAAATACGCCGTGATGTAGCCGAGCTGCTTGACGACGCGCTTGTGCGCGTCGGAGCCCGGGATCTCTTCGTACATCTGCTCGAGCGCGAAGGCGTAGCGCGGCAGCCAATGGTCGTACGGGTATTTCTTCGCCCAGTCGCGCATCGCGTCTTCGACCCACAGCGCGTTGGACAGAATCGCGCCGTCGTGCTCGGGATGCAAGTCGGCGTCGAGCCCGAGATCCTTCACCTTGTTCCGTACGCCGAGAATGCTCATCCCGAGCCGTCCGAAGTACTCGTCGGCGGGCGCATTCCCGAGGTGCGGATGCCACCCGGTCTGCTTTTTCGGCGCGGCCTTGCGCGCGACGGTACGCCGTGTCGCGTGCGCGTCGCGCGACGAACTGCGCGTGGGCGGTCGTGGAGACGGACGCGCGGCCGCTCGTGCGGCGGCCGGTGCGAGCGGCGCGGACGCGAAGGCGAACGCGACGAGCGAGAGCGCGGCGCAGCATGCGCGCGTACGGCGTGCGAAGGCGAGCGAGAACACCTACGGCTTGAACGCGAGAGGGGGACCGTGCGTTCCGCGGAAGCCGTGCGCGTGGACCAGGACGCGACGCAGCAGCAGCCCGACCCGCTCGATCATCCGGAGGTCGCGGCGCATCTCTCCTCGTCGTTCCGCGACCTGCTGCGCAGGATCGACGACGGCGACGAGTCGGCGCGCGCCGCCGCGCTCGCGCCGGCCGCCGCGATCGTCGACGCCTTCGCCGCGGTCGGTCTGCTGGAGTTCGCCTATCTCGCGCCGAGCGACGACGAAGACGACGACGAAGGCCCGATCGCGTGGATCGAGATCAGCGAAGCGATCGTCGATCAGGAGCGCGACGCCGTGGTCGTCGCCGGCAGCGAGCTCATCGAGGTCTTCGAAGGGCCGATCAGCCTCGAGGATCCGCCGGAGCGCGAGGCCGCCGAAGAGTAGGCCGTTCGCCCCCTTGCTTGCCGAGGGGGCGCGCGGTACGATCGTCGTCCATCGCCCGGAGGATCTCGTTATGGACGATCTGACCTTCGCGTTTTTGCGTTCCGCGCTCGGCGAGCCGGCGCGGACGTTCTCGTACGCGGGGAGCGGATCACCCGATCTCCGAGACCACGTCTGGCGGTGCGGGTGCGGCGCGCGCGAGCGCGCGCGCCTTTGCCGCCTCGAACCGTGTGCGAAGCATCTCCCGCTCCGGCGCGACGCCGGCGGCGCGGAAGAGGGGCCGCTGCGGGCCCGCGTGTAGCGCTGCGCGCGGCGGGCGTCAGACCGCCGCGGTGCGCGGCTCGTCGGTGAGCGAGGCGCGCAGCGCGTCGCGCAGCTCCGGCGTGTCGCGATGACCGTGCGAAGAGACGGCGTGCTCGACGGCCGCCTTCATCACCTCGTCCTCGCGGCCGGCGATCGTGAGCGAGCAGTTGCTCTCGCTCGGGAATTTGCGGCAGTCGACGACTTTGCGTGTGTCCGGCATGTGAACTGCTCCCTTTCGTGTGCGTTCAGCGGCGCGCGTAGTCGCTTGCGCCGTAGAAGTCGACGACGACGACCGGCTCGTCGCCGATCACCCATGCGTCGTGTCCCTGCGGAAGCGACGTGACGTCGCCCGGCCCGGCGATGAGCTCGGTGCCGTCGTCCATCCGGATCCCGATCCGTCCGGAGACATGGTATTGGAAATGCGGCGCTTCGCAGCTGGCCGTCCCGGCGATGGGCTTGACGTCGTTCGACCAGCGCCATCCCGGCTGCGCGACGATCCGTCCGATCTGCATGCCGCCGACGGTGACGAGCTCGACGCGCCCGTGCGGGAACTCCCGAACTTCCTCGGGCTGCGTGAACGATTTTTGCTCCGTCGTCTGTGCTCGAGTCTGCATTCGTGGACTCCTTCGCTTCGTGACGTGCCGGATGACGATACCGGCCCCGGACGGATCGTCCCAGCCGTTTCCCCAGGTCGCCGAAGCGAGTGCGGCCCGGCCCCTTGACTTTAACCTACTAGTAAGTAGAGTCAAGAGGCAAGCAGCAATTTTCTTTGGTGAAAGGCAGGTTCGGCGGTGAGCGGTTCCGCGTCCGACGCATCGCAACGGATCCTCGACGTCGCCGAGGAGCTCGCGCAGAAGCGCGGCTTCAACGGGTTCAGCTATGCCGACATCGCGGAGAAGCTGCTCCTCACGAAGGCGAGCCTGCACTATCATTTTCGCTCGAAAGCGGATCTGGGCTGCGCGCTCATCGAGCGCTATCACGGATCGTTCGGCGACTCGCTGCGGGCGATCGAGCGCGACCCCGGCGGCGCACCGGCGAAGCTGCGGCGCTACGTTTCGCTGTACGACGCGGTCATGCGGCAAGATCGCATGTGCCTGTGCGGCATGCTCGCCGCCGAGTACGCGACGCTGCCGGAACCCATGCAGGCACGGCTGCGCGCGTTCTTCGACGCCAACGAACGCTGGCTGGCCCGCGTCCTCGCGGCCGGACGGCGCGCGGGCGAGCTCGCGTTCGCCGAGTCGCCGCGCGCGCGCGCCGCGCGCCTCACGAGCGTGCTCGAAGGCGCGATGCTCGTCGCGCGCGTGTACGGGGACGGCGAGCGGTTCAACAGCGCCGCGCGCAACGCCCTGGCCGATCTGGTCACGCCGCCGGCGGACTCGCGTGCGGCGCGGCGGGCGGCCGCGCGCTGAGCGGCGCTTCGCGCTTCGGTCCCGTGCAATGGTAACCGCTCCTGCGCCGCCCGTGGGACGGGCTCACCGCGCGGCGTCCTCTATGCGGCGCGGTTCCGCCGGCGAACGCGTTCGCGCTTTGGTACCGTTATTCTCGGCGCGTGCTCACGACTGGGACGACGTCACGGGATACACATATTTCAAAGAGAGATAAAGAACGCGAGCGAGATAACGAGGATCGTCGTGCCCAATACCGAGGACGTCGTCTGAACGCCGTCCATCCCTACATGAATCGTCGTCTGGAGGTTATGCAGGTCGCCTTCAGCGGTATTGTCCCCGAGCGGCTGGCCGCCACCGGTTGTGAGAGGGCGAGCTCGCGCCGCAATACCGAACTGTATCGCCGATAAGGTGAGACCGCAGCCGGTGATCACCAGGACGGCCACCAGTACGACCCACGAGCTGATTCGGTTGTCGCTGAAGACGGCGCTTCGTGCCTGACCGATGGAACGCGTATCGTTCGCTTGTGTCTGCAAAGCCGTGAGTTGCGCTTGGCGGCTCTGCTCGTACGCGAGCTCCGAAACGCGGCGCGCATAGACGATCGCGCAATCATCGACGACACCGTGCGGCGTCAGCTGTCGTAGGCTTGCCGGAGGAGGAGCCGCGGCCGCGTCCCGGCTGTCGGAGCAACGCGCACGCGCCGCATCGGTCACGGAGATCGCATCGGCGGTTGCGGGCGGACGCAAGTCGGCCAGCGTGGACCCGGTGAAGCGCAATGGGGCGCCAGTCGGCGCAACGATCGAACGTCGCTTGTCGGCGGTGATCGGGGATGGACGCTCATCGGGCAGCCTCGCGGAACGACTGCCGGTCACATCTCGGAGCACCCGACCGCGCCAACTGGAAGTCTTCGTCGGGGTACCCGAGCGTCTCGAGCTGGTTCCGAACAGACGACTCCTGATCGATGATGCGCCGTCCGAGATCGTTTTCGTCGCGAGCGCTAACCAACGCAATCGGAGTTGCACTCGGCGTCGGAGTCATCGAAGGCGTCTGCGCCGCAGCACCAAACGAACACATCACGAGCAGCGCGCAGACAGCGAACGGAACTGGGCGAATGCGCATTGGTCCCTCCACCAAAGCCGCAGCGACGGCCGCATTTCTTCATTCAGCGGTAACCGCCTACTGCGTAGCCCTTCTTGCATCAACCGTTCGAGCGTCTTGGGCCCGTTTGGCGCTCCGGTTGCCGGCCAGCCGCGAATAGGCGCGTCGCCGTCGCGAATGCCGGCGTGCGTGAGGCGGTCGAACATATCGGTGGCGTCGCGTGCACGGTGAGTGCGCGATGCTCGTCGGCTTGCTCGCACCAGAAATGACATGAATTCGCGTCCGGCCTTGCGGATGCGCGAGCCGCCACCGGACGGGTCGGCGGGCCGGCGCACCGGCTACGGTAAGTCGCGCACGGGCCGACGAACGAACTGGCGTGGTTTGAATAGGGAACGTTCGCTCTGGCGGGCGGCGCTCGCCCGGCGCCGAACCAGCGACTGGCGATGGCTCGGCGAATGGCAACCGCCGGGGTACTCGCGCTCGGAAATGGCGAACGCGGCGTTTGCCAAAGGACAAGCCCCTACAGCACGATTCGCGAACCGTGGGAGCGTACGGGTCTGGTGGCCCGCCCGGTCTTCAAAACCGGTGAGGCCGTCGTAAGGCGGCTGGTCGGTTCGATTCCGACACGTTCCCGCCACGCCGCCCGTGCCGGCGGCGCCCGGTGCTTGTCGACCCTCCCTGGCAGGCTCTATAATTCGGCGTACATTCGGAGGTCGTACCGGCCATGCGTTGCTCTCGCACGTACCGTATGTTCGTCGCGGCGTTGGGGGTGCTCTCGATCGCGCTCGGCCCGGCGCGTGCGCTCGCGTCCGGGACGGGGCTGAAGCCCGCCGACGCGCGGCACTTGCATGCGCTGGGCTACGCCGTCGTCCCGAACCCGATCCCCGCCGGCTTCCGCGTCGCCAAGGTGTGGTACGACCCGGGGAGCAGCGGCTACCACGTGCGCTACGTCCGCACGTCCGACGGCGCGACGTTCACCATCTCCGGGACGCGCGGCGGCGGTGGGACGGGCGCGGGGCGCGGCGGCGCGGACGCCGCGGCGACGCCCGCGCCGGTCAAGCACGGGCTCTTCGCGGGACTCGCGTCCGTGTTCAAGCGCCGCGAGGGCGGGACGGCGGTCGCCTCGACCACCACCGGGACGGCCGGCGAGGCGGAGGAGAACGGCCAGAAGGGCATCGTGATGGACTCGCGCGTCGTCGGCACCATGGCGCTGCTGCAGCAGCCCGGCGGCAGCTGCTACGCGGGGCGCTCCGACACCGCCAAAGGCATGATCCATAACGCGAGCTTCAGCGTGCAGGCGTGCAATCTCGACCGCCCGGATGCGGTCGTGCGCGCGTACCGCTCGCTGCAGCGGCTCTAGCGCGCACGCGGCGGCCGAAGCGAGGATGGCGGCGACGACCGAGACGCTCGCGGCCCGGCGGGCGAGGCCGGCGGACGCCGCGTGGCCGGGATGGTTCCGGCTCTGGCTCTTCGCGCTCGTCGCGATCTCGCTCGTCTTCGTGCTGAACGACGCGCTCGTCGCGCTCCAGCAAGGGCGGACCGATCTCGCGATCAACTGCCTCGCGCGCGTCGTCACGCTGGGCGTCGCGACGCTCGCCATCGCGCGGACGCGCGGCGACCGCAACGTCAAGCTGCTCGTTCCCGGGCTGATCGGCGTCTCGTTCGACGTGCACTGGCAGACCGCGTACTTCGACGCGCCGGGGATGTTCGCGATCGCGATGGCGGTGAAGTTCGTCGGCGTCTCGGTCGGGCTCACGTACCTGCTCCGCCTCACCGCTCGGTTCGGCGGCGGCCGCTTCGACGCGGTGCGCTCGAAGATCGACGCGCTCGCGCCGGCGATCGCCACGCTGCTCGCCGTCGTCGGGCTCGCGCACGGCGCGCTCGAGATCGCGACGTGCCGGCTCTACGACGGGCGCTGCATCTTCCCGCCCGATCGCGCGCTCGATCTGACGCGCGACGCGTACCTGCTGCTCGACGCGCTGATCCGCGTCGCGATGATCGTGGCGACGGCGATCGGCGTCTTCACCTCGTGGGCCGAGTGCCGCGAGCGGCTGTTCTTCATGATGCTCGGCGCGCTCGCGTTCGCGGCCGGAACGGCGATCCACTTCACCGCCGATCTCCTCCACCGTTCGTCGTCGGCGATCGCGCTGATCGACGCCGTGCTCACCGCGTCGTTCCCCGTGCTGCTGTTCTGGGCGGCGAAGAAGCGGCAGCTGTTCGACGTGGAGTACGCCGCCGTCCACATCTCGCTGATCGGCGTGTTCGGCACGATCGCGGCGTACGGGATCGTCCTCGTCGACCGGATCGTCGATCGGCTGATCGACGAGATGCCCACCGTCATGCTCGCCGCGCTCGACCAGGCGGCGCACTTTCTGAGCGTGCTCCGGCTCGAGCCGGCCGCGACGAGCCTCGCCGAGCACCATCGCGTGAGCGAGTTCGTAATGAAGGCGATTCTCGACGTCGGCCTCGGCCTCGTGCTGTTCCTTCTCTTCCGGCCGATCGAGGAACGGCTCAACGGCTGGGTGCACCGCAAGTTCCCCTCGACGCGCGGCGACCGCATCGAGGCGCTGCGCCGGCTGTGCGAGGAGATCGGCGACATGACCGATCCTGCGAAGCTCGCGGAGGCCGTCGTCACGACGATCCATCAGCAGGGCCGTGCGGCGTTCGCCCTGCTGTTCGGACGTCACGCCGACGGCCGCTTCTTGCCGCTCGCCGCGAGCCCCGGTCCGCCGCCCCCGCCCTTCGGCGAAGACGTCCCGCTGGTCCACGCGCTGGTCGCGGAGCGCAAGCCGCTCCGTCTCAAGGAGGCCGAGCCCGCGCTCGCGGGCGCGAAGCTCGCCGTCCCGATGCTGCTCGGGGGGACGCTCTACGGTATCGTCGCGTGCGGACGGAAAGCGTCGGCGCACGAAGCCGAGCTCGACTACGATCCCGACGAGGAGAAGGCGCTCTGCTCGGTCGCGCGCGCCGCCGCGGGCACGCTCCTCGCGCTGCACGTGCTGGAGTGACGATGCGATTTCCCGTGTTCGCGGCGCTCGCCGCACTGACGCTCCTCGCGCTTCCCGCCGCGGCGTTCGGGGCCGACGCGCACGCCGACGACCGCGCGATGGGGAAGCGCGTCTACGACGACCTCGTCGCGAAGCAGCAGATCCTCGGCGACTCGCCGTATCTGGCCGTGCTCCGCCGCGTCGGCGCGCGCGTGGCGCGCGCCGCGGGGCCGCAGTGGTTCGCCGAGCGCTTCTACGTGATGAAAGGCAACGGCGTCAACGCGTTCTCCGCGCCCGGCGGCTACGTCTTCGTCGAAGAAGGGCTGCTGCGCGACTGCGAAAACGAGGACGAGCTCGCCAACGTCCTCGGTCACGAGACGGCGCACCTCGTGCTCGGGCACGTCCACGCGCGCGTCGAGCAGCAGAAGCGCCAGGACCTGCTCTTCAAGGTCGGACACCTGTTCTCGAAGTCCACGTCGGTCGGGACCGAGAACACCTTCATCGTCGCGAAGAACGCGGGAACGTACACGTTCCTGAACTTCAGCCGGCAGCAGGAGTACGCCGCCGACCAGGCCGGGGCGCGCTACGCCGCACTCTCGGGGTTCAACCCGTACGGCACGGTGTGGTACTTCCAGGAGCTCTACCGGCTCTACGGCGACGCGGGCTTCGAGCAGTACGTGCAGCAGCACCCCTCGACGAGCGATCGCATCGCGCGCGTCGAGCGCTACCTCAAGGGCAACCCGCGGCTGTTCGGCCGCTGGCACAACCTGATGCCGTCGACCGCCGGGCTCCCGACCGGCGTCTGACCTGGTGCGCTAGACGCCGTTCCGCGAAGCGCGCCGCGGGGCGACCTGCAGCCGCTGCAGCATCTGCGGCGTCGGCAGCTTGACGTCGCGGGCGAGCTTGAGCCACGCGAGCACCTTGATCGTCCACCACGTTGCGTCGATCTCGAACCAGCGCAGCCCGTGGCGCGCGCTGAACGGGAACGCGTGGTGGTTGTTGTGCCAGCCTTCGCCCCAGGCGAGGATCGCGACCCACCAGTTGTTCGTCGAACGGTCGCCGGTGCGGAAGCTCTGATAGCCCGAGAAATGCGCGGCGCTGTTGACCAGCCAGGTGATGTGATACGTGATGACGGCGCGCACGAAGACGCCCCAGACGAGCCACGAGACGCCGCCGATCTTCCACAGCACCACGCCGAGCGCCACCTGCCACAAGAGGTACGTCTTCTCGAGGAACTGGTAGAAGCGGTCGTTCGCGAGATCGGGGGCGAGACGGCGCTGTTCGGCCGGCGTAAGCATCGCTTCGTTCCGCTTGTAGAGCCACTCGACGTGGCTCCAGAGCAGCCCGCGATGGATGTCGTGCGGGTCGCCCTCCTTGTCGGTGTGCGCGTGGTGCGCGCGATGCGTGGCGATCCATTCGATCGGACCGCCTTGGAGCGCCAGAACCCCCAGGACGGCCGTGAGGTACTCGATCGGCTTCGGAACGCGCAGGCTGCGGTGGGTCAGCAGCCGGTGGTAGCCGAGCGTGATCCCCCACGCGCCGAACAGGTAGTACAGCACGAACGCGGCGACCAGCGCGCTCCAGTGAAACGTCCCGGGGATCAGCGCGCAGAGCGCGCCGAGGTGGACGACGGCGAGCCCGGTGAACGTCTCCCACCGCGTGCGGACCGGTTTCGCAACTTGCATCTCCCAAGAAGGTGCGCCCTGCGCGTCCGCGTTCCTGGCGGAACGGCCGTTCCCCATGTTAAGGATTGGACGGTGATCGACGTCCACACGCACCTGCACCCGCCGCGGCTGTTCGCCGCGATTCGCCGCTGGTTCGCGGAACGCAGCGACTGGGATCTCGCCGGGCAGCCGACCGAGCCGCGCGACGTCGTGCGCGTGATGCGCGAGCATGGGGTCGAACGCTTCGCGTTCTGCTCCTACGCGCACAAGCCGGGGATGGCCGCCGAGCTGAACGGCTGGCTCTCCGCGACGGCGCGCGAGCTCGGCGCGGGCGCGATCCCGCTCGCGACCGTCCACCTCGACGATCGGGATCCCGCCGGGGACATGCGCGCGGCGATGCGGACGAACTTCGCGGGTCTGAAGATCCACGAGGACGTCCAGCGCTTCGCGATCGACGACGCGCGGATGGCGCCCGTGCTCGACGCCGTGCAGGACGGCGAGGGCTTCGTGCTCGTCCACGTGGGCCACATCCCGTGGTCGAACGACACGCACGACGGACCGGGCCGGGTCGCGCGCGTGCTCGAGCGGCACTCGCGGCTGCGCGTCGTCGTCGCGCATTTCGGCGTCCCCGATTCGGCGCGCTATCTGGCGCTGGCGCGCGAGCAGCCGCGACTGTTCCTCGACACGACGATGGCCTTTGCGCGCGAGTCGCCGATGTACGCCGGCGCGACGCGCGCCGACGTGGAACGCGCGCCCGGCCAGATCGTGCTCGGGACGGATTGGCCGAACATGCCGTACGCGTACGACGGCGAGCTGCGCGGACTCCGTGCGCTCGGGCTCGACGAGACGACGCTGCGAAACATCACGCGCGAGAACGCGAAACGCCTGGCGCCCGCGTTCTCGACGTGACGGCGCGGCTCAGCGCGCGGCGAGGATTTCTTCGGCGCTGAGCCGGACGAAGAGGTCGAGCGCGTCGTCGTAGACGCGTGCCGCGCTGCTGGAGATCCGGGCGGCGCGGCGCAGCAGCGCGTCGGCGCGCGCGAGCCGCTCGGGGCCCGGACGCGTCGACGCGCTGATCGCGTCGAGCTCGCTGGTGATCTCGTCCAACGTCATCCCTGCGGGAGGGCCTGCGCGCTGAGCGTCAGGTAGGCGTCGAGCAGGCGGTCGAACACCGGCCGGCGCACGATGCGGCGCCGCCGGTTCGAAAGCGCGACCGTGTCGCAGATGAGCCGGTCGACGTGCGAGAGCTTCTCTTCCAGCGGCTCGCGGGACGCCATGAGCACGTCCAGCTCGCGCGCGATGCTGATCATCGTCATCGTTGCCGATCTCCTCCGTGGTACGGCAGTCGATTCTCTGATCGTCAGGGCACGCTCGGCGGCTTAGTAGCCCAACAGCATCTTGACGCAGTCCGAACGCAGCGCCTCAGGGGTGGCCCGGGAGCCGGGCCGCCAGCCGGCGCAGCCGCATCGCGAGCCCGATGAAGAAGATTCCCGCGAGGATCGCGTAGACGCTCACCGTCCACACGAGCGCGAAGAGGCCCCAGACGGGCGTGAAGAACACGATCACGCCGGCGAAGATCGAGAGCAGCCCGACCAGGACCATGAACACCTCGTTCGCGACCGTTCCGCGGACGCGATACGCCGAGGCGATCGCCGCGATCCCGGTCAGCACGAACCACACGCCGACCAGATACGCGAGCGCGACGATCGTCGCGAGCGGCGAGACGAACGTGATGACGCCGACGAGGATCCCGAGGATGCCTTCGCCGAGCAGCCACGGCCACCGTCCTTCGGCGTGATTCATGCGCACCGCCGCGACGACCGCGACGACGCCGTCGACGAACGCGTAGGCGCCGAAGAGGATCGCGATCGTGAGAATCGCGGCCCCGGGGAACCACGGCATCGCGAGGCCGAGCGCGAGCGCGAGGATGCCGCGGATCAGGAACAGCCACCAATGAGATGCGAGTCTAACGAGCATAGGGCAGCCCCTTTTCGTCCAGACGCGTGCCGACGAGCAGCCGGAGAAAGAAGCCGTACGACGCGACGCCGCCGCGGACCCCGCTGCTGCGCAGATAGCGGTCGTAGAGACGCCACTGCATCTCGAATATCTGGGGCATGTAGTGACGCAAGAATCGCGCGCGCGCCGCCGCGAAGTCGGCGCGAACGCGCGGGTCGAGCTTCAGCCGCCGCCGCTCCGACTCGGGGAGATCGCCGTAGGTCCAGAACGCACCGGAATAGCGGATGAGCGGATCGCCGGAACGCAGGCAGGTGAGTGTTCCGATGTAGTTTGCGTCGCCTTCGTCGGTGAATCCCGCCGCGTGCGCCCACTCGTGCGCGAGCGCGCGCGGCACCTCGAACGGGAGGAACGACGCGTTGAGCATCGTCTCGAACGAGAACGGCGAGTACTGACCGCCGATCCCGGCCGCTTCATAGTACCGCTCGAGGAGCGTCGTCTTCGGGATCGTGACGTCGACGTTCCAGTCGTCGCCGAGCCGCGCGACGACGGGCTCGAACGCGGCGCGCAGCCGTTCGCGGTCGAGGGTCTCGCGATGCGCGGCCGCGACGTCGCCGTTCAGGATGCCGACGATCCGCTCGCTGAAGCGCGCGACCGCGCCCGGGGTGACGCGCGAGGCTCGGTAGTCGACGCGCTGCGCGACGGTGACGCGGCGGTAGTTGAAGCCCCACAGCACTTCGAAGAGCGCGATCGCGAACGCCGCCCAGCCGATCGTGTGCGCGAGCAGCGCCGCGGCACGGCGCAGGCGCCGCCCGCGCGGCGCGCGGCGCAGCGCGACCACCCAGGCCCCGACCAGCGCCGCGACGGCTACGATCGCTTCGGCGTCGCCGACGGCGAACGGGACGGCGTTCGTGAGCGGGACGAACGCTCGGTTCAACGCCGCGAAGATTCCGTTCGCGTAGCCTCGCTCGAGCCAGCCGCGCGAGACGGGCGCAAAGGCGGCGGCGAGCGCGGCCGCCACGGCGAGCGCGTCGAGAACGTAGCCGCCGATCCGCGGGCGCGCGCGTCTCACGGGAAGAGATACGTCGCGAAGGTGCCGGTGCGGACGAAGCCGAGCCGTTCGTAGAGCGCGATCGCCGGCGCGTTGAAGTCGTTGACGTAGAGCGAGAGCGTCGCTTCGCTCTCGAGCAGCCGCCGCGCGATCGTGCCGAGCGCGACGGTCGCCCAGCCGTGCCCGCGCGCCTCGGGCGGCGTCCAGACGCCCTGCAGCTGCGCCGTCGCCGCGGTCCGCGGCCCGACGTTGCACTGAAAGCGGAGCGCGCCGTCGACGACCCAGATCCACCAGTGTCCGGCCGCGATCGCGCGCCGTACCACCGAGACGAACGCGCTGCGCGTCGCGCGCGGGTCGTATCCGAGCTCCCCCAGGATCATCTCCGCGCTGTTCTCCGCGACGAGCTCGGCTTCGTCTTCGCGCGCGCGGCGGGCGTCGACCTCGTGCGCGGGCGCGCGCAGATCGCCGCGGCGAAGGACGTAGAGCGGCTGCGCCGCGCGAACGATGTGCGGCCGCGGGTGCCATTCGCGGACGCGCGCCCACATGCCGTCGATCGCGTCCTTCGGGCCGACGAAGCTGCGCAGGCCGCGGTGCTTGCGCGCCTCGCCGGCGAACGCGTCGAGCGCGCGTTCGCCGTCCGCGGCGACCACGAGCTGCGCGCCGAAGTACGCGAGGCCCGCCGGCGTACCGGCGTCGTCGCGGTAGAGCAGCAGCTCGTCGCGTCCGGACGCGAAGCCGCTCTCGATGGCCCATTCGAGGAACGCGTTCTCGTACGGTCGTCGCGCGGCATACGCGATCGCGTCGCGGCGGTTCGCGCGGGTAACGGGCTCGAGCAGCGGTTTTCAGCCGAGCGGGCGGACGAAAGTGGGCGTAGTCGTAGGCGCTTTGCTCCCGCCCTCCGGTTCGACGCTGACCGCGACGGTTCCGACCTTCGCGGCGTCGACCGGGAGCGCCACGAGCGCGAGCCCCTCCGCGTTCGGCATGAAGGTGACGCTCGGCGCCATCGACGTCGAGCCCTTCGCCTCCGTCCAGGCTTGGTAGACGCGGCCGCGCGGCGGCTGCGGCAGCTTCGTGAGGACGAAGTACAGCCGGTCGCCGTGCATCACCACCATCCCTTGCGCGACCTCGAAGCGCTTGGCGCCGGGCGAGAACACGTCGGTCATCATGCGCTGCTCTTGCGCGTCGACCCGCTCGTCCTGGGTGAGCTGGCCTTGCAGGACGGCGACGCGGCGCTGCGCGGCGGCGAGGTCGGCGCGCACCGAGACGTCGCGCGAGACGCTGACCACGCAGATGAGGATCGCCGCCGCGGCGACGAGCCCGCTGCTGACCATCCACGCCGCATACGAGCCGGGCCGGCGACGGCGCAGCGGTACGGCGTCCGAGGCGGCGTCGGCGCGAACGCGGGCGATCAGCCGCTCGCGCATCCGCGCCGAGCGCGCCGAGTCCACCGGCTCCGCCGCGGTGAGCGCGATCGCGTCGGCGGCCGCGCGCAGCTCTTCGTACTCGCGGCGTGCTTCGGGGTCGCTCTCGATGAACGCGCGCACGCGCTCGGCGCAGTCCGGAGCGCTCGCGCCGCCGGCCGCGACCGGCGGCAGCACGCCGAGCGCGTAGAGCGCGACGAGCTCGAGCATCTCGGTGCGGGCGGCGCCGTCGTCGCGCTCGTTCATCGCGACACCCGTTCGCCCAGCGTCTCGCGCAGGCGCCGCAGCCCGCTGCGAATGCGCGTTTTCACCGTGCCGAGCGGGGTGGCGGTGCGGAGGGCCAGCTCCTGATGCGTGATCCCGCCGAAGAATCCCAGCTCGATCAGGCTGCGCTGCTCGGGCGGGAGCGTGGCGAGCGCGTCGCGCACGCGCTCGGCGTCGAGCCGCGCGAGCACGTCGTCGTCGAGCGACGCGTCGAGCGGAAGCTCCGCCGGAAGCTCGCTCTCCGGCCGGAGCGCGCGCGAACGCAGCACGTCGAGCGCGCGGTTCCGCGTCACGCGGGAGACCCATGCCGTGAACGAGCCGCCGCGAAACGACTCCGGGCTCGTCCAGACTTTCAAAAACACGGCCTGCGTCACGTCCTCGGCGAGCGCGGGGTCGCCCAGCATGCGTAATCCGATCCCGAAGACGAGCCGATGGTACCCGTCGTAGAGAGCTTCGAACGCCGCCGTGTCGCGCGCCTGGATGCGTTCCATCAGGCGAACCCCGCGGTCCATCGGGCGGGCGTTCGCGTCCTCGCTCGCGTCACCTCGCCGCGGTAACGCGGGCCGAAGCCGGACGGATGCGCTCGCCGGGCGAACCGGCCCGGGATGGAGGCGGCAGCGCACGACGCGGGCGAGCTTCGCGAGCGGCTCGCGCACGCGCGAGCGGTGTGCGTCCTCACCGGCTCGGGTATCTCGGCCGAAAGCGGGCTGCCGACGTTCCGCGGCGCCGGCGGCCTGTGGCGGACCCACCGCGTCGAGCAGCTTGCCTCGCCGGAAGGCTTCGCGCGCGATCCGCGGCTGGTGTGGACGTGGTATACCGAACGCCGCCGTGCGCATCTGAGCGTCGAGCCGTCGCCGGCGCACCGCGCGCTCGCGCGGCTCGAGGAGCGCCATCCCGATTTCACGCTCGTGACCCAAAACGTGGACTCGCTCCATCATCGGGCCGGCTCGCGCAACGTGCTGGAGCTGCACGGAAGCTTGCGCGAAGCGCGCTGCACGCGCTGCGGCGTTCGGCGCCCGCTCGACGACACGTTCGACCCGGCCGCGCTCGAACACGAGGACTGCGGCGGAAGCTGGCGTCCCGACATCGTGTGGTTCGGCGAGCCGCTGCCGCGCGCTGCGCTCGAGGCGGCGTTCGCGGCCGCGGCACGGGCCGACGTGATGCTCGTCGTCGGAACGTCCGGGATGGTCCAGCCCGCCGCGTCGCTCGCCACGAAACGCTGCACGAACGCGTACGTCGTCGAGATCAATCCCGAGGAGACCGCGCTGACCGCGCACGTCGACCGCTCCGTGCGCGCGCGCGCCTCCGACGTGCTGCCCGCGCTCGCATGACGGACAACGCGATCGCAATCGGCGTGCAAAGCTTCGCCGCGCTGCTCGCCGCCGCGGTGATCGTCTCGATCGCCGCCGAGCGAATTCGGATCCCGCCGGCGGTCGCGCTCGTCGCGGTCGGCGCGATCGTCGGCAGCGCCATGCACGTTCGTCCGCTGTTCGCGTTCGGGCCGACGCTGCTGTTCGTGTTCCTTCCGCCGCTGATCTTCGAGGCGGCGTGGAACATCGACCTCGCCTCCCTTCGCAGGTGCCTCGCCCGCGTCGCGGTGCTCGCGTTCCCGGGCACGGTCATCACGGCGTCGCTGATCGCGTTCGTCCTCGCGCACTTCGGCGCGCTGCCACTCGGGTCCGCGCTGCTCTTCGGCGCGATGGTGTCGGCGACCGATCCCGTGGCGGTGGTCGCGGTCTTCCGGCGCGTGGCGGTGCCCTCGGACGTCCGCACGATCGTCGAAGCGGAGTCGCTGGCGAACGACGGCGTCGCGGTCGTCCTCTTCCGCGTCGCGCTCATGCTGGCCCTCGGCGGCGGGCTCGACGTCCTCGGTTCGATCGGGCGCGGCGCGCTCGCCGTCGCGGGCGGGACCGCGATCGGCGTGGCGGCGGCGCTCGTCGTCTCCTTCGTGCTGCGGGCGACGCGCTCGGCGGAGTACGAGGTGACCGCCACGATCGCGCTCGCCTACGCGGCGTATCTGGCCGCCGACGCGGCGAGCTGCTCGGGGATCTTCGCGACCGCGGCGAGCGCGATCGCGCTGCGCGCGATGCTGCACCGCCGCGCCGGAATCATGACGCACGGCGACGACGTCGACGCATTCTGGAACGCCGCCGCCTACGTCGTGAACGCGCTCGTCTTTCTCTCCACGGGGCTGCGCATCGATCTTCCGCGGATCACGCACGAGCCGCTGCTGATCGTGACCGCGCTCGTCGTGATCACCGCGTCCCGCGTGCTGCTCGCGCTCTCCGCGGCCCGGCAGCGTGCCGCGCGGATCACGGTGTTCCTGGCCGGGATGCGCGGTGCGCTCCCGCTCGCGCTCGCGCTCTCGCTCCCCGACCGCGTCGCCAACCGCGCGGAGATTCTCGACGCCGTGTTCGCGACGGTGATCGTGACCCTGGTCGTCCAAGGGATCCCGCTCGAGTTCGTCGTCAAACGGCTCTATGGAGAGCCGCCACCTCGACCTGCCGAACCGCAAGCCGCCGCGGGGAATGGATAGGCTCCCGTTCAGCGACGCGGTCGCCGCAGGCGATACCGTCTACGTCTCCGGGCGAATCGGCCTCGATCCGGCCACCGGACGGCCGCCCGCGGACGCCGGCGAGGAGGCGCGTCTCGTGATGGACGACCTCTGCCGCGTCCTTCGGCTCGCCGGGATGACGACCGGCGACCTCGCGATGGTGACGATCTTCGCGCCCGACGTCGCCGATTTCGCGGCGTTCAACGCGGTGTACCTGACGTATTTCGCGGAGCGGCTCCCCGCCCGCGCCTTCATCGGCTCGGGGCCGCTGCTCTTCGGTGCGCGCTTCGAGATTACGGCGGTCGCGCACCGCGCGGCTCAGAGGTCGGTCGAGCCGGAACGGTCCTCGTAGGTCGCGCGCGGCGGCGGCGGATCCGGCAGCATCGGCACGTCGTCGTCGCCGAACAGCCCGCCGCGGTGCAGATCGGGCAGCTCGAACGGGTCCTCGGCACGCGGGCGCGCACGCCGCTTCGCGGGCGGAACGATCGCGAGATGCGGCTTCTCCGGTTGCTCCGCGGCCGGGAGCGCGCGCGTCGCCGGAGCGCCCGCGTTCGACGGGGACGCCGCGATCGCGGGCGTCTGCGCGAGCTCGGCGATCGGCGGACTCACGGAGTGCGGCGTGCGCGACGCGGTCTCGGATGCGCGGCCCGCCGGCGCGTCGGAAGGCGGCTGCACCCGCGTTTCGATCAGCGCGTCGACCGGCACGGTGAAGCTCTCGCCGCCCCGCACGCGGCCGCGCACGACGTACGCGTCGAGCAGCCGTCGCACGCCGGGGAGCGGGACGCCGCTCACCGGCACGAGCCGGTACTCGTTCGTCAGCGTCTCGCACGTCGCGCGCGACGCGACGACGAACGCGTTGAGCGCGAAAGCCGCCTCCTGCAGACGGTGCGCGAACATCGCCTCCGCGCCGACGACCGTGTATTCGCGGCGATCGCGGTAGCCGGCGTCGCCGGCGATCACCTCGCCGGTGTTCACCCCGATCCCCACGGTGAACGGCTTGCGGTGCTGCTTCGCCCACCGCTCGCGCATCGCGACGACGTGGCGCACGATGTCGAGCGCGGCGCGCAGCGCATCGTCCTCCTGCGTCGGGTTGTCGAGCGGGACGCCGAACACGCCGACGACGCCGTCGCCGAGGAACGTGTCGATGATGCCGCGATGCCGCTGGATCGCCGTTCCGGCGAGCCCGTAGAACTCGTTCAGGTAGCGCAGGACGTCTTCGGGCGGCAGCGGCTCGATGAAGTGCGCGAAGTTCCGGATGCGGCACACCAGGATCGTGGCGCGCACCGCGCGGCCCGTGAACAGCCGCTCGTCGTTCCGGGCGAGCAGCATGTCGACGACCGACGGTGCGACGTACCGCGCGAACGTCGCTCGCACGCGAGCATGCTCGCGCAGCTCGGCGCGCCAGCGGCGCCACGCGAGGACCGCGCCGAGGCCGCCCGCGACGAGGAGCAGCCCCACCAGGAGGCTCATGTACCGGTTTTCGGCCGGCAGGCCGGGCGGCGCGAGCGGGCGGCTCGGACGGCGCTCAGTCGGGCGTGGCGAGCGGCTCGGGCGAGAGCGTCTCGTTCCGGTCGTGAGATGCCGCCGAACGCAGGGTTCGCGCGATCACCGCACCGCACACCGCGGCGAGGACGCACCACTCGACGCCCTGGACGACGTCGCCGAGCACGAGCCGGCCGATCCCGAACAGCGTGCCGTACACGAGGCCGAGCCCGGCGACCCAGTCGATCAGCGCGACGCCCAGCTTGTCGGTGGAACCGCCCGGAACGAGCCGCGCGATCGGCGCCCAGCCGCCCCCGGCCGGACGTACGCGCGCGTAGAAGCGCATCAGCGTCGCTTCGCTCTCGGGCTTCGTCAGCAGCGTGACGGCCAGCCAGATGAGCGTCGTCGCGACCACGGTGATCAGCAGCCGCTTCGCGGTGGCGTTCGGATCGTCTCCCGCGACGACGCCGCTCACGTAGCACCAGCTGCCCACCAGCGCCGACGCGGCGAGCGCGGCGATCTCGCTCCACGCGTTGATTCGCCACCAGTACCAGCGCAGGATCATCACCAGCCCCACGCCCGCCGTCAGCGTCAGCATGTACTTCCACGCTTCGCCGACCGACGACATCACGAGCGTCACGAGCGCGGCGAGCAGCAGCGCCACCACCGTCATCCAGCGCGAGACGACGACGTAGTGCGCCTCCGACGCCTGCGGGCGCACGAAGCGCCGGTACAGGTCGTTGGTGAGATACGACGCGCCGAGGTTCAGCTGCGTCCCGATCGTCGACATGTATGCCGCGAGGAAACCGGCCATCATCAGGCCGCGCAGCGACGAGGGGAGATGGTCGACCAGCGTCTGCACGTAGCCCAGCTCGGGATCGGGCCGGCCGTTCGCGCCGATGACGCCGTGCGGGTAGAGAACGAGCGCGGCGAGCGCGACCAGGATCCACGGCCACGGCCGCAGCGCGTAGTGCGCGACGTTGAAGAAGAGCGTCGCGTACACGGCGTCCTTCTCGCTGCGCGAAGCGAAGATGCGCTGCGCGATGTACGAGCCGCCGCCCGGCTCGGCGCCGGGGTACGACGACGCCCACCAGCTCACCGCGATGAAGACGAGAAACGTGGTCAGCGGCATCCAGCTGCCGGAGCCGCCCTGCGGCGTGAAGGCGAGGATCGAGCCGCCGCCGCGATGGAGATCGAGCGCGGCCAGCCCGTGCTTGAGCGCGCCGATCCCGCCGACCGCGGCGAGGGCGGCGACGGCGAGCACGATCGCCATCGCCATCTTGACGACGAACTGCAGAAAGTCGGTGACGAGCACCGACCAGAACCCGCCGATCGTCACGTACAGCGCGGTGAGCACGAGGCAGACGTAGAGCGCGAGATACGTCGGCACGTGCAGCGTCAGCGAGAGGATCTTCACCATCGCCAGGTTGACCCAACCCATGATGATCGTGTTGACGAGCACCCCCTGATAGACGGCGCGCACGCCGCGCAGCCACGACGCGGCGCGCCCGCCGTAGCGCAGCTCGATGAACTCGACGTCGGTCAGGACGCCCGAGCGGCGCCACAGCGCGGCGAAGAAGAACACGGTGAGGATCCCGCTCGCGGCCATGTTCCACCACAGCCAATTTCCCGCGATCCCGTTCGTCGCGACGAAGCCGGTCACCGCGAGCGGCGTGTCGACGGCGAACGTCGTCGCGACCATCGACGTTCCGGTGAGCCACCACGGCGCGCTGCGCCCGGAGAGAAAGTACTCGCCGATGTTCTTCCCGCTGCCGCGCGCGTACCAGAGCCCGATCCCGAGGTTGATCGCGAAGAACGCGGCGATCACCGCGATGTCGGCCGGGCTCAGCTGCATGGCGCTCCGTTCGGTCGCCGCCGAAGCGTCCCTCCGCTCAGCGTTCGACGCAGACGAGGACGGTGTCGCGGCCGCGCAGCTCGCCGCGCGCGCGGTACTGCGTGCGGCCGTGATCGGTGAGCGCCTCGTACGCTTCCTGATCGCGGCGGAAGCGCGCTTCTCCGGTCGCGCCGGCTTCGCGCGCGGCGTCGGCGTACGACGAGATGTCGGGCGCGACGACGGGCGGCGTCGCGGCGAGCTCGCGCATCGACTCCTCGGCGACGAGCACGTGGCCGACCTCGTGATGGAGCAGAGCGCGACGGAACTGCTCGGCGCGTTCCCGATCGCCTTCGGTCATGTTCGGCCACGCGACGACGCGCGGCGCTTCGATCACGACGTGCGTGAGCTCGAAGGCCGGCGCGCCTTCGTACGCGCCGTCGGGACGGCGGTGCGGCGGCGGGATCTCGTACGCGAAGTCGAAGCCCGTGCGCGCCGGCTCCGGCGCGGCGGCGACGACGTTCTCGCACGACGCCGCCCGCAGCTCGGTCCAGCGCAGCGCGACGTGGTAGCGCTCGACGACGGCGTCGTCGGCGCCGCCGATCAGTGCCGCCGACACGGCGAGGGCGAGGAGAGAGCGCACGCGCCGGTGTAGCGCGCGTCGTGCGGTGGCTCCTCGTCGCGGCGTTCGTTCTCACCTCGGCTTCAGCCGCCGTCCCGTCCGCCGCCGGCGCCGCACCCGCGCTCGTCCCGGCGCCGCAGCGGCTCGAACCCGTGCCGTGCCGGACGCCGGTCGCGCTGGATCGCCCGCTGCGTTTCGCCGCGGGTACCGATCCGGGCGGCTTCGCGATCGTGCGCGAGCGCTGGACGGCGCTCGGAATCCCGGCGCCGGTGCTCGCGGCGCCGGGCGCGCCCGCCGACGTGCGCGTCCAGCTCGCGCAGTTCAGCGCGCCGCCGGGCCCGGGCGACCGTTACGTGCTCCGCGCGGCCGACGGCAACGTGCTGGTGAGCGCGGCGAACGACCGCGGCACCGGCGAAGCGGGGTTCGACGCGCTGATGACGCTCGCGCAGCTTCCCGAGCGCAGCCCGCACGGCTGGTCGATCGCGTGCACGCGGATCGACGACTTCCCCGCGATGCGCTGGCGCATCGTCTCCGACGACGTCTCGCGCGGACCGTTTCCGACGCTGCGTTATGCCGAGGAGCGGATCCGCACGCTCGCCTCGCTGAAGATCAACGGCTGGTCGCCGTACATGGAGAACGTCGTCGTCGACCCGCGCTATCCGTTCGTCGCCTCGCCGAACGGCTGGACCGCCGTCCAGCTGCACGCGCTCGCCCAGTACGCGCGACGCTTCCACGTGACGCTGATCCCCGAGCAGCAGAGCTTCTCGCACATGCACGAGGCGCTGAAGTGGGAAGAGCTCGCGCCGCTGGCGGAGCTGCCGCACGGCTATCTCGTGAGCGAGAGCGATCCGCGAACGTACGCGTACCTCGGGCCGCTGCTGCGCGAAGTCGTCGACGCGACGAAGCCGACGCCGTTCGTCCACCTCGGCGCCGACGAGCCGGTCGACCTGGGGCGCGGCCGCACGCCGCGCACGCCGCAGGTCTTCGCCGACCACGTCGCGCGTGCGGCGTCGTTCCTCGCCGGCAGCGGGGCGCGGCCGATGATCTGGGACGACGCGCTGCAGCAGGATCCGCGCATTCTCGCGCTGCTGCCGAAGAACACCGTGATCGTGACGTGGCACTACGGCGACGAGGCGTCGTTTCGGCGCTACATCGATCCGATCGCCGACGCCGGGTTCGAGCAGCTGGTCGCGCCGGGCGCTTCGAACTGGACCGAGATCTATCCCGACCTCACCACCGCGTACGCGAACGTCGCGCGGCTCGTCGCCGACGGGAAGGCGGCGCGCGGCGTGCTCGGGATGTTCATGACCGACTGGCACGACGACGGCGAGACGTTGTACGAGGCGACGTGGCCGGCGCTCGCGTACGCGGCCGCGACGGCCTGGCAGACCACCCCGGTCGACGACGCGACGTGGCACGCGACGTTCGCCCGAGCGTTCTTCGGCACCGACGATCCGCGCTACGCGCGCGACCTCGACGCGCTGCGCGCGATGCGTGACCTGCTGCGGACGAAACCGAGCGATCCCGTCGACTACGTCTTCTGGCACGACCCGTTCGACCCGCGCCTTCAGGCTCGCGCCGGTAAGCTCGATCTGGCCGCGCTTCGCGATCGTGCCGAGTCGGTGCTGACCGATCTGTGGAGCGCGCGGCCGCCGCTGCACGCGCAAGCGGCGCGCGTCATGAAGCTCGCCGCGCTGCGCTACGACGCGTTGGGCCGGCGGCTGCAGATCGGCAAGGAGGCGCACGACGACTACGCCGAGGCGGCGGCGCACGCGAAGGACGACGACACGCTCGCGTACCGTGACCTGTACCTCGCGAAGTACTTGTGCTGGGAGCTGCGCGACGAGCTGACGCAAATTCAGCCGCTCTATGCCGCGGCGTGGCGGTACGAGAGCACGGAGCCGGGACTCGCGCGCGTCGTGGTTCGGTATCGTGCCGCGGAGGCCGGTGCGCAGCGCGACGCCGACCGGATCGACGCGGCGACCCGCGAGGACCGGCTGCGGGCGGGGACGCTGCCGTCCTGGGACACGGTGATCTCATCGGAACCGTAACCGGGCTCGCGGTGGTCGCGGTCTTCCTCGTCCTCGCGGGACTGATGATCGCACGGAAGCTGCCGGCGCTTCTCGCCGTCCCGCTCATGGCGATCGCGATGGCGGCGATCGCCGGCGTGCACGACCTCGGCGCCGTCGTCGCCGGCGGCGCGATAAGGCTTGCGCCGGTCTACGCGACGCTGTTCTTCGGCGCGCTGTTGAGCCGCGTCGTGCTGAGCACCGGCATCGCGGAAACGCTCGTGACGTACGCGGCGGAGTTCGGGGGAGACCGGCCGCTCGTGCTCGCGCTCGCGCTGTGCGCCGTCGTCGCGATCTTGTTCACGACGGTCACCGGCCTCGGTGCGATCATCATGATCGGGACGATCGTCCTGCCGGTGATGATGACGGTCGGCGTCCCGCGCGCGCTCTCCGCGACGCTGTTCCTGCTCGCCTTCGGCCTCGGCTACGTGCTCAACATCGCGCAGTGGAAGTTCTACAGCGCGGTGTTCGGCGTCGGCCCGGCGGCGTTCCGGACGTACGCGCTCGCGCTCTTCGCGCTGCAGGCGGTCGTGCTCGTCGCGTACGCGCTGGTGCGCGGGCGCGCCGCACGCGACTACGCGACGAAGCTCGAGCCCGGCGAGCCGCCGCGCCGCCGCGTCGGGCCGCTCGCGCTCGTCACGCCCGTCGTGCCGCTGGTGCTGCTGCTCGGGTTCGGCGTCGATGCGATCGTCGGCTTCGCGCTCGCCGCGGTGTACGGCGCGCTCGTGACGCGGCCGCGCGAGGTCGTGAAGATCCTCGTCTCGTCGTGGATCCGCGGGATCGAGGACGTCGCGCCGGCGACCGTGCTGATGATCGGCATCGGGATGCTGCTCGTCGCGGCGAACACCCCGCAAGTGCAGGCCGCGGTGACGCCCCTCGTCGCAGCGGTCGCGCCGCGCACGCCGCTCGGCTACGTCCTCGTCTTCGGACTGCTCTCGCCGCTCGCCCTGTATCGCGGGCCGCTGAACCCGTACGGGGTCGGCATCGGCGTGTACACCGTGCTCGCGACGCTGCACGTGCTCCCCGCGGCCGCGCTCGTCGCGGCCGTGATGGCGGTGGTGCAGGTGCAGAACGTCTGCGATCCCACGAACACGCAGAACGTCTGGGTCGCGAACTTCACCGGCGTTTCGGTCGAACGGATCACCCGGCTGACGCTGCCGTGGCAAGTCGCGGTCTCGGTGATCGCGGCCGCGCTGGTCGCGGTGGCGGGCGGTGCGCTTTTCGGGACCGCTCCGTTCGCGCCGCACGCCGCGTCCGCCGCGACGTTGAGCTCGAGTCCGGCGTCCGTGCCGCCGACGACGACGCCGGCCTCGCGCGCCGCCGCGGCGTCGGGGCCGGGGGCGTTTCCCGGGCTCTATGCGCCGGCGGGCGCGGCGGGCGTCGTCGCGGTCGGCGGCGACGGGACGCGCGAAGGGACGCTCGCCGCGCACGAGATCTCCGCCGCGATCGCGCGCGGGTGGCCCGAGTTCCATACCGTCCCGCTGGACGGCGATCCGGCCGCATCGGACTGCGAACGGAAGACGTATGCGGCGGTGCTGCGGGTCGCCGTGACGCCGCACGGCCGCGACGCGCCCGACGTCGGGCTGGAGCTGTTCGACTGCGCGGGCTGGAGCGTCGATCAGTGGCACGAGCAAGGCGAGGTCCCGCGGGCCGCGCTCGCGGCGCTGTTCCGGCTGCGGCTCTGGAGCCGCGACCATCCCGCGCTCGCCGAGGAGATCTTCGACCGCGGTCTCGACTGGGATCCGGCGCACCCGGCGCCGACGTATTTCTACGTCCTCTTCAAGCCGGACGACGGCTACATGCGCGCGCTGGTGCGGCCCGGCGGCCCCGCCTACGTCGCCGGTCTCCGGACGGGCGACGTCATCGACAAGCTCGACGGCCGCTTCTGGTGGGAGTACGGGACGTATCAAACGCAGCTCCGCGCGTACGACGGGCTCCCGCATACGTTCGACGTCGAGCGCGGGAAAGTCGGCGGGCCGCCCGGCCACGTCGAGCTCGGCGTGCCGTTCACGGGGTGACCGAAAAACTTTCGCGGACGCCTTGACTTATACTAGTTCGTCTGGTACAAGTTCAATCGTACTAGCAACGCTAGTTCAACTCGTACGACCGGTACGAGACCCATGGAGGTCCGTCATGGACGTCATCCGCCCCGTCTCCCGCCCCCTTCCGCAGCGGCCCGCTCCGGGTCCGCGCCCGACCCTCGTCCGCACGCCCGGTGACAGCTCGCTCTTTCGCGGCTGGGGCGTCACGCTCTAGTGCGTTTGCGCCCGGCCGCGTGCCCGTCGCGTTCGGCCGTCGGCCGGGCTGCGTCCTATTCGGCCCGACCGTGGGCCCCGTCACGCGCCGCACGCCGCCGATCCCCCGCGGCCGGAGCCGGCTAGCGTGCCTGCGTTCTTTACGGTGGACCCGCACGGCGGCTCGCCGATCTACCGTCAGCTCACCGAACAGATCAAGCGTGCGATCGCGATCGGCGCGCTGCTTCCCGAAGAGCGGCTGCCGACGGTCAAGGCGCTGGCCCACGAGCTGAAGCTCAACCCGAACACCGTGGCGCGGGTCTACCGCGACCTCGAACGGGAGGGGTTCATCGCGACCGCGGCCGGGCGCGGCTCGTTCGTGCGCCGGAACGGCGTCGTCGGGGAAGCACGCCGCGCGGCCGCGACGGTCGCCGGAACGCAGATCGACGCCGCCGTGCGCGAGGCGCGCTCGCTCGGACTCACCCACGGCGAGGTGCGCGAGCTCGCCGACGGTTCGATCGCTCGCTGGTTCCCGGAAGACGCTCAGGAAAGGCCGTCGTGATCACGATCAGCAGCCTCACCAAACGCTACAAGGACGTCCTCGCGGTCGACGACGTCTCGCTCGAGGTCCCGGACGGGTCCGTCTGCGGGCTGCTCGGACGCAACGGCGCCGGCAAGACGACGACGTTCAAGTGTCTGCTCGGCTTCGCGCGGCCCGACGCCGGCGCGGTCCGCTTCGACGGCGCGCCGCTCGCGCCGAAAACGTTCGAACGGCTCGGCTACGTCCCCGAGCGCGCGCAGCTCTATCCGTGGATGACCGTCGCGCAGCACGTCGAGGTCGTCCGTCGTTCGCAGCCGCGCTTCGACGAAGCACGCACGCGCGAGCTGCTCGCGACGTTCCGCCTCCCGGCGAAGCGCGTCGCGAAGAAGCTTTCCAAAGGGCAGCAGACCGCGCTCGCGCTCACCGTCGCGCTCGCGACGAACCCCTCGCTGCTCGTCCTCGACGAGCCCGCGAGCGGGCTCGATCCGGTCCTGCAGCGCGCCGTCCTCGACATCTTGATCGACGCCGCATCGAGCGGCGCGACGGTCCTCATGTCGTCGCACCAGATCGGACAGATCGATCGCGCCGCCGATCGCGTCGCGATCATGCGCGACGGGAAGATCGTGCTCGCCGGCGAGATCGACGATCTGCGCGCCGCGGCCAAGATCGTCGAAGGAACGTTCGAGGGCGGCGTTCCCGAGCTCAGCGGCCTCTCCGGCGTCGTCCGGATCGAGTGCTCCGGGACGATGCTGCGCGCGTACGCGAACGGCGGGCACGAGCCCATCGTCGCGCGCTTCGACGCGCTCGGCGCCCGCGGCGTCCGCGTGCTCGATCGCAGCCTCGAAGATCTCTTCCTCGACGCCGTCTCCGACGAAGGAGCGCTCCGATGATCTATGTCGCACGCCTGCGCGCCGGCCGGGTGCTGGTCCGGTACGGCATCTTCTTGCTGGTGGTCTTCGGACTTTTCGTCATCTCGATCGCCGCGTCGCACGGCGGGCGCATCGTCACGTCGAGCTCGGACGGAAGCACAACGGTACGCGTAAGCGACGGCAAGCCGCGCGTGCAGGCCGACGGTGGCCGCACGGTCACGACGAAGAAGGTCGACCGCAACGGCGTGACGTTCACGACGAAGACGGTCGACCGGAACGGCGTGACGTTTACCACGACGAGGGTCGAGCCCAACGGAACCTCGGTCACGACCGTGGTGCGGGCTCCGCGCGGCGGGCGCCGTACGGTCAGCCGCGACGTTCGGACGCCGTCGACGATCCCGTTCGCCGTCGTGCTGATTATCGTGGCGTTCGTCGCATACGTCATCGTCCCGTCGCTCGGCGGCAACCTCGACGCCGAGTACCGCAGCGCGGCGATCGCGTTCACGCGGCCGATTTCGCGGTACGCGCTGGCCGCCCGCTACTTCGCCGTGGACGCGTTCGCCGTGCTGCTCGCCGCGGCGATGGGCGCGGTCGTCGCCTTCTCGCTCATGGGCGCGTTCGGGGCCACCCGCTTCCTCACGTTCGATCCGGCGTCGTTGGCCTACGTCGGCCTCGCCGCTGCGGTCGCCGTCATGCTGTACGGCTGGGTGGTGTTCGTCGCGTCCCTCGTGCCGGGTCGAGGGAACGCGGTCGTCGGCGTGTGCTGGGCGTTCGCGATCTTCGTGCCCGGGCTCGTCGAGTTGCCGGTCTCCGGCCTCCTGCACGCGATCGCCGTCGGGCTCGCGTGGCTCGATCCGATCGCCTACATCGGATCGATCGGCGGCGACGCGCAGAGCAACATCATCCCCGGCTCGGAGAGCGTGCGCGCCGGGGTGGCGTTCGCGATCGGGGTCCTCGCGATCGCCGTCGGCACGCGGATCTGGGCGACGCGGGAGGTGACGGTATGACGATCCTGGCGACGCATTTCGCGATCGTGCTCGGCGCATGGCGGCTGCGCGTGCGGATCGACCTCGACGAGCCGCGCGAGTCGCAGCTCGGCGACGAGGACGACCGGCCCGCGCCGCGCCGCGCGGCGCTGCGCGGAAACGACGGCTGGGCCGCTATGCCGTGGAGCGAACCGCGTTTCGTCCCGCCCGGTCCCGCGACATAGCAGGTCCGATGACACATCGAATCGCCCTCGCCGCGCTCGCCGTCGCCGCCGTGACGGCGAGCGTTTCGCTCCCCTCGCGCCCGGCCGCGGCACAGAGCGCGGCGCGGGACGCCGAACAGGCGGTCGTCTCGTACATCGTGCAGGACTCCGTCGCCGAGGTGCGGCTCGCGAGCCTCGCGCTGCGCCGCTCGCACGACCCGCGCGTGCGCGCGGCGTCGCGCCGCTTCATCGCGGACCACACCGCCGCGATCGCGAACGGGATGGCGCTCGCGCGGCGCATGGGCTTCTCCGAGGTCGAACGGAAGCCGGCGGACGAAGGGGTGATCACGTACGCGACGCTCATCCGGTCGTCGTCGTTCGACCGCGACTTCCTGCGCAAGCAGGTCTCCGATCACAAGAACGACATCGAGACGGTGAGCGACGCGCTGTCGGTCACGGAGGATGCGCCGGTCGCGCGCTACGAGCGCACCGTCCTCGCGAAGCTTCGGGTCCACCTCCGGCTCGCGCAGGACGCGCTCTCCGCGCTGTAGCGAGCGGTCTCCCGCCCGGCGAGCATTCTCGCCGGGATGCGGCGAAGAGCGCGGCATGCCGGCCCCGCATGCAGACGCGCTGATCGCCCACGTTCGGGCGAACCGGCAGCGTTACGTCGACGAGCTGAAGGCGTGGATCGCCGTCCCGTCGATCTCCGCCGACCCGGCGCAGGCGCCGGCGGTGCGGCGCTCCGCCGAGCACGCGGTCGAACGGATGCGCGCCGCGGGCCTGAGCGAGGCCGAGGTCCTCGAAACCGGCGGCCACCCGGTCGCGTACGGCGCGTGGCTCGGCGCCCCCGGGGCGCCGACGGTTTTGATCTACGGGCACCACGACGTGCAGCCCGTCGATCCGCTCGAGCTCTGGACCTCGCCGCCGTTCGACGCGGAAGTTCGCAATCACAAGCTCTACGGCCGTGGCGCGGTCGACGACAAGGGCCAGAATCTCATGCACCTCGCCGCGATCGAGGCGCACCTGCGCGTCAACGGCAAGCTGCCGCTGAACGTGAAGGTCGTCATCGAAGGCGAGGAGGAGATCGGCTCGCCGAACTTCGAGGCGTTTCTCGCGCGCGAGCGCGAGCGGCTGCGTTGCGACGTCGTCGTCGTCTCCGACACGGCGGTGTTCGCGGAGGACGTGCCCTCGCTCACGACGTCGCTGCGCGGGCTCGTGCACTGGGAAGTGACCGTGCACGGCCCGCAGGGCGACCTGCACTCGGGCTACTACGGCGGGATCGTGAAGAACCCGCTCGAGGCGCTCGCGCAAATTCTCGCGTCGCTCAAGGACGCGCACGGGCGCGTCGTGGTCCCCGGCTTCTACGACGACGTACGCGAGCTCTCGCCGCAGGAGCGCGCGGAGATCGCGGCGCTGCCGTTCGATCCGGCGCGCGAGGCGCACGCGCTCGGCGTTCCGGAGCTCGCCGGCGAGAGCTCACGGCTGCCGCTCGAGCGCATGTGGTTCCGGCCGACGCTCGAGCTGAACGGGATGCACGGCGGTTATCAAGGGCCCGGCTCGAAGACGATCGTGCCGTCGTACGCGAAGGCGAAGATCTCGGCGCGGCTCGTGCCGCATCAAGACCCCGAGCACGTGAAACACGCGGTGACCACGTTTCTCAAGCGCGCGGCCCCGAAGGGCGTGCGCGTGGATGTTGAGGCCCACGGCGACGTGCGCGCCGTCGAGACGTCGCGCGAGCACCCCGCCGTCGCGGCGGCGGCGCTCGCGATGGAGCAGGGCTTCGGCAAGGCGCCCGTGTTCATCGGGACCGGCGGAACGATCGGTCCCGTCTCCTCGTTCGATCGCATCCTGCATCTGCCGCAGGTGCTGATCGGCGTCGGGCTCCCCGACGACGCGATCCACGCGCCGAACGAGAAGTTCGACCTCGGCCAGTTCTTCGGCGGGATCGAGACGATGACGTATCTGTACGACGAGCTGGCGAACGCGCTGGGCGGACCCAGGAAAGTAGGCGAGATGCGATGAGCTTCACGGAACGCTTCAGCGATCGCGCGGCCGACTACGTCACGGGGCGTCCGTCGTATCCGGCGGAGGCGATCGACGCGCTCTTCGACGGGCTCGGCGATCCGGGCGGCGTCGTCGCCGCCGATCTCGGCGCGGGGACGGGGATCTCGTCGCGACTCCTCGCCGCGCGCGGCGCGCAGGTCCTCGCCGTCGAGCCGAATGCGGCGATGCGCGAGGCGGCGGAGCCCGATCCGCGAGTGCGGTGGATCGCGGGCACGGCCGAAGCGACGACGCTCGACGAGGCGTCCGTCGACCTGGTCACGGTGTTCCAGGCGTTCCACTGGTTCGACCACGCGCACGCGCTGCGCGAGATCGTTCGCATCTTGCGCCCCGCCGGCCGTGCCGCCGTGATCTACAACGAGCGCGACGAGCGCGATCCCTTCACCGCCGCCTACGGCGCGCTCGTGCGAACCTATCAGACCGACGACACGGAGCGTCGCCGCGAGCACGGCGTCGAGGTCTTCGCCGCGTTCGAAGGCTGGCACGGCGGCGCGCGCCGGCTCGAGTTCCCGAACGTGCATCGGCTCGACCGCGCGGGACTGCACGCGCGCGCTCGGAGCACCTCGTACCTTCCCAAGGACGGTCCCGTTGCCGACGCGCTCCGGGCCGCGCTCGACGCGATGTTTTCGCAACATGGCGGCGACGGAACGGTCGCGATGGCCATGAAGACGATCGTCGTCGTCGGAGACACCGGCGCCGACGGCGCATAGGTATGGACAAGTCCCGGAAACCGCCCGATCATCCGACCGTGCCGGCATGGAAGGGTGATATGGAAGAAGCAGAACCGAAACCTCATCGCTTCAGCGTCGCCGAGCTCGAGCAGCTGGTCGACGCCGGAGGCTTCGCTGCGGACGCGCGCGTCGAGCTCCTCGACGGCGAGCTGATCGACGTGCCGCCCCCGAATCCGCCGCACGCGGGGACGGTCGCGTTGATCCAGGAGTCGCTCGCCGCGGCGCTGGGTCAACGCGCGCACGTGCGATCGCAGTCCCCACTCCTCGCGGGTGACTACTCTCAGCCCGAACCGGACGTGGCCGTGGTGCGTCGCGATCCTGAAGGTTACCGCCGGCGGCACCCTGGCCCGGCCGACACGTATGCCGCGATCGAGATCTCGTGGTCGTCGCTCGCCGTCGACCGCGGGGCGAAGTTGCGCGTCTACGCGCGCGCGGGAATCCCCGAGTACTGGATCGTCGACCTGCGCGCCGAGACCGTCGACGTGTACCGCGACCCGCACGACCTCGGCTACGGCGTGCGGACCGTGGTCGGGCGCGGCGCCGAGGTCGCTCTCGCGGCGTTCCCCGACGTGCGGCTGCGCGTCGACGACATCTTCGGTTGACGGCAGCCGGCGCCGTATCCCGGCTGCGGATCGGGATCGATGTCGGCGGGACGTTCACCGACGTCGTCGCGGTCGACGCCGCGACGCGCGCGATGCTCGCGTCGGTAAAGGTGCCGACGACGCACGACCATCCGGACGGTGTGGCGGCCGGCATCGTCGCCGGCCTCGAGCGGCTGCTCGGCGAGCACGACATCGATCCCGCCTCGATCGCGTTCATCGCTCACTCGACGACGCAGGCCACGAACGCGCTGCTCGAAGGCGACGTGGCCACCGTCGGCGTCGCGACGTTCGGCGGCCCGCTCGCGCGCCGTTTCGCGCGCTTCGCGCCGTTCGCGCTCGCCGAGCACGTGCGCTTCGCACCCGTCTGGCTGGATGCTCGCGACCCCGCGCTGCTCGCGTCGGCGCGCGCCGCAGGGATCGAGGCGCTCGCCGTCTCCGAACCGTTCGCCGTCGACCGGCCGGGTCGCGAGAACGCGCTCGTCGCCGAGGCGCGCGCGGCGGGTTTCGCCGCGACGAGCGGCGCCGAAGTTTCGACGCAGTACGGGCTGCGCGCGCGGACGCGCACCGCCGCGCTGAACGCGGCGATCCTCCCGCGGATGCTGCGCACGTCGCGCGTGACGGCGCACGCGGTCGCGAGCGCGCGGATCCCGGCGCCGCTGATGATCATGCGCAGCGACGGCGGCGTGATGGACGTCGGCGAAGTCGAGCGCCGTCCGATTCTCACGATGCTCTCCGGACCGGCCGCCGGGATCGCCGGCGCGCTCTTCCACGAGAACGTCACCGACGGCATCTTCATCGAAGTCGGCGGAACGAGCGCCGACTGCTCGGTCATCCGCCGCGGGCAGCCGCAGATGCGGCCGGCGCGGATCGGCGGGCACCGCACGCTGCTGCGCACCCTCGACGTGCGAACGATCGCGGTCGCCGGCGGCTCCCTCGCGCGCGTCGCGCACGGGCGCGTCGCGGACGTCGGCCCGCGGTCCGCGCACATCGCCGGCTATCGGTACGCGGCGTTCAGCGACGCAGCCGCCGTCGCCGGCGCGCGCGCCGACCTCGCCGACGGCGTGGTCGCGCTCCGCGCCGCGGACGGGACGCGGATCGCGATCACGCCGACGTGCGCGGCGAACGTCGCGGGCACCGTGCCGCCCGATGCGTTCGCACGCGGCGACGCGGAAGCGTCGCGGACGGCGTGCGCGATCGCCGGGGCCGCGCTCGGGCTCTCAGCCGACGACCTCGCGCGCGCGATCCTCGATCGCGCCGCCGACCGGCTGCGCGCGACGATCGAGGAGCTGATCGCGGACTACGGACTGGCCCGCGAGACCGTCGTCCTGGTCGGGGGCGGAGGCGGCGCCGCGGCGCTCGTTCCGTACGCGGCGCGGACGCTCGGGTTCGAGCACCGCCTCGCGCGCGACGCGCAGGTCATCTCGCCGCTCGGCGTGGCGTTCGCGCTCGTGCGCGACGTCGTCGAGCGCACCGTCGTCGATCCGACGCCGGGCGATCTGGCGCGGATCCGTCGCGAGGCGGTCGATGCCGCCGTGGCGGCCGGCGCCGCCCCCGAGCGGGTCGAGGTGGTGGTGGAGATCGACACCGCGCGGAATCGCGTCCGCGCGACCGCGTCCGGTGCGACCGCCCTCGTCGAGGGCGCGCAGCACGCCGCCCACGCGGACGAGGCGACGCGGCTGCGCTCCGCGGCGGAGCACCTGCGCGCCGTGCCCGCGGACGTCCGCCTCGTCGCGCGGAGCGCGGCGTTCGACGTCTTCGCATCGCGGCGCGAGAGCGCCGTCGTGGACGCGCGCGGCGTCGTCCGGCTCGTGCTGCCCGCCGCCGCGACGCTGGCGGTCGCGGCGCGCGACGCCGAACGGGTGCTGGAACGCGCCGTCGACGAGCACACGGCGTTCGGCGACGTCGGTCGCGCGCTCCCCGACGTCTTCGTGCTCCGCGGCGCTCGCATCGGCGAGCTGGCCGGGATGGCGGAGGCGGCGCAGATTCTCGGGCTCGTCCGCGACGAGCTCGCCGGCGTCGAGCCGGACGAGGCGGTCGTCCTGCTGCTCGTTCCGAAGCGCGCGTAGCGCGCAAATGGTGGCGGCTGCGCCGTCCCGAAGCGTCCGCACCGATGCGCGAGTACGACGTCCTCGTCGTCGGTGGAGGCAACGCGGGCTGCGCGGCGGCGGTCGCGGCGGCGCGAACCGGCGCGCGCGTCCTGCTCGCGGAACGCTACGGCTTCCTCGGCGGCACCGCGACGGCGTCGATGGTCGGCCCGTGGATGACGTTCCACTCCGGCGCCGATCGCATCGTCGGCGGGATTGCGCAGGAGATCGTCGAGCGGCTCGTCGCGCGCGGCGCGTCGCCCGGTCACATCCCGGACGCCTCGGATTACGTGCCGACCATCACGCCGTTCGATCCGGAGATCCACAAGGCGCTGCTGTTCGAGATGACGCGCGAGAGCGGCGTGCAGCTGCTGCTCCACGCGTGGTTCCTGCACGCGACCGTCGAAGAGGGCCGGGTCGCCGGGGCGCGCTTCGCCACGGTCGGCGGGATCCGCACGGTCGCCGCGCGGCGGACGATCGACGCGACCGCCGATGCGTTCGTCGCCGCCAGCGCCGGCGTGGAGGTGCAGCAGGGCGACGCGCGCGGGCGCGTTCAGCCGGCGAGCCTGATGTTCCGGCTCTCGCACGTCGACGTCGAAGCGCTCGCCGCCTATCTGCGCCGGCGCCCCGAGCAGATGCGCAGTTCGCTCAAGACGCACGAGCGCACCCCCGAGTCGCTCACCGCCGTCGCGGGGCTCTGGGAGCTGTGGGAAGCGGCGCGCGCGCGCGGCGACGTCACCGTGCCGCGCGAGCTGGTCTCGTTCTTCGCCACGCCGTACGCCGACGAGGTCACGGTGAACATGACGCGCGTCGTCGACGTCGACCCGCTCGATCCCGACGACTTGACGCGGGCCGAGGTCGAGGCGCGCGCGCAGGTGATGGAGCTGCTCGACTTCTTCCGCAAGGACGTGCCGGGATTCGCGGGCGCGCGCATCGCGGCGACGGCGACGCAGATCGGGATCCGGGAATCGCGCCGGATCGTCGGCGAGTACACGCTAACCGCCGACGACGTCCTGAGCGCGCGCACGTTCGAGGATGCGGTGGCGCGCAGCGCCTACCCGATCGACATCCACAACCCGGCGGGGAGCGGGACGAGCACGCAGCGGCTCGCGCCCGGAGCGTCCTACGAGATCCCGTACCGCTGCCTCGTACCGAAGGGCGTCGAAGACCTGCTCGTCGCGGGACGCTGCATCTCGACCTCGCACGAAGCGCTCGCGTCGACGCGCCTCACGCCGACGGTGATGACGCTCGGGCAAGCCGCCGGAACCGCCGCGGCGCTCTCGCTGACCCGCGACGTGCACCCGCGCTGGCTCGAGCCGGCGTACCTGCGCGAACGGCTGATCCGCGACGGCGTCGACCTGCGCCGCACGCGTCCCGCGGCGCGTGCCTGACGTCCGCGCGCTCGCGCGCGCCTACGGCGTCCGCGTGGAGCTCGACGACCTCGGCGACTGGGGCTCGGCGACGCTGATCGCCGAGTACGATGCGGACGTCCCGGCGATCCGCGTGAACGCGCGGGCGTTGCCGCAGGGCTCGTCCTGCGCGGTCCGCGACGCCGTCGACCGCGCCGTCGCGCACGAGCTGTACCACCACCGCGAAGCCATCGGCGAGATCCCGCGCCTCGCCAACCGAGCCGCCCGCGAACGCGCCGCCGACGCCTACGCCGAAGCGCTCCTCGCCCGAGCCGATTCGTGATGTGTTCGTTCCGGCGAACCATGGTGAAGGACCGAGCGCAGCGGAGTGTTCCGCTGAGCAGCACGTCGTTGCGAGGTCGGACCCGGGGGCCCCACGCGGAGCGTGGGGGGCGCGCAGCCTGGGGCGGAGCGCCGTTCGCATGAAGCTCGTGGCGGGTGTCGATGCGGGGCAGTCGTCGACGACGGCGGTGGTCGTCGATGAGCGCGGGTACGTGCGGGGGCGCGGCAAGGCCGGGCCGGCGGATCACGTCGACGAGCCGCCGGGGTCGCGGAAGTGCGCCGCGGCGTGCGCGGCGGCGGTGGCGGGCGCACTGGAGGCGGCGGGGCTGCCGGCCGGAAGCGCGCTCGAGGCGGTGCGGATCGGGCTGTCCGGGTACGACGCGCGGTTCGACGGGCGCGTGCCGGAGTTCGCGGCGCGCTCGGTGCGGCTCGTGCACGATGCGCCGGTGGCGCTCGCCGGCGCCGTGCAGACCCGTCCGGCGGTCGTCGCGATCGCCGGAACCGGCTCGGTGGCGTACGGCGAGGACCCGGCGGGCAACGCGGTGCGGGTCGGCGGCTGGGGGTACCTGTTCGGCGACGAGGGGAGCGCGCTCGCCGTCGCACGCGATGCGCTTGCGCACGCCATGGCGGCCGACGACCGCGGCGAGAAGACCGCGCTCGGCGAGGCCGCGCTGGCGTTCTTCGACCGGCGCACGCTGCGCGAGCTCGCGACCGAAGCGCTGCAGGGCCGCATCGGGCGCGCGAGCGTCGCGGCGTTCGCGCGGGTCGTCCACGACGCGGCCCGGCTCCACGAGCCCGACGCCGTCGCGATCGTCGACCGCGCCGCGGCGGCGCTCGCGGCGCTCGCGGCGGTCGCGATCGAACGGCTCGGGCTCGAAGGGAAGCCCGTCGCGGTCGCGTTCGCCGGCGGCGCCTTTCGCAGCGAGGCGTTCTCCGCGCGGGCGCGCGAGCGGCTCGCCGCGTTCGCGCCGAACGCGCAGGCGGTCGCACCGCGCTACGACCCGGCGATCGGCGCCGCGCTGCTGGCGTTCGGCGACGCCGATCTGCCGGTCCCGATGCGGATCGTCGAAGGGTGAACGCGCTCGAACGGCTCCGCGGCGGGCTCGTCGTCTCCGTCCAAGCCGAAGCCGCCTCGCCGCTCAACGAGCCGCGGACGATCGCCGAGCTGTGCCGCGTCGCGGTCGCGAACGGCGCCGCCGGGGTCCGCGTCGAGGGCGGCGCCCGGCTCGGCGCGGCGCGCCGGGCGGTCGCGGTCCCGATCGTCGGGATCGTGAAGCGCGCGTACGCCGGTTTCGAGCCCTACATCACGGCGTCCGAGCGCGAGATCGCCGAGGTCGTCGCCGCCGGGGCCGAGATCGTCGCCTTCGACGCGACCGCCCGGGCGCGCCCCGGCGGTGCCGGCGTCGAAGAGCTCATCCGGGCGATCCACGCGCGCGGTCGCCTCGCGATGGCGGACTGCGCCGACGCCGAGGACGTCCGGCGAGTCGCGGCGGCCGGCGCGGACGCGGTCGCGACGACGCTCTGCGGGTACACCGGCGCGACGCGCGGGACGTCCCTTCCCGCGCTCGAGCTGGTCGCCGCCTGCGCCGCGAGCGGCGCGTTCGCGATCTGCGAGGGCGGCGTCGGCGCCCCGGCCGACGTCCGCGCCGCGTTCGCGGCGGGCGCCGACGCCGTGGTCGTGGGCACGGCGATCACCAACGTGGACGCGCTCGTGCGGCGCTTCGCCGGCGCGACGCCGCGCGCGGGGTAGCTGGCGAGCGAGCGCGCGCATCCGATAGAAGTCCGCGCTTCCGGTTCACAAGTTCTTCATACTCGGAAGTTGTCGCGGGTCCGCAGCGAGAACGG
>Ga0070739_10000506_pt1 | contig 74456 bp, 70 predicted proteins | sample Coa_R1_7_FD_66445 | JGI IMG/M metagenome (GOLD analysis project Ga0070739, IMG submission 66445) | Surface soil microbial communities from Centralia Pennsylvania, which are recovering from an underground coalmine fire - Coalmine... | ecosystem: Environmental > Terrestrial > Soil > Unclassified ...
AACACCTGCCACGGATCAGGGATTGCTCAAACACACAATCTGGGAGTGTGTAGCATTTGTGGCAAATTGTTTTAACTCCTATTGCCTAATCCCCAGGTGAGTCATCTTGGTTAAAACCGAAATTTCTTAAGGTGTTTCATGAACCAACAGTCTGTTTTGAGCACTCGGAGAAGTTTCTGGATTTTGTTGAATCTCGGGATTTTGGTGCTGTTCTTCATGGGCACAAGCATATCCCGAGACAAACTGCCACTCCGAAGGGGATTCCTCTCTATGGCGCTGGCAGCGCTACTGGGATGATTGAGACAAAGCTAAGACGTAGGCTGTTGTCTATCAACGTCCTAACAATCGATCCCGCCTCCAATCAAGTAAGTTGCCGATTCCATCTTGAAGACACCTATGGTGGGAGAAAAGCATACGAGCGAGAATATGTCGTCAGAGGGTAAAAGGGATCAGATGCAAATCATAGAGGGCACATGGAAGGAGCTTTCCACTCGTGCCGACGAGTTTAGGGGACGCAGGCTCCGACTCATCGTCCTGCCGGAGGAAGGTAACGCCTTTGTCGATAGCAAAAAGCTTCATGAGGCAGCCGCCCAAATCATTGAAGAGGCCGACAAAGTCGAACGTAAGCCAGGAAAGTCCAGCAACGATCCACCCAAGACGATATTTCCCTGATCTGCTGCCTGGAGGAGAGGAGTTCGTCTGTGTCCCTAACCCCTGAACGCATACCACCCAAGAAGCAAGCTTCCCCGCCCGATGTGACGGGACTGCTCGGTGATATTCGTCAACTCATCGAACAAGCGCGAGAGCGCATGGCGGTCGCCGTCAATCGGGAACTGACTCTGCTTCACTGGCATATCGGTGACCGAATCCGTAAGGACATCCTTCGAGAAGAGCGCGCGCCGTATGGCGAGCAGATTGTTATAACATTATCCGCGCATTTGACCCAGGAGTTTGGGCGCGGCTTTAGCCGAACCAACATCCTCTACATGATGCAGTTTGCGGAGGAGTTTCCCGATCTTCAAATTGTCCAATCAGTGATTGGACAATTGAGCTGGACGCATATCCTCTTGCTGCTGCCCATAAAAGATCGTCTCAAGCAGGATTTCTATGCGGAGATGTGTCGCCTGGAGAAATGGAGCGTCCGTACGCTGCGGGCCAAGATCGGTGGGATGCTCTATGAGCGCACGACGCTCTCCGGCAAGGCGGAGGAGGTCATTCAGGCGGAGATAGACGCCCTGCGCAAGGAAGACCAACTCACGCCTGATCTCGTCTTCCGGGACCCCTATCTGCTGGATTTCCTCGGCCTGCACGATGGCTATAGCGAGCAAGATTTAGAAAATGCCATTATCCGTGAGATGGAAGCCTTCCTGCTGGAATTGGGGGCCGGATTTGCCTTCGTGGCGCGTCAGAAGCGCATGACCATCGACGACGAGGACTTCTATCTCGACCTGCTCTTCTATCATCTGGACCTGCGCCGCTTTATTGCCATCGAGCTAAAACTGAATAAGTTCACCGCGGCCTACAAAGGCCAGATGGAACTGTACTTGCGCTGGCTCGACCGCTACGAGCGCCGGCCCAACGATGAGCCGCCGATCGGCCTGATTCTTTGCAGCCAGAAAAGCCACGAGCAGATCGAGCTGCTGCAGCTCGACCGGGGCGACATCCGCGTCGCCGAGTATTTCACCAAACGACTGCCGCCGCCTTTGCTGGAGCAAGAGCTGCATAAGGCGATCCGCCGCGCCCGCGAGCAGTTGGCGCAACGCGGTGTAGAGGAGCCAGAAAAAGAAGAGATCGAACCGAAACGATAGAAGCGGATGTAAGCGCGCGAGCGTAAAAGTTGTGAAACGTCGGAACTTCGCCTCTTTGTCCTTCCGTCTCCTGATGGAACTACTCTGTGAGGAGGGAAGGAAATGGTTACTGTGCAGGATCAACTGATTCGTTATCTACAGGACGCCCATGCTGCCGAGGTAGGCATCACTCAGATGCTGGAAGGCTTTATCAAGGAGGCCACCGATAACGATATCCGCGCCATCTTTCAGCAGCATCTGGCTGTGACCCAGAGCCAGGCCCAGCGCCTGGAGAAGCGCCTGAGCGACTACGGCCAGACGCCGTCCCGGACCAAGGGATTTATCAACAGCCTGATGGCCAGCCTCGGCGACGTAGCCCATGCCGGCCACGATCCGTTCGAGAAGACCACGATGGATCTGATCAAGGCGTACGCGACCGAGCATCTGGAGATCGGGATGTATACCGCTCTGGCCGGCTATGCGCAGGCGTTCGGCGACCACACCACGGCATCGCTGGCGGAAGAGATCGCGGGCGAAGAGCGAAAGGCCGCCGAAACGATCTTCCCCTATATCCGCGACAGCGCCAAAGCACCGCTGGAAATGGCGATGCAGACTGCCTAGCCTGTCGTCGGGGGGAGCGGAATCAGGGCCATCTTCTTCTGAGCGTAGCTGATGGTGACCTTGAAGTGGCTGAGGAAGTCCATGCCGAGCACGCCGAGGCTGCGATCGAATCCCGATGGCACGTCCTTGGCCAGAAACACGACCGGCACGTCCTTGAGCTCGGCTTTGCCGAGGCGCAACCGCGGCGCGGTCGCCGAAAACGCCTTGCCGTCTTTTCCGTTGACGTGGATCACCGAGGAGTTGTCGGACTTCAGCTTCAGCTTGTCGGCGATGGCGCCGGGCAAGAGCGTACCGACCGCTCCGGTATTGACCAGAGCGGAGAAGGTCCCGGCGCCGGGTGCGGTCACGTTGGCCCAGATGCGACCGTCGCGCAAGGAGATCGGCACAACGACCGTTCCCTTCACGACGGGAAGCCGGGTGTTCGGCGGGTTCAGCGCGAGAATATGGGAGCTGAAGTCGATGGTGACCTGAAACGCGGACAGAAATGGGAAGCCAAGCCAGCCCGGCGGAGCATCCGGATGCGGCGTATTGGAGAGGAGCGCCGCGATGTCGATCGATGCCGCCGGCATGTTCTCGACGGTCATCGTGCCCATACGCAGCGACGGGATTCGGACCTCCTGCGCCTCGCTCGTCGTCTGCAGCGTATCGACCCGCACCGGTCGCTTCAGGTCGGCAAGCTGCAGACGCGTCCCATCCTCCGGTCGAATTGCGTCCGCGTTCAGGCCCGTGTCAATCACGAAACTCTCCCGGTCCTTCCCGTTGACGTACGCATCTACGACCATGAGCCCATTCCAGAATTGAAAAGGCACGAGGGCGGGCATGATACTGCCCTTAGCCAGGGTAACAGGCCCTTCCTGCAATGGCGCCGTGACGGGCGGGCGCTGCTGAGGAGCTGCCGGATAAGGCCATAGCATCCAGGTCGAGAAAGCCATCCAGCCGAACAACGCCTTGTTTTGTTTCACCATACCAATCCTACGTAAATGCCCACTTCGCGGAAGTAAAATGGGTAAATGGTTTCTTCTGCCCAGGTCCCCTCTCCTTACGAAGGAGAGGGGTTGGGATGAGGTCCATTTACTATCCTTTACTCATTTATTCTTGTCTGTGTTTCAGCGGCGGCTCTGCTCCACAATCTGTTTGACGGCTTCCAGCGCCAGAAGATAGCCGTAGGGGCCTAGACCCATGATCTGTCCGACGACCACCGGCGCGATCACGGAATGGTGCCGGAACTCCTCCCGCGCGTGGATGTTAGACAGATGGACCTCAATGGTCGGCAGACGCACGGCCGTAATGGCGTCGCGGATCGCGATACTATAATGCGTCAGGGCGGCGGGATTGATAATAAGCGCATCCGCCCATTGGAAGGCTTCCTGGATCGCGTCTACGATCTCGCCCTCATGATTGGATTGGAAAATGCGGACCTCGATGTCCAACTGCTGGGCACGCTGCTTGATGTGGCGGTTGGTCTCATCGAAGCTCTCGCTTCCGTAGATGTCGGTCTCCCGCATGCCGAGCAGATTGAGATTGGGTCCGTGAATGAGGGTGACTTTGATCACGGGCGGCTCCTTGGTCCTGATAGTGCGCTAACCGGTTTTGGTCACGTTTTCCGGGCGGGCGTTCTCATCGAGCACAGTCGCTTCTTCTACGAGCAGCACCGGGATGCCATCGCGAATGGGATAGGCATAGCGTCCGCAGCCGCAGACCAGTCGCGACGGGTCCTCTTCCAGCCGTAGCGGTAGATGCTGCTCGCAGGCCGGGCAGGCGAGCAGGTCGAGAAACCAGGCATTGAGCGGCTGCGGGGCTGGACCGACAGCGTCGTTGGCATCCATAGAATGTCTCCTTCTTCCTTCTGAAATCCGCCCGCGCGGTCAGTCCCACCAGAGGTAACGGAACAGCGAGTAGAGCAAGAACGCGCCCAGGCCGAACAGGATCAGCGGCCCGACCAGCAGGAAATGAACGGGGTAGTGCCCATCGCCCAGGAAGGTGGGCTTCACCACCTGGTAGGAGAAGCCGTGCCGCAGCCCCAGGATGAACGGGTTGATCGCCAGGCAGAAGCCAACGCCCACCAGAATGCTGGCGCCAATGAGCATCAGGTAGACCTGAAGGGTACTCGGATCGAAGGTATTGAGCCAGTTGGTCCGCGCTTGAACACGGCTCTCTTCTTCGATCTGCTCGGCGCGGATCCGCGCCTGCTGGGAGCGGACCTGATTGAACAGCTTCATCGCCGATAGGTTGTCCGGCTCCTGCTCCAGCACTCCCTCGACCAGTTGGCGCGCCTGGTCGAGGTCGCCGCGCATCAGAGCCAGATGTGCCTGTTCCAGTGTATCCATCTCCGCATGCCTCCTCATTCAGTTTTCCAGGCGAGACTGCACGCAAACGCCCGCGGCTCGCCGGCCGAGGCGATCAGCGCCTGCGCGACCATACAGGTATGTTCGGTATCGTCCGAGACCATCCCTCTTCCAAAGAGCAGATGGTAGCGTTCCAGATCGGGAAAAAGTCGCTGCTGGCGCCGCGGGGTAAGCCCCTCATAGCTCAGCCCGATGGCGTCGCCGACGGCCGTACCCAGCAGGCAGCCGATCACGGCGTCGGTAAAATCCTGCGCCATCCGGCCTTACTTCCCCGCCGCCTCGCGATAGATGGCAAGGGTCTGCTGCGCGGTCGTCTCGTAGGAAAAGCAGGCGGCGCGGCGCGGGCCGCGGGCCGCCAGGTCCGCCCGAAGCGCGGGATCGGTCAGCAGGGCGGCCAGAGCCTCGGCCCAGGCGGCCACGTCGCGGGCCGGAACGATCCGGGCAGCATCTCCCACGACCTCCGGCAGGGCGGGCGCATCCGAGACGACGACGGGCGCGCCGCAGGCCATCGCCTCCAACGGCGGGATACCGAACCCTTCGTAGAGCGCCGGATGCGCGAAGAGTTCGCAGGCGCGATAGAAGAGGGGCAGATCGGCATCGGCCACGTAGCCGGGAAAGATCACGGCTTCCGCCGCCTCGGTGCCGCCGCCCCGCGCCGCTGCCTGCCGCAGCGCCTCCTGCTCGGTCAGCCAGCCCGCCTTCCCTACCAGCACCAACGGATGCGGCAATCGATGCGCGGCTTTCGCCCGCCCGAAGGCTTCGGCCAGTACCGGCAGATTCTTGCGCGGCTGCAGGACCCCGACCGCCAGCACGAACGGCCGCTCTAGCCCGAAACGCTCGGCAACGGTCCGCCGCGCTTCTTCCTGTACAGAGATATTCTGCCCGATGGCTTGCGATCCCTGCAAAACGCGCATAAACTCTTCCGGCAGGCCCAGCGGGATCCCGGCGATCTTTTCCGGCGGCAGCCTGTAGACGCGCAGCATGTCCTGGCGGGAGCTCTCTGAATCGGTGATGATCCGCGCAGCACGGCGCATGGAGGGCGGGACGGTCGCATTGAGCAGCACGCGGTCTCGAAGCGTGTACCACTCCGGGAACAGCCGGAACGAGATGTCGTGCACCGTGGTAACGACGGGGCAGGGGCTTCGCGGCGGGGCGGTATACTGCACGTGGAGCAGATCGGCGCGGTCCTGGCGCACGGCGCGCGGCAGGGCGAGCGCGGTCCAGAGCCGGTCGTTGGCGGCCGGCACGACGCGGCAGGCGAGGTTGGGCGCAGCGGGAATCTCCCCCTCCGGGATTGGAACGCGGGTGTAGACCCGATACGCGTTTTCCGTATCCAGGCGGAGCAGGGCGCGCAGCAGGTTGCGCCAGTAGGTGCGGTCGCCGGTAAAGCGGCCGGTCAGCGCGCGTCCGTCGATGGCGATTCGCAACTTTAGTTTCCTGCCGATGAGGGCGGCGTCGGGGTCGCAGGCGGCAAAGGCGGCAGGTTGCCCACGAGCGCCTCTTTGACGTAAATCCCGAAATGCGGCGTAGGCGTGTAGTTCCAGTCCGAGATCAAGGTCGGGCCGGCGCTGGGATGCAAGTCCCAGGCGATCCAGTTCCAATGATGCTCCTGCAAGGCTTGCAGCACCTGAAGAATCCACTGATCCCCGGACGGCTCCGGTTTCCTTCTTCTGGAAGCTCCATCCGCGCCGAATTCGCTGACAATCACCGGAATGGCGCTCGTCGCCTTTTCCATCTTGGCAAGCCATTTCTCGAATGTGTCGCCCTTGAAGGGATAGTCATGGTTGGCATAGATGACGCCGTGACCGTGAGGATCGGAGAGCTGCTTGCCCTCCAGAAAGCCGGACAGATCGTACGCCCAATCCAGTCCGCCCGCGACCACGACATTCTTCGCGCCGGCGCTGCGCACCGTGTCCAGCAAGGTCTGCATTCCGACGGCCTCATAAGTCTTCGTGTATCCGCGCTGCCGGTCGTTCTCGGTAACCGTGCCGCCGTGAAGCCAGACATCCCAGCTCACGTCATGCGGCTCGTTATAAAGGTCGAAGAGCACGGCAGAATTATTTTTGTACGCTCTGGCGCAGTCCTGCCAGAACGTCACGCTGTTCTTATCCGGCATGGCGTGCTGGCCGATCTGCTGGCCCCACTCGCCCGCGTCCGACCAGTGTAGGTCCAGCAGGAGGTAGCAGCCCTGCGAGGCGCACTCCTCCACGACCTGCTTGACGAGGCCGCGATAGGCTTTACCCTCGTCCTTCTGTTCGGACGCTTTGCCGAACCAGCGGTCCTGGGCCAGGGGCAGGCGGATGATGTTGACGTGCCAGTCCTGAATGGCCGTCCTCACGGTATCGAGAATATGCCCCTCGCCGTCGCTGGTCCATTCCAGGGAAGCGGCATTGACCCCGCGCAGCCATACCGGCTCGTTTCTGCTATTAAGAATCTGGGTCCCGACCACCTTTAGCGGCAGTGGTCTGGACGAGGATGGTTTCTCGGCCAACGCATCCCTTCCTATCATCGTCAGCGCTGTTCCACACAGCAGTAGAACACATAGAGCCTGCATATTGCTTTTCACTATATCTATTCCTTTTCTCATTTATCAGCCGGGCCGTCCATAATTTGATGCCTTCTATTTGCACTCTGCGCCGAAGCGGCGGATGTAACCAAAACTAACGCGGGTCAGCCCGATTTGTGCATCCGGATGGTGAGCCAGAAGGCGGTCGCTGGCAGCGATTTCATCGGCATCCATCTCCCAGATGCCGGTCTCGATATGGATGGCTACGTAATTGCCTTTGTTGTCTGCTTCTACTTGGGGGCGAATGTCACGTTCGTATATTTCTGTTTCGCGTCGAGCGGCTTCTTCCTTGCTATAGCGAAGCTGATGTACGCCCATGGACTTACCTCCAGGGAAAGAGAACCCGTATCCTTCTTTCATTATACAACGGTTCACGTTTCCATGTCTGTGTGCTCTTTTTAGCGAAAACGCAGGGTCCTTCAGTTTTCCGCAGGCGACTAAAGTTGCGGCCTCTGGTGCTCCTGCCCCATGCCCAAAGTCTGCTTCGGAGACTCAAACTTTCTTAGATTTATAGTCCCCGGAGGGGACTTCGGGCCCTGGTTGGCGCAGTTTTAACTGCCCGCAAACCGAGAACAGGAGGACCCTCAGCGAAAACGGCCCGGCTTCATTTCAGCGACAAGCGAGCGCGTAGATGGCAGCGGTGGCGCGGGCCATCTGTGGGTAGGAGTGACGGTCGGCAAACGCCTGCGCGGCCGCCTCCAGAGCCGCGCGGCGGGCAGGATCGTCCAGAAGGAAAAGGATCTGTGTGGCGAGCGCTTCCGCGTCGCCGGAAGGGAAGAGGGCAAGGCAGCCGGGTAATTCCTGATCGATCTCCCGGTTGGGCGCAATGTCGGAGGCGACGATCGGGCGTGCATAGGCCAGCAGATAGGTCAGCGAGCCGGAGCCGGACGATTGTACGAACGGCGCGATCGCGACATCCGTAGCCGCCATGACGATTGGAATCTGCGCGTCGGGGAGGAAGCCGGTGATTCGCACCCGTCCTGCAAGACCTTCCGCCGCGATCTGCGATTGCAGGCGCGGGACGTAGTCCGTATGGTCGTCGGGATGGCGGTCGCCGGCGAAGAGGAGGACCACGTCCGCAGGCAGATTCCGCAAGGCGACCAGCGCCAGCGAATGCCCCTTCTTAGCCGAGAGAAAGCCGAACAGAGTCACCACGCGCTTTCCTTCCAGCCCGAGCGCGCGCTTGGCCTCGTCGGAGGGCGGCATCGGCTGGGCTGGAGGCACAGGATGAATCAAGACGTGGACCCGCTCCGGGGCCGCTCCGAGGGCAAGCAGCTCCTGCCGGTCCGGCTCGGTGTGGACGACGATCTGCTGGATGGCCGGGTGCAAGAAGTTGGCGCGATTGGTGAGGGCGATCGCGTGACGCTCCAGCGCCGAGGCGTACGGACCGGGCCGGGCGATCTCATGCGCCGTCACGACCAGCGGCACGCGAACGGCATCCAGGAAGGCGCGGGCATGGTTTTTGTGAGGCGCGACGCCTCCGAAGAAAAAATACTGGTGCTGCACGTGCGCCACATCGGAGGGCAGCCCATCCGGACCGGCGTTCATCTCTCGACCCAGAGCCTGCCAGCGGCGCGCATCGGCAGGAAAGCGGCGCAGCGCCGTTAGCGCTCCACGCACAGCCTCGGAAGGCGCTTCCACGATCCGCACGTCCGCGATCTCCGGTAGGGCGCGCAGACCCTCGATGAGGTGCTGGCTGTACTCGCGGATACCGCAGCGCTCTCGCCAGGGGGTGAACATCGCCACGTGCAGGCCGGAGGGACTCATGCTTCCTTTTGCGTGGGCGGATTGGCGCTTTCCGGCGAACACCGCTGCAGGAACGCCAACGTCTCCTCGAAGCTCTGGATCCCCGTCGTCGCGCCGAGCGCCGTCACGCAGCAGGCACCGGTGGCATTGGCGAAGCGGGCGCACTGCTCCAGGTCCCAGCCGCGCACGACACCCGCCAGAAATCCGGCGACGTAGGCATCGCCGGCGCCCAGGGCATCCACAGCCGTTACCGGCAGCGCGGGCACGGTGATCTCGGTCCCATCCGCCGCGCGGACGTAGCAGCCGCGCTCCCCGAGCTTCAGCCCCACGACCTTCGCGCCTGCGTCCAGCAAAAACCGCGCGATGTCAGAGGGCTCTTCGCGTCCCCCGGCCAGCATCCGCGCCTCTTCATAATTGGGCAGCAGATAGTCCACGTAGGGCAGGCTGGGAGCGACCAGCTCCATCCAGCGGCCACGCGCGTCCCAGACGGTGTCGAAGGCCGTCGTGATGCCAGCCTCTTTGGCCCGGCGCAGCAGCTCTGCGGTCGGCGCGCCGTCCAGGGCAGGCATGACCAGCGCGCCGGCGATGTGCAGGATCTTGCTGCGGCGAACCCGCTCGAAATCGATGTCCTCCAGGCGAAGGGTGGCATTCGCGCCCAGATAGTGCAGAAAGCTGCGCTCGCCGTCACCATGCACCAGCACCATCGTGGCGGAGGTTGCGGCCTCCGGGTCGCGCGCCACTCCGCCCGCGTCGATGCCGAAGCTCTCGAAGCGGCAGACCAGGAAGTCGCCGAAGCCGTCCGTGCCGACTTTGCCGATAATGGCGGTCTCCACGCCCAGCTTCGCCAGGCCGATGCCTGTGTTGGCCGCGCAGCCGCCGGAGTGCAGCTCCATGCGCTCCACCAGCGCCAGCTTGCCCCGCTCCGGCAACTCATCGATCGGCTTACCGACCACATCCGCCACAACAATTCCCACGCACGTCACTTCCGGCTTCTTTTCTCCATACACGGCGTTAAAACGCCATGCTGAAATACGAAATTGCTTGTCGCTCCCCATTCCCTGCGGGCGTAGCGAGCGAGCCAGGGGGTAGGGATGAGCCCTCAAACTTTGATCCGAAACTGGCTCGTCGGGAACGGGCGATTCGGCGCTGGGAAGCGGCAACACGCCGTATTTGACCAGCAGGGCGCGCGTCGCCTGCGTGGCCAGCAGCGCCGCGACGCTCGGCCACAGCAGCACCCACAGGACCGCAATCACAGCCAGCAGCGCCGGAAAACGCAGGAGGAGAGCCGCCAGCGTCAGCGCCACAATGAGCAGGAGCGCCGCCAGCAGGCCGAGAGTATAAAAGGGATCGCCCAGCGCCAGGAAGAACGCCCGGCGTAGCACGCTCACCGCGCCACGTCGCGCCCGTCGCTCGGGCGTATCGAAAACGCCCGTCTCCTGAGCCACCAGCACGGGCAGGTGATAGGCCGCCATCATCCCCCAGAACAACAGGGCATACAGGCAGAAGATCGTCGCGGCGATGCCGATCGCATGGCCGAGCTGCAGGTAGAACCAGAGGTTGACTGCGAACAGGCCGGATACGACCAGATGGATCAAGCCCAGGCGCGTGGCCGGACCGAATAGCCGCCAGGCGCCTCGCCAGAGATCCAGATACGAGACCTCGTCTTGCGAGCAGAGCAGATGAGCGACCTGGAAGATGCCGGCAGCGGGTGCGGAAAGGAGCAGTGCCGCCACCAGAGCGGTGATAGCATCGCGAGCCGGCGGAGGAAGCAAGGCCGGCAGCAGTCTCCCGACCGCCAGTGGCAGGCAGAGGAGCAGCGCCCACATCAGGCTCATCGCTATCACCAGCCCGATCCGGTCCCAGGCAAGGCGCAGCGCAGAGAGCAGCGCCCGCCCCAAGCGGGCAGGCGGCAAGGTGGCTTTTCTCTCTGGCGTCGGCGCAGGCTCGCGCCCCGCTTCCTTGGGGGCGCGTAACGGCTCGGTGGACATAACGCGCTACCGTTCGGCCCCAAACAAGAAATCTCCTGCATGGCGTATTTCAGACGAGCCAGGAGGCCGGGTTATATGGTTGACAGGTTGGGTGAAAGTGGAGTACACTCTAATTGTGGGACTTTCCCACATTCCCCTGTGTGGAGGTGATAGAAATGCCATCCGTTCTTGAATGGGATACCGTCTTCGAGGACATCAAAGACTCGATCAAAGCCGATGAGAAAGGGCGGGTGATACTTGGGCGTGAGTTTTCCGGCAAGCACTTTCGCGTCTCCGTGAGTCCAAACGGCCAGATATTGCTCACGCCCGTCGTGATCATACCGGAACGAGACCTATGGCTTTACAAGAACCCACAAGCCTTAGCGAGGTTTCATCAAGGCATGGCGGAGGCCGCCGCAGGCAAAGTGACGGCGGGGGAGGATTTCTCGAAATATGCCGATGACGACATCAAGGACGAATGAGCATGCCTTTCCTTATCGCGCGAACGGAGTCTGTCGTCAAGGTGATGGAAGAGCTAGAGCAAAAAGACGAGAGAAAGTTTCGGAAGGTAAGAAAAACACTGGGCTTACTCTCTCAAGACCCCAAGCACCCAGGTCTGAACTCCCATAAGCGCGAAGCCGAAAAGGGTCCGAATGGCGAAGACATCTGGGAATCCTACGTCGAAAACAACACCCCTGGCGCCTGGAGAGTGTTCTGGTATTATGGGCCAGAGTCCGGAACGATTACGGTTTTTGCTATTACCCCACATCCATAAGCCGAGGCAGGACCGGGCAATAGATCAGGCTGCTTTCTGCGCCTGACCTCTGGAAGCGTCCTGCCTGAAAAAAATTTCGATCTCTCTTTCCGCAGGAATTACCATCCCCGGAGTAAAACAAAGCGTAGGCGTGCAGGACGCGTCCCGTCCGCGGGAAGGGTAGAAGCCCACCTGTTTCTGTTTGCGATAAAAACACCTTCTTTCGGCCCGGCATAGCGGACAACGGGCAATTCTGAAAGGAGGCTAGAATGTCTGCTCCCGATTCTGCAGTGGCGGCTCGTACCCTGCCGCCAAACCCCGATCTGCGCCATCTCAAAGATCAGGCGCGTGATCTCCTCAAAGCCGGCCAGGCACAAACACTCAGCGAGGCGCAGTTCAAAACGGCCCGTCTGTATGGCTTCGCCAGTTGGCCGAAGCTGAAAGCCTATGTGGATTCCCTGGGTCTTGTCGGCGAGCTCAAAGCCGCTATCGACTCAGAAGACCTTCCACTCGTGACGCGCCTGATGACACGCCATCCGGACCTGCATCGCGCCCCGATGGGTTATGGGAACGACGGCCCGCTCACCTGGGTCGCCGAATGCCGCGTTCCCCGGCGCGCCCCCTCCGAAACCCGCCTCGAAATGGCCCGGTGGATGATCGAGAACGGCTCGGACGTGCATCAGGGCGGGGATGGTCCGCTGATGCGCGCCGCTTTGCAGGAGGAGCGTATCCCGATGATGGAGCTGCTCGTGCGCTACGGCGCCGATGTCCATGCGCTCTGGCACGACCGGTATCCGATCATCTGCGCGCCCTGCGAGACCCTGGCTTCGGAGGCGCTGCGCTGGCTGCTGGCGCACGGAGCCGATCCGGCAACGCCCTCACAGTACGGCACGCCGCTGGCGATGCTGATCGGCACCTATATGCGCCGGCCGGAAGGCAAGCATGCCTGCCTGGAAGTCATGGTGGAAGCCGGCTTTGCCCTGCCCGACACACCGATCCTGGCGCTTCACCGCGGCCGGATCGACCTGCTGCAACAGCACCTCGAACGGGATACGCAGTTGCTGGAACGCCGGTTTTCGGAGGCGGAAATCTACCCGCCGGAGCTTGGACTCAAGTCCGGCGATGGTCTGACGGCAACCCCGGTGGACGGCAGCACCCTGCTGCATCTGGCAATCGAGTACGATGAGATGGAGATCGCGCGCTGGCTGCTGGAGCGGGGAGCAGACCCGAATGCCCGCGCTGCCGTCGATGCGGAGGGCTTCGGCGGCCACACGCCGCTGTTCCATGCCGTTGTCAGCCTGGGCGACCGCTCGGATGCTAAGGCGCGCCTGCTCCTGGCGCACGGAGCCGATCCGAACGCGCGGGCCACCTTCCGCAAGCAACTGCTCGACATGGGCGATCCGGAAAAGGAGCGACTGGTCGTCTTCCACGAGGCCACGCCTCGTGGCTATGCCCGCCAGTATCTGGAGCCGGCCTGGGTCAGTGAACCGGCCATCGCCGCGCTCGTTGCCGCAGGCGGTATGGCCTGAACGACAAGGGGAGCGGCCATTATAGCCGCTCCCCTGCGCTCCCAGCGCCATTGGGCTGATCTCTATGGATCAGAACGTTATTGGATTGAGGTCCAAAGTCCTGTCATTGCGTGGCGAAGGACATCAGATAGATCTTATCGACGATATTCTCCGCAACGGCGGAGTTGATCCGGATCCGCAGCTCGTTCTTCAACGTTTCTTTGCCTTCGGGACTGGAGAGGTCGCTGAGCGTTTTGGCGGTCAGGGTGGTCACAATGGCGTCCCGAATGGGCGCTAGCTTCTCTTTTACCTGGTCGTCCGGGACACCCGGACGCAACCCCAGCGCAATGGTCGTGCGCAGGTAGTGGTCGCCGCCGCCGCGCAGGTTGACCAGGAACTCATCCAGCGGGTAGCTGGAATCGGAGCCGGATCCGTTGCCGATGGTAGCCAGAATGTTGCGCTCCAGATTGGTCAGGCCCAGCATATTCTTCGTCACCAGGACCAGAACGAAGAGGACGCCGAGAATAAGCGCCCAGATCAGCCTCTGCTCGGCCCGCGACCTCCGCCGCTTGACCCGGATCGGTTCTCCTGCCTGTCTGGTTATCATAGGTGAGACCCTCCTATCCCTGGCGCGAGCACGCCTGGCCTCGCAGGCGGCACGGCGGCGCGGCCTGCGGAGGTGGCTTCGGCCTTGTCCTCACTGCGCCGCAGATCCAGCCAGTGCTGCAGGGCGGCCTGCCGTTGCGCCTCGGTCTGTAGGATCACAATGTCCACGCGCCGGTTGCGCGCGCGGTTGGCCTCCGAGGTGTTGGGCGCCAGCGGGCGCGTATCGGCGTAGCCGGCGGCCGTGAACCGCCGCCCCGGCAGTCCCATCTGCTCCGTGAAATAGCGCAGGACCGTGCCCGCCCGCGCGGTCGAGAGCTCCCAGTTGGAGGGAAACCGCTCGGTGTGGATGGGCAGATCGCAGGTGTGCCCTTCGATGATGACCGGATTGGGCACCGTCTTGAGGAGCAGCCCGATGCGATTCAAGACTTCCGTGCTGTTCGGCTTCAGTTGTTCCTGCCCGCGCTCGAAAAGCATGTTGTCGGACACCAGCGAGATGACCACGCCGCGATCGTCCGTGCTCATGCGCACCCAGTTCTGTAGGTGGTGCTGGTCCACGTACCGGCGCAGCCGGTTGATCGCCTCCCCGTAGGGCGGCAGCAAGCCTACCGGCAGGACGCCGGTGTGCAGCGACTGGGCGTTGCCGGGCAGGATGCTGTTTCCGCCCTGCATCGCGCCGCCAAAGCCGCTCCGCACCGACAGCGCCAGCTCGGAGAATTTGCCCTTATTCATCACCGACATCGAGTAGAGCATCAAGAACAGCATCGTCAACAGCGTGATCATGTCCGCATACGTAAGCAGCCAGCGGTCCAGGTTCTCCGGCGGCTCGAGTGTCCGGTGCTTAGGCGGCGTAGCGTTGGTGACTCGGGTCATCCGTGGCATAAGAGCTCCGTTCCGCCTGACGTAAGGCCGAGACGCTGGTGAGCGCCAGACCTTCGCGCACCCTGGGCGCCAGGTACGCCTTGAGTTTCTCTTCCACCACGCGCGGGTTATCCCCGGCCTGGATGGACAGGATTCCTTCGACCATGACCTCGCGGACCAACACTTCTTCGGCAGAGCGCGCCCGCAGCTTCTTGGCGATGGGCAGGAAGAGCAGATTGGCGCTGGCGACGCCGTAGAGCGTGGCGAGGAAGGCGCTGGCGATCAGCGGCCCCATCCTCCCCGGATCGCTCAGGCTGGAGAGCATGTGGATCAGGCCCACGACCGTGCCGATGATTCCCAGCGTGGGCGCAAAGCCGCCCAGTGTCGTGAAAATGCTCTCCCCCACCCGATGCCGCGCCTGCAGGAAATGCAGCTCGGTCGTGAGGATGTCGCGCACGAGCTCGGGATCGGTCCCGTCGATGGCAAGCTGGACTCCGCGCTGCAGGAAAGGATCGGTCAGCGTATCGAGGTCCTCTTCCAGCACGAGCAGGCCTTCGCGGCGCGCCCGTTCGGCGAAACCGACCAGCAGGGCGATCACTTCGGAAACATCCTGGCTCTTTTCGGTAAACGCCTTCGCCAGCACGGCCGGCAGGCTCTTGAGCTGGCTCATGCGGAAACTGATGATGGCTGCGCCGAAGGTGCCGCCGAACACGAGCAGGGCGGCCGGTCCGTTGATAAGCGCGCGCGGGTGGCCGCCTTCGAGGATCAGAGCGCCTAAGAGCGCGCCCCAGGCCAGGAGCATGCCCAATACGGTCGCCGTATCCAGCTCCAATAAACTTTTTTCGTTTTGGGATGGCATAGGTGTAGGCTCAGGCTCCAGTATCCAGCGCGGGGGCGGCGTCCGCGCCCTCCAGCCGGGGCACGGTCGGGCCGACCTGCCGCCGGTAGGCGATCACGCGGCGCATCACCTCCTCCACCGGCTCCAGCACCAGCACCTTGCGGCCGGTGAGCATGGTGATGACGGTGTCGGGGGTGTGTTCTACGAACTCGATCAGGTCGGCGTTGACGATCAGCTCACTATGGTTGAAGCGTGTGACTTTGATCATGGCAATATGCCTGGATATCCCTATCGGCTCTCGAACCTCGTCGAGAAAAATCCTCTGCTCAATTTTCTGGGAACCGGGCCGTGAAGGCCGGCGACGCCGTTTGCATTTTCGGCAGAAGGAGGATGGTTCTGTACGGTTACGGGGTTGAAATCCCGTTCTGAAACGCGAGACCCGCCTTCGCGGGTTACTGCCTTCCGGCTGGAGTCCGCGCAGGCGGACTTTGTATCTCAGCACAGGGGTTTGAACCCCGTGAAGACGGGTTCCATCCGGTGAAAAGAGGTTTTGACCCCGTGTTAGAGGAGAATGGCACGGTTAGCGCGAATGCTGAGGTCGGATTAACCTTGTCAAAGGAGCAGACGCAATATGGCCTCGAACGATCCTGCGAGTACGGATATGGATCTGAAAGAAATCGACCCGGCGCTCGATCCCACGCTCGACCAGTTGACCCGGCGGACCCTGCTGGGCCGGGCCGGCGCGGGAGCGGCCGGTCTGGTCGCCTCTGCCGTCCTCGGCCCCGCCGCCGCGCAGGAAACCGGCGCTCCCAGACGTGCCCTGGAAGACGACAGCCTCGACAAACAGGATATGACCTACCCCTCCCGCGGCGGTGGGGAGTCGGTAGCGCAGATCAAAGCCTTCCTGGCGACGCCCAGGACGACCGCAAAGCGCGGCAGCGTCATCGTCATCCATGAAATCTTCGGCGTCACCGACCATATCAAAGACGTTGCCTGCCGTCTCGCCCAGGCAGGCTTTACCGCCCTGGCCCCCGACCTCTTCACACGGGAAGGTCCACCGCCGCCTATGTCCGGCGGGTTCGCGCCCCTTATGCAGTTCGTCGGTAAGATCCCCGACAGCCAGATCATGGGCGACGTGCAGGCCGCCGTACATACCTTGCGGGAGCGCCACGATTCCAATCACAAGACCGGCATTGTGGGGTTCTGCTATGGCGGGCGCATCAGCATGCTCGCGGATGCCTATGTCCACGACCTGAACGCCGCCGTGGCCTACTACGGGCGGATTTCCGGGGATAAGACCGCCAACCAGCCGACCTTCCCTCTCGACATGGCGGCGCAAATGCGCGCCCCGCTGCTGGGCCACTTCGGCGCGGAAGATCAGAGCATCCCTGCTGCCGATGTGGATCGGCTGCGCGAGGCGCTCAAAGCTCACCACAAGACAGCCGAGCTCTACGTCTACGAGAACGCCGGCCACGCCTTCAACAACGACACCCGCGAAAGCTACCGGCCGGAAGCCGCGAAGCTCGCCTGGCAGCGCACTCTCGCGTGGTTCGATAAGTATCTGAAATAGGGAATGCTTTCCGCCCCGCTTCACACCTTACACACTTACGGCCTGGCGCTCGTGGCGCTGCTGGTCGCCTGGATCGTGCTCGGCGTCGGCCGGTGGCTCTGGCGGCTCCTGCCGGCACGCCTGCAGCGCCCGGCGCTTTCGGCGGCGAGTTACGCCGTCCTGGTATTCTTTGGCATCGTATTCGCCGGGCCGTTCGTGTGGATGCTCTCTACCTCGCTCAAGGTCGATTCCCAGATCTTCAGCACGGAGACGCACTGGCTGCCTACGGTGCCGACCACGCGGGAGCGCGTCGTCGATAGCAACGGGCTTCTCAAAGACACTTTCGTGCCGGTGGAGCGTCTGGACGAAGGGGGCCGTACTGAGAAGGTCGCGGTGATCGAGGAACTGGAGGGGGGCAAAAGCCGGGTCCGCACGCTGGATAGCGGAACAGATCACGTCGTGGAGACGGCGCATCTCCATCGGATCTCGGCGCTGGCCCCACAGTGGCACAACTATCCCGACTCGCTGAACTCCTTCCCCTTCCTGCTCTACACGCTCAACACGCTCGTGCTCTGCGTGCTGACCATGATCGGGACCGTCCTCTCCTCCGCCCTGCCGGCCTACGGCTTCGCGCGGCTGCGTTGGAAGGGCCGGGACACGCTGTTCTTTCTTCTGGTCGCCACCATCATGCTGCCGCCCCAGGTGACCATGCTGCCGGTCTTCCTGATCTTCCGCGCGCTGCACTGGACGGGTACGATGCTGCCGCTGATCGTGCCGGCCTATTTCGGCTCGGCATTCTATATCTTCCTCTTGCGCCAATTCTTCCTGACGATCCCGCAGGAGCTTTCGGACGCGGCGCGTATCGACGGCTGCGGCGAGATGGGCATCCTCTGGCGCGTGCTGGCGCCCATCGCCAGGCCGGCCCTGGCGACCGTGGCCTTGCTGGCCTTCACCGCCGCCTGGATGGATTTCGCCGGCCCGCTGATCTATCTCCACGATGAGCGCACCTACACCCTGGCCGTCGGGCTGCTGGCCTTCCTGGGCCGCCACAGCGGCGAGTGGAACCTGCTCATGGCGGCGGCCACGGTCATCACCCTGCCGATGCTCATCCTCTTCTTCTTCGCGCAGCGCACCTACATCCGCGGCATCGCCCTGACCGGCCTGAAAGGCTGAACGGAGGACTGCCTATGGAGCCGCGACTATCTGCCGGGTCTTTCTACGGAAACCAGCAGAAGAGCCAGTCCGTCGGCGGGCTGCTTCTCTCGGAGCATGCCTATCCGCCCGATCTCAGAATACCCAGCCACTCGCACGAGCGCGCCTACTTCTGCCTCGTTCTCCGAGGTGACTACACGGAGACTTACGGCAAGAGCACGCGCGACTGCCGGGCGGCCTCGCTGATCTTCCATCCGGAAGCGGAAACCCACTCGGACCGCTTTTCTGCGGCGGGCGGGCGCCTCTTCTGCGTCGAGTTGACCCCTGTCTGGCTGGAGCGCATCCGGGCCTGCTCCCCTATCCTCGATGACGCGGTCGATATGCAGGGCGGAACACCTTCCTGGCTGGCTTTCCGGTTTTATCACGAGTTCCGGAATATGGATAGCGTCTCTCCATTGGCGATGGAGGGCCTGGCGCTCGAAATCCTGGCGGAGGCGTCGCGCCGAACGCTTCCGTTCGCGCATCGCCAGCCCTCGCGACCGCTGCGGCAGGCGCAGGAGCTGTTGCACGCGCAGTTTGCCGAGCCCCTGACGCTCATGCAGATCGCCGAAGCCGTGGGCGTGCATCCGATGCATCTGGCCCGCCTCTTTCGCCAGCACTGTCGCTGCACCCTGGGAGAGTACGTGCGACAACTGCGCGTGGACTATGCCTGCCGGGAGCTGGTCTCCTCGGATGCCTCGCTGGTCGAGATCGCTCTGGCCGCCGGCTTTTCAGACCAGAGCCAATTCTGCAGGACGTTCAAGCGCCATACCAGCCTGACGCCCTTGCAGTTCCGGCAGACCGCTCTGGCACGCTAATATCCTACCGACCGCGCCTGTTTGCGTCATCTTAGCTTCTGCCCCCGCGTTCTAAATTCCCCTCTGCTTACGAAGGAGAGGCAGGGCCGCTAGGCCCGTGGTGAGACGGGGGCGAGGTCTACAGGAGAATTTCGCCTTGAACCGATCTATCTCTCTCATCACGACAGCCCTTGTCCTTGCCTCGATGGCCCGCCCCGTTTTCGGGCAGACCGGTCTGATTCATCTCAGCGTAGACGCCACAGAGGCGCCCCGCAAAATCCTGCATGCCCACCTGAGCCTTCCAGCCGCGCCCGGCCCGCTGACCCTGCTCTATCCCAAATGGATCCCCGGCGAGCACTCCCCGGACGGCCCCATCGCCAATCTGGTAAACGTCAAGCTCACGGCTGACGGGCAGACGGTCACGTGGCGGCGGGACGACGTGAACATGTACGCGATCCACTGCGACGTGCCCGCCGGGGCGAACACGCTGGAGGCGTCCTACGACTTCCTGATCCCTCCCTCACAGGGTCCGTTTGCACAGGGACCCTCGGCCACGACAGAACTGGCGGTCCTCAACTGGAACCTGGTAACGCTCTATCCCGCCGGTTTTCGCTCGGACGACCTGACCTATGAAGCGCGTCTCAAACTGCCCACAGGTTGGAAGTGGGCCACGAGCCTGCCGGTTGCCTCCACCTCGAATAATGAGATCGCGTTTAAGCCGGCCTCGCTCACGACCCTGGTCGATTCGCCGCTCATCGCCGGCAAGCATTTCCGCGCCGTGCCTCTGGGCACCGATATGGGCCGCCCGCACGAGCTCGACATCGTCGCGGACAGCGATGCCGCCCTCGATGCTCCCGCGTCCGTCCTCGATTCCTACAAGCGCCTCGTGCCCGAGACGGCGGCGATCTTCGGCGCGCGGCACTACCGCCAGTACCGATTCCTCCTCACGCTCAGCGACCACACCGGCTTCTTCGGCGAGGAGCATCACGAATCGAGCGACGACCGCCAGCCGGAGCGAATGCTGCTGGACGACTCCATGCGCAAGGGCGGCGCCATCGTCCTGCCGCACGAGTTCTTCCATTCGTGGAACGGCAAGTACCGCCGCCCGGCCGGGCTGGCGACCCCGGACTACGATCAGCCCATGAAGGACGAGCTGCTCTGGGTCTACGAAGGACTGACCGACTACTACGGCGGCGTGCTCGCCGCGCGCATCGGCCTCTTCTCCCCGGAGGACTATCGTGACTACCTGGCCTCCATCGTTTCGCAGATGGAAGCGACTACCGGCCGCCAGTGGCGCCCCCTGGCGGATACCGCTATCGCCGCGCCGATCCTCTATGCCGCTCCGCAGGAGTGGGGTACGGCGCGACGCGGTACGGACTTCTATCCGGAAATGGACCTCATCTGGCTGGAAGCCGATACGATCGTTCGCCGGCAGACCAATGGCGCACATTCCCTCGACGACTTCTGCCGCCTGTTCCACGGCGGCGAAAGCACGCCGCCCATGGTCAAGCCCTATACCGAAGACGACGTGATCTCCGCGCTGAATACCATCGCTCCCTACGACTGGCGCGGCTTTCTCGATTCGCGCATCTACCGGATCGACCAACACGCGCCGCTCGGCGGCATCGAGGGAAGCGGCTGGAAGGTAGTCTACAACGAGACCCCGAACGCGCTGATCCAGGCGAACGAGCAGGGCGGCCGGTTTGCCTATTTCGCGGACACGCTCGGCCTGCTCATCGGCGGGAATGGAACGATCCAGGACGTCATCGCCGGCCGGCCTGCGGACAAAGCCGGTATGTCGCCGGGCCAGCAGATCACCGCCGTGAACGGCCGCAAGTACAGCCCGGATCTCCTGCACGACGCTATCAAGGCCTCCAAAACGAACACAGCCCCCATCGAGTTACTCGTACAGGATGGAGAATACTTCCGCACCTACAAGCTCGACTATCACGGCGGCGAGCGCTATCCCCACCTGGAGCGCGACACTTCCAAACCCGATCTTCTCAGCCTCATCGCGCAGGCCCGCACGAAATAAAAGCCGTACTCCAACACCCCTGCCTCACCACAGGCCTTGCGGCCCGGCCTCCCTGGTTCGCTCGCAGGAAGGGGAAACACGACTGCAAGCTGGTTGCGTCCGTGAGGACGCTCGTTTTTCCTGCCGGGTCGTTTATCGGCCCGGCATTCGGTTCGACTTCGTTTTTCAGCACGGGGTTTTAACCTTGTGTCTTTGACGCTAATCCGTGACAAAGCAGCTTGCCCTGTACAAGACAAGGTAAAGCCAGCGTGCTAGATTGAATATTGAGCGTCCATTTTCGTGAAAAGGAGTATTGGTTGCCATGCAGACGGCCATTCTGACTCTTATCCTCCTCTATGCCATAACGGTCGCAGCGTCCGCGCAGGGAGCCGGCAATCGCTCCACGCCGCCGACGGTCCAGTACGATCTTACGGTCAACCTTCAGCCGGACGCGCATCATCTGGAGGCGACCGCCATCGTACAGCTTCCCCCGGCGACCACAGAGCGAGCAACCCTGCCCTTTGCGCTCTATTCGGACATGACCGACGTTCGCGCCACCGTCCTGTCGCCGCAAAGCTGCGCCGGTCCGGCAACCGTTCGGGAAATGGGAACGAATTCAGACTTTTCCAAAAATCGCCACTGGGAGCTAACGCCGTCCCATCCGCTGCCCAGGGATACGCCCATCTCTCTGCAGATGCAGTACTCCGGCGGGCAGAAACCGGCCTTCCAGTTCTATCTCGGCCCGGAAGGATCGTTCGCCTCCGCCTATGGCAGCTTCTGGTATCCCCGCTTCGATGAGGGTAACGAAACCGGCACACTCCGCTTTACTGTCCCCAAAGGAATTATCGTCAAAGCGACCGGGCTGTCCGTCTCTACGACCGACACGGGAGCGGAATCCCATTTTTCGTTTCGCGCCGACAAGCCGACCCGCTTCAGTTTCGCGGCAGGGCATTTTGTGATCCATCGCCGGGAAGGCAGCGTGCCCATCACCCTCTACTTGCTCAAGGACCGGCCCTTCGCGGAGGATTTCGTGGAAGGGATGCTCAAGGCGCATCGGGTCTTAGTCAACGAGTTCGGACCCTATCCCTATGGCGAATACGCTGTCGTGGAGACGCCTTCACCCCAGTCCGAACAGTCCGGATTTAGCGGCGCCTCGCTGGCCGGATTTATGTTCGCCGATACCGATACCCTCAATGGAGGATTCGGTCTGGCGTTCTTCGGACATGAGATGAGCCATCAGTGGTGGGGCAACCTGGTCACGCAGGAGGGCTATAAAGGCAACGATATGATGGACGAGGCGATGGCCCAGTACGGCTCCCTGCGCTGCGTCGAAGAGATCGATGGACCGCTATTGGCCGCGCGGTATCGCAGCATCGGCTATCCTGGTTACGATCCTACTCAGTGCGGTCGGGGCGCCTTGCTGTTTGCCGCTGCCGGGCTGGATCAGCCGTTGGGGACGCTCCCCGGCGGAGGGATCGGCCACTACATGGCCGACTGCAAAGGATTTCTCGTCTACTCTCTGCTCGCCCGCACCATCGGCCATGATCGGTTCTGTAAAGCCCTGAAACAGATCACCCGCGCCTATGCGTTCCGTTCCATTACGTGGAATGCTTTCCTCCAGGAAATCCAGCGCGCCGCCGGCCAGGACCTCACCTGGTTCTATTCGCAGTGGTTCGAGCGGAAGGGCGTGCCGTTCCTTTCCCTGCAATGGACTCAGCAAGCAGGCAATGTTCGTATCACGCTAACGCAAACCGCTCCCTTCTATCGGCTCCTTCTGCCCGTTCAAATCGAATTCGAAAATGGAGAAGCGGTCATGCAGCAGATACCGCTGGAGGGCGAAAAATCCGAGCGGGTTCTTCCGGAACGTCGCCGCGTGCAGGCCGTTCGCCTGGACCCCTACTCCGAAGTTCTGCACATGACGGCGCAATCCAGAGCGGAAGCAGAAGCGTTACGCTCCTGGACGCAGGGCACGGCGCTGCGCATGGAGGGAAAAAGCGGGGCTGCGCTCAAGGTATTTCAGGAGGGTTTGCAGCATCTTCCGACAGTAGATAGCTATGGCGCAGAGTTTCTCTTGCATCTATCTCTAGGAAGGTCTTATCAAGCCGCAGGGCAGTTAAAAGAGGCGGAGAGGGAATACGAGCAGGCGAGCGCCTGCTCCGTCCGCTCCGCCGACTACTTGCCCTTCGTCTATCTGCGCCTCGCTCAGGGCGCCAAATCTCAGGGTGAGTTGGCCCGGATGCAATGGGCCGTCCATTGTACCGAGAGCGCCGACGCGGCGCTCGACTATCCGACCGGCGCCGCACGCTCAGCCCAGCAACTGCTGGCGGCTACCGAGGCAAAATAGGCCAGGACTCGTTTCAACTGCCCGGAAGGATCCTGGCGAGCCCTTTATTTTCCTCGACGAGGGCGGGAGCGCCGAAAACCAGGAGGAAGCGGGTCCTCTGGAAGAAAAGCCTTCTTCAGGCTGCGTGCAAGCGGCCCTTCTTTCGATTTCTCAGCGGATGCTTCTTTCGGATCGGTAGGCAGGCTGCGGCGGAAAATCTTGTCCCAACGCCGCCAGCGGTCGGCCGGCATGATCGACATGGTCCTCACCCCCTTTCGGGTGTCGTTGTCCCCTTTATTTCCGTACTGTGGTTAGTGACGGCGCGAAAGCTGCCGTCGTTTCATTGTTCAGCGGTCGGGTGGACAATCCTCGCGTAAATCGGCTAGAATGAAAGCCCGCGCAACAAGCGCGCCATCGAAGCTGTCCCTATAAGCAAATCATCCCGCCGGCGCCGGTCCTGGCCCGGTGGAGGGAAAAACGAGGAGGAAAGAGGTTAATGAACGACTGGAAACGTACGGTCCCCTGCGGAACGCTCACCGCCGACGACATCGGCAAGGAAGTGGTTTTGAACGGGTGGGTGAATCGTCAGCGCGACTTTGGCGATCTGGTGTTCATTGACTTGCGCGACCGCACCGGGCTGGTGCAGGTCGTGGTGGATGCCCAGGCGTCTCCCGATCTGGTCGAGGTAGCGAACGGAATTCGCAGCGAGTACGTGCTGGCCGTCCGGGGAGCGGTACGCGCCCGGCGGCCCGGCACGGTCAATCCCAACCTTTCCACCGGCGAGATCGAGGTCGCCGCGCAGGCGATTGAGATTCTCAACACCTCCAAAACGCTCCCGTTCCAGATTTCGGACGAGGAGAACATGAGCCAGGTAGACGAGAGCCTGCGCGTCAAATACCGCTACCTGGACCTGCGCCGCCCGAAAATGCAGGCGATGCTGGAGCTGCGCCACCGCGCCGTTAAGCTGATGCGCGATTTCCTGGACGAGCGCGGCTTTCTGGAGATCGAGACGCCCATCATGACCAAGAGCACGCCGGAAGGGGCGCGTGACTATCTGGTGCCCTACCGCCTGGATCCGGGCCTGTTCTACGCGCTGCCGCAGTCGCCGCAGCAGTACAAGCAGCTCCTCATGGTGGCCGGCTGCGAGCGCTACTTCCAGATCGCCCGCTGCTTCCGCGACGAGGCCCAACGCGCTGACCGCCAACCGGAGTTCACGCAGCTCGACCTGGAGATGTCGTTCGTCTCCCAGGAGGACGTCCTGGAGCTGATCGAGGCGATGACCATCTTCGTCGTGCGGCAGTTAAGCGACAAGGAGATGCCCACGCCGTTCCCGCGCTTCACCTACGACGAGGCGATGCGCCGCTACGGCACCGACAAGCCGGACATCCGCTTCGGCCTGGAGCTGGTAGACCTGGGACCGATCGCCGCCCAATCGGAGTTTACGGTCTTCCGAAGCGCGCTGGAGGGCGGCGGGCAGGTCAAGGCCGTGCGCTATCCGGGCGGCGCGGCGCTGTCGCGCCGGGAGGTCGATGAGTTGGGCATGTTCTGCAAGGAGTTCGGTGCGAAGGGCCTGGCGACGATTGCCGTCACGGAGCCGAATCCGGCGGGCGTGAAGTCGGCCATCGCCAAGTTCTTTACCGACGCGCAGATGCAGCAAATTCTGAGGGCCAGCGAGGCGCAGGCCGGTGACCTCATCGGCATCATCGCCGACCCCGATCCCGCCGTCGTGGCTAACGTGCTCTCACGCCTGCGCGTGGAGATCGGGCGGCGGCTGGGCCTGCGCGACCCGAACAAGCTCTATTTCTGCTGGGTCGTCGACTTTCCGCTGGTCGAGTGGAACAAAGACGAAAACCGCTGGGACGCCACGCATCACCCGTTCACCATGCCGAAGGCAAGCGATCTGCACTACTTCGACACGGACCCCGGCAAGATCCGCGCGGAGTGCTACGACATCGTCTGCAACGGCACGGAGTGGGCGTCGGGCAGCATCCGAATCCACCGGCCGGACATCCAGGCCCGCGTGTTCGACCTGCTGGGCATCTCGAAGGAGAAGCAAGAGGAGCGGTTCGGCCACATCCTGGAGGCGTTCTCCTATGGCGCGCCGCCGCATGGGGGTATCGCGCCCGGCATCGACCGGCTGGTCATGTTCCTGCTGGACGAGCCGAACATCCGCGAGGTGATGGCCTTCCCGAAGGTGGGCCTGGGCTACGATCCGATGATGGGCGCTCCTTCCCCGGTAGACCAGCCCCAGCTCGACGAGTTGGGGCTGCGCATCGTCCCGCGTAAGAAAGAGGAAGCGCCCACCCCTAAACCTCACCCCCCCGCGGCTGCGACTACCCCCTCTCCTCAGTAAGGAGAGGGGGAGAGATTTGTTAGAAGCTCCTCTCTCCTCTTCTCCACTCCTCCTCCAGCATGCTCATAATGGCGGCGCTCCAATAGGAATCGCCCATCCGGTAGGCATCGCGCAGCAATCCCTCTTTCGTGAATCCGGCGCGCTCGTAGCAGGCGATGGCGCGAGCATTGAAGTCGAAGACGGCCAGATCGATCCGATGAAGTTGCAGTTCTTCGAAGCCGATCCGCAGTAAAGCCTGTACCATCTGCGTGCCCAGGCCGCTGCCGCGCAGATGCGCCGGGCCGATGAGGACGCGGCACAGCCTGCCGGCACGGTTCAGGCTGCTGACGCTGACCTCGATATGCCCTACCGGCTCCCTCGTCGGTAGGGAGACGGCGGTGTACAGATAGAGGCGCGGCTCGGCGCGCGTTTGCGTCAGAAGACGCTCTATCTGATCGGCGGTCAGCGGATAGAAGAGGCTGTTGGCAGCCCACTCCCGCAACAACTGCTCGGAGTCGACCCAGCGCAGCAGCAGGGAAATATCGGCGTGTGTGAAAGGCTGCAGCTCGATCATGCGTGAAAAGTTTCTCTGCTCTGTTCCCCTCTCCTTCGTAAGGAGAGGGTTCGGGGGTGAGGTCCATTTACTTTCTATACAGGAAGAAAAGGCCGCCGATCACGGCGACGACGATGATGCCGGCGTAGAGCAGCGCAAAGGCCTCGCTGCGGCTGTAGCGGAACCGGCGCAGGTTCATGCCGATCATCACGATGGCGATGGGAACCAGGGCCGGCAGCGTCTCCACATACGAGGTCAGCACCATATAGACCGCCAGGAGGACAAAGAGCACGACGAACGTCCATCGCGCTGGAATGCGGAATCGGGCCAGGCAGGCGAAAAAGAGCGCGATAAACATGAAATCCGCAAACCCGACGGCCAACTGCATCGGCATCGCGGCATGAGGCTGCGGCGGAGCCAGTTTGGCCGTCAGCGACCGCATAGCAGCTTGCGCTACGTGCGACCTGCCGGTCACCGCCTGTTTGACGGGTCCCCCTCCCCCAAAGACCACGTACAGGTCTACACAGGCCAGAGCCAGGGCGATGGGCATCAGCATCTTGACTTCCCGCACGATACGAGAGACCAGGACGCCCAGGCTGGAGGCGAACCATACCAGCAACAGACTATGCAAACCGATCTGGGAGACAGCAAACGTATACTTGAAGACAGCGGGTATCACGTAATGCCAGCCGTGCCAGCCGGGAAATAAAATCAGCAGCGGCCGTGTGAGCGCCAGGGGCAGGAAGAGGAGCGCGGACAGGATCAGATTGATGGCCAGCGATTGCGGCGAACGCAGCGCCCGCGCCACACGTACCGTAAAGAGGAGTAGAATCAGCAGGGCAAGCAGCGTGGTCGTCCAGATCACGCCGATATGCTCGGAAGGAATGTGCAGCGTCCCCTGATAGAAGAGCAGGTAGAGCAGCGCCATGCCGGCCGCCCACCAGCCCTCCCGGTTCCCACCAGCAGAAGCGGTGGTCGGAGACTCGCTGGATACCGCAGCCGGCTCTTCAGCCTCTAAAGGCTCTGTGGACGGCGGCGCAGCCGGAAAGGTTTCGGACAGGCGCTCGGACGGATGGTGCTCCATAAAGAAATTATCTCCGTTCCCCCTCGCCCCTGTGGAAGAGGCAAACTCCTCTTCACTTAAGGTCCGCCCGGCAGGGCGGTTGGCCTAACTCCTTAAGTTTCCCTCTCCTTAAGAAGGAGAGGGGAGGGGTGCGGGGCCGTTACCCCGCACCGATGACGATTGGACAGGGATGAGGTCCGTCCGCAGGACGGTTGTCCGAAGGACCCCCAGACGGGTAATTTATTGCCCGGCTATACGGGTCGTTCACGGCCCTGTAGGAGGGCGAGGGGTGAAATTCGCTTTGACAAATGCCCTCGGTCTATAATATAATAGCACCCAACAGGCGTCCTATGACGCCCTACTGTTTATCGCACTCCCCGGACATTCCGCGCGGCGTCAACGAAGAGGCCGTCGTTTTTGGACCGCTCCTCCAGGGCGCTCGGCGCGCGTCACCTCGTCAGACTTCTCTCTTCTCTCCAGGTGGCTCCTTCCCTCGCATGGCAGGCCTTCCGGCTGTCGCCACGCCGGTTTGCCCGCGCGCCCTCGGAGGGAGCGTTCCCTGGGCAGACCTGCACGCTCGGTCTGCCTTGAGCCTTGCGGAAGGTTCGTTGTCATCTTGAGGGAAAGGAATTCGGTGGAGAATTGGTGAACGCAACCAAACCTATACGTATACTGATCGCCGACGACGAGCCCATCATCCGGCTGGACCTGAAGAAGATGCTGGAAGATTTGGGATACGAAGTCGTCGCGGAATTGGGAGACGGGGCCAAAGCTGTGGAGGCCGCCCGCGCTCTCAAGCCCGACGTGGCTATCCTGGACATCAAGATGCCGGAGATGGACGGCATCGACGCGGCCAAGATCCTTACCGAGGAGAAGATCGCCCCGGTGCTGCTGCTGACCGCGTACAGCCAGATCGATCTGGTCAACCGGGCCAAGGAGGCCGGCGTCTACTCCTACCTGGTCAAGCCGTTCAAGGAAGCGGACCTGATGCCCCAGATCGAGGTGGCCGTCGCCCGCTGGCAGGCGTTCCTGCGCATTGAGGAGCAGGCCGCCGACCTGGAGGACAAGCTGGAGACCCGCAAAGCCGTCGATCGGGCCAAAGGCATTCTGATGGACCAGTACGGCCTCAAGGAGCAGGAGGCGTTCCGGCGCATTCAGGTCCAGAGCATGAATACGCGCAAGTCGATGCGAGAGATCGCCGAAGCGATCATCATCGCCCACAACGTATAAGTTGTTAGTTACGAGCTGCTAGTTTTTGGTATCGGCCTCTGGAGAGCCGCCCACGCTAGCAACCCACATTCCATAACTAGCAACCAACAACTAGCCACTAGCAACGATGAAAGATAGAATCACTAAAATCCGCGCGCCCTGGCGCAACCGCCGTCTGTTCGCCGCCCTGCGGCGCAGCCATGATCCCGACATCGCGCTGCTGCAGCAGGAGATCGATGCCCGCGAACGCCAGCTCCACGACGCGGCCCATCTCATCGAGCGGCTGCGCGCGGAGCTGGAGGAGAAGCGCGGGGAGGCCGAGGCGCTGCGGCGCGTCGGCGAGGCGACCGGCTCGGCCTTCGATACGGAGGAGATGCTCAAAGTCACCGCCGACATCGCCGTCTCCATCACGGGCACCGACTCCTGCCAGGTCTATCTTTTCGATTCGGCTAAAGAAGAGCTGGTGCTGCGCGCCGCCGACGAGAGCTTCGCCAACATGGTCGGCAAGATCCGGCTCAAGCTCGGCGAAGGAATCACCGGCTGGGTCGCCAAAGAGCGCAAGCCGGTCTCGGTGAGCAAGCACGCTTACGAAGACCACCGCTTCAAGTACTTCCCGGAGATGCGCGAGGGCGAGTACGAGTCGATGCTCTCCGTGCCCCTGGTCACCCGCGGCGACATCATCGGCGTCATCAACGTGCGCACCCGCCGCCCGCACGACTACACCAAAAACCAGATCCGGCTGCTGTCGGGCATCGCCAACCAGGTCGCGGGCGTCATCGAGCGCTCGCGGCGCGTGCGGCAGTTGGAGCGGCACGCCGTGCAGTTGCACACGCTCTCCGAGGTGAGCCAGGCCATCACCTCCAGCATGTACCTGGAAGAGCTGCTGCACCTGTTCGTGACGCTGACCGCGCGCACGATGGGCTATAAGATCTGCTCGGTCATGCTGCTGGACGAGAAGGGCGAGCTGGTGGTCAAGGCCAAGCAGTCGGACAACGGCGACAACGGCAAGAAGCCTGCCCTGAAGATCGGCGAGTATGTGGCGGGCAAGGCCGTGGCCGAGCGCAAGGCGGTGACGATCTTCGATCTGCAGCGGGCCGCCGATCCCGCCCTGCCCGACCTGGCCCAGCGCGCGGGCGTGCGCTCCATCGCCAGCATTCCGCTGCTGATTCAGGGCGAGGTCATCGGCGCGCTCAACTGCTATACCGAGAAGGTCCACAACTTCATCAGCGAGGAGCTGGTGATTCTGCAGACGCTGGGCACGCAGGCAGCGCTGGCGATCGAGCGGGCCAAGCTGATGGTCAAATCGGCGGTCGTCCAGGAGATGCACCACCGCGTCAAGAACAACCTGCAGCAGATCGTCAGCCTGGTACGATTGGAGATGCGCTTCGGCAAGTACACGACCGTCGAAGACGCCCTAAACGATACCCTCAGCCGCATTCTGGCCATCTCCAGCGTCCACGAGCTTCTGACCCGCGACGACCTGGATTCGGTCAGCATCAAGAAGGTGGCCGAGAGCATTCTGCACGCCACCCAGCAGAGCATTATCCCACCCGGCAAGAGCATCCGCACCAGCGTGGAGGGCGACGACTTCATCCTCAGCCTCAACAAGGCGACCTCGATGGCGCTGGTCCTCAACGAATTGGTGCAGAACGCCGTGGAGCATGGCTTTAAGACGCTCAACGACGGGCGCATCCACATCGCCTTGCAAGAGGGCGAGCATGAGCTTAAGGTCACCGTCGCCAACGATGGCGAGCCGCTGCCCGAAGGCTTCGCCATTCGCGGCTCGGACCGGCTGGGCCTGAGCATTGTGGAGACGCTGGTGCGTGGTGACCTGCAGGGCACTTTCACCCTCGAAGACGCCCCCAAAGGCGACGGCCTCATCGCCACCGTCGTCTTTCCCCGATAGCCCTCCTGCTGAGGCGACCGGTAGCCTGTCACATATTGAAAGGTAAGCCATGCGATACAGCAGCGTTCTCAGGCTTATCATCTCCTCTTTCGCTTTCAGCATTTTGCTGTTATGGGTATATGCTCAACAAACGGGCCGTAAAGCGGCTGACACAACTGATGCCTTGCAGATACCCATAACTGTGACTGCGCTCTCACAGGCTTGTTTCAAGGCAACACAACAAATCACGGATGGTGTTAGACTAACGCCAGATCCCGATAGCGTCAGGTTGCCAATGCGCCAGCAGCATGTTCGACAGGTAAGACTTACTTTCTCAGATAAAGAGCATGAATGGGGAATGACCCGCATTCTTACCTGTTATATACCTAAGGAACCGGCAGATAGCTCTCAAAAGTGAGCCATCACTCTTCGGATGTGCCGATCTGTTTGAAGGATTCGATGAGCTGCGCGTTCTTTTTGTTCACCGAGCTGTGCAGGTCGCTGCGGTAGGCCACGTCGAGGATCAGGCGATAGACGTGGCGGTTCGGCTGGTAGAGCCGGAAAAAACGCGCGTCCTCTTTCTGAATCCACGACGATAGGGCAGCAGCTACCGCGGCAGACCGGGAGATGCCCTGCTCGCATTGGCAGACGATCAGTTGCGCAGGCTCCCGATACTCCCGCACGAACCGAACGATCTTCAGGGCATGCTTGCGCGTCATCGGGTAACCGCCGAAATCGGTAGTCTCCGTGTCGTCGAAGCGCAGCCGCAGCACGGCCAGGCAATGCGGCGAATCCGCCAGGTCCGCGTGCTCGCCATCCCGGTCCGCGATGGCGATGACGATATAAGGCTCCTGCGGAGCGACCTCCCGCGCCTCCTTTCGGCTCAACACCAGGAACCGCATACGCGGGCCTTCGATCACCTCTCGCCAGATCATCGTCCCCTCCCAACCGGGCCGCTACATCACCGGGCCGAGGACCCAGGGCGCAAACTCCTTCTCTCCCAGCCCCTGCGCTTCGCTTTTGGTCTTCTGCCCGCCCGCAACAGCCACCAGCGCCTCGAAAATCTGGCGGCCCACGTCGGCGACGGGCACGCCCTGGAGGATAACGCCCGCGTCGATGTCCATGTCTTCCTCCATGCGCTCGTAGAGCGGGGTGTTCGTGGCGATCTTGAGGACCGGCGCCGGCTTGAACCCCAGGCAGGAGCCGCGCCCGGTGGTGAAGGCGACCAGATTGCAGCCGCCGGCCACCAGTCCCGTAACGGAGGCCGGGTCGAGGCCGGGCGTGTCCATAAACGTCAGGCCCTTTTTGGTGATGCGCTCGGCGTACTTGTAGACCTCCACGAGCGGGGTCGTGCCGGCTTTCGCCACCGCGCCCAGCGCCTTTTCGTAGATGGTGGTCAGGCCGCCCTCCTTGTTGCCGGGCGAGGGGTTCGCGTCGATGGTCGCGCCCCACATGCCGGCGTACCACTCCCACCAGCGCATGAGCGCCACCAGCTTCTCGCCGGCCTCGCGGGAGACGGCGCGGCGCGTGAGCAGATGTTCCGCGCCATAGGTCTCGGTGGTCTCGGCCAGCACCCAGCCCGCCCCGTAACGGACGAACTCGTCCCCGGCGGCGCCCAAAGCCGGATTGGCCGTGATGCCGGAATTGCCGTCGCTGCCGCCGCAGTTCGTGCCGATCTGCAGGCCCGAAAGCGGCTGGGGCGTGCGCTGCAACTCCGCCGCTTGCTGCAGCAGGCGTCGCGTCGCCTCCGCGCCCTGCGCCACCGCTTTACGCACCCCGCCCGCCTCCTGGATGGTGACCATCGGCGGCAGTTGGGGCCGCCCGACCCGGATCTGCTCGGCGGCGATCAGGCCCGTATTCTGCGCCAGAGCGAGAGCCTGGTTGGTCTCGCAGCCCAATCCGACCAGCACGTAGCCCGCTACATTGGGATGGTCCGCCATGCCCGCCAGCGTGCGCTGCAGTTGCTGATAGTCCGCGCCGCCGAGCTGAACCCCACAGCCGCCGCCATGCGTGACCGGCAGAACGCCGTCTACGCCGGGAAATTCCCGCAGCGCCTCTGGCCCCCGAAAGCGATCCGCGATCGCCTGCACCGTCTCGGCGGAGCAGTTGACCGTAGAGACGACCGCCACGTAGTTGCGCGTTCCCACCCGGCCGTCGGGGCGAGCATAGCCGGGAAACGTCCGCTGCTGTTCCAGGCCATAAAAGTCCACCTTCGGCACGTCGGTGCTGTATTCGATCTGCAGGTGCAGCGCGCCCGCGCCCTCTCCCTCCCCGACCCCGAAGCCGAGGTTGCGCGTATGCACCCAGTCGCCGGGCCGGATATCCGCCGTAGCGTAGCCGATCACCTGGCCGTACTTGCGCACCGGCGCGCCCTCGGCAATCGCGCGCAGCGCCACCTTATGCCCGGCAGGGATCGCAGACCGCAGTGTCAGCGCCTCCCCGTCCCGGACAACGACCGTCCCGGCCTCCAGGCGCCGCTTGGCGACCGCCACGTCATCGCCCTTCCGCAGCAGGATGGCTACCTGCCCGAGCTCATACTCCTCAGTCATGCATTCGCTCTCCTACTCTTGCCTTGCCCTCTATTCTCATGCCGTACCCGCTGCCAGGTTGCAGAGATTTTCACCACCCGCTCGCTTCGCTCTAACCCAAGCGTGTACCATCCCCCATGTTGCTTAAAATGTCACCACCCGCTCGCGTTGCTCGCTAGAGACACAGAGGCACAGAGGAAAAGCCAATGCGAGAAAAGCCAGGAGAAAAGAGAGCAGGCTATACCAAATTAGGAAGCCACTGCCTCTATTCAGAACGAGCGAGAGCACAGATAACAGCCGATGCTCGCTATAGCAGGATCGTTTTTCTCTGTGTTCTCCTTGTGTGGATAGCAGAGGCACAGGCTTTTCTATTTGCACCAGCCTCTTTGTTCTCTTCTTGCTTTTCTCGCATTGGCTTTTCCTCTGTGCCTCTGTGTCTCTAGCGAGCAACGCGAGCGGGTGGTTGATTCTCTGCAACCTGGCAGCAAGTACACGCTTGAACAGGAGCGCAGTTTATTATACCGTCAAGCGGGAGGGACTGGCGTTGGGACTGGAGACGACGGCCTGGGGCCGAGCGGGGTGGACGGGGAAACTAATGCCGTCGTAGCCGGCATCGATACCGTGCGGGGAGAGAGCGGCTTCCAGCTCTTCGTGCATCAAGCCGCCGAGGTGGGAGAAGTGGGTGGTGACCATCGGGCTATCGGGGAGAAAGCAGCCGGCGGCGATGAGGCGCTGGCGCATGCGAACGACTTCCGGAATGCACATGTGGGCCATGTAGCCGCCTTCAATCGGGCCCTTGGCGCACTCGGCCACGATTCCATCGAACGTAAATTTCTCGATAAAGCGCCAGGTCGGCTCTTCGTACCAGCCGGTATCCGTGGCATAGAGCAGGGTCGTGCCTGCCGGATCTTGCAGGATATAGTTGAAACACAGGATTTTCGGATCGTGCTGCGCCAGGATCGGGGTGACACGGTAAGCGCCGATAGAGACCGTCTTCCAGGGCGCGAGGGTATGCAGAGAGACGGGCAGGCGGGTCAGATCCAGGTTTTTGCGCAGCCGGCGAATCACATCGGCAGGACCATAGATAGGCAGGATTTCGGAAATGGGCGTGGGGACAAAATGCTCGCCTAGATACTGCAGCTCCGGCGGGCTAAAGTGGTCGTCATGCGCGTGCGTGAACAACAGCGCGGTCATACAGCGTAGATCGAGATCAAAGCGAATGATATGGTGGAGGGTGTCCGGAGGGAAGTCGATCTTCAAGGCGTCGTCAATAAAGGCCGAAGAGCGAGTGCGGATGTTCTTGCCGCCAAGTTTACGCGCCTTGCCGCATGCCTCGCAACGGCAGAACAGGCCGGGCCAACCTTCGGCTCCAGAAGTGCCAAGCAAAGTCACTTTCATACTCAATAATCTCCACGAATAAAGAAGGAGCGGTACCTTATGCCGGGGGCAGGGAAGGACCGCCGCTTTAAGCCATTATAGGCAATGCAAACTCATCCGTCAAGAGAATTTCATCACAGTATGGGTGTGAATTTCATCACACACTAAAAATAGTCGCTTCCCGGCTCGAATATTCGCCCGCACTTCCAGCACCGGTCGGCCTCCTTGGAGGCGATGGAGCCGCAGCGCGGGCATTTATGCATCATGATGGGAAACTTGCCGCACTGCGGGCACTGCAGCGTATCTCCATAGACCAGCGCGCCGCAATGCTGGCAGGCTCCCTCCTCACTGGCCTGAAGGCGCATTTTGGGCGTGTTCATTTCGCCTGCCTTGCCGTGGCCCGCCAGAAGCTGCGCAGGGAGACCGCCATGATCGCGATAGCCATCACCGCCCAGAGCACGGCCCAGAACGCGGCCGGCAGCACATAATGCTGCGCCATGAACAGCGCGTCGTTATCGGTGCCAGGAGCATAAGTGGTCAGATAGAAGAGCGTGCGCAGGTCTCCGAGCGCGCTTAAGCTGCACTGCACGGCCAGGAAGCTGGCGAGAAAATCGGCCCACTGCGGCTTGACGTAGCGTCCTGCGGCTCCCAGCATCGCCGCCAGAGCCACTCCCACGACCAGCGTAAACAGGCTGTGCCAGCCCCAGAGCAGCGTCACGACGAGAATGAGCAGCGCCGAAGCGTACAGCGTATTCCGGCCCGCGTTGCGCCAGCGCGTGAGCCGCCCGACCTGCAGCAGGAGCGCGCCAAAGAGCGCAGCCCCCACATACCCTGCCGAAAGCACCAGCCAGGCCCACCAGGGCGACTCCGCGGTCCAGGTGACCCCGCTGCCGTTCGGATTGATCTGCAGGGAGGCCACATGCCCCCCGACCAGCTCTGCCGCCACGGCGTGGCCGCTTTCATGGATGAAGGTGACGAACAGGCGCAGTGGATAGAGCAGATAGTTGGAAAATGGCAAAAACCATAATGCCACCGTCACCAGCGTGGCCCACAATAGCAATTTTCGGCCGTTGTGCGCGCCTTCGGCGCCGCTTGTCACCCGCGCGGGCAGAGACGTGGTATACAGGTCAGGTAGGTTCGTGTTCATTGTGTGATCCTTGTCACCCCTGCAGGAGCCATTCCTGCAGGACGCATGCCTCTATCTTCCTCTACGTGTTCCGGCAGGCGAATAGCTTCATTGATTCATTCCACTTTAATAGCGTCTGGTATACTGGGAACAACTCGTAAGTTTCCAGGAGACGTCGGGTGCTGCTTGCGATCGACATCGGCAATTCTAAGATCGGGCTGGCCGTCTATCGCGGCGCGGGAGAGGCCGCCGAGCGGGCCGGCGACTGGCGTATTCGGTCCGACCGCGAGCGCGCCGACGACGAATATGGCGTGCTTTTCCGGCAGTTGCTGGCCGAGACCGGCCTGACTCCACATGAGATCGAGCACGTCGCCATCTCCAGCGTCGTGCCCGCCCTGAGCCGGACTCTGGCGGCCATGGCCCGCCGTGTCTTCTCCGCCGAGCCCTTCTTCGCCGGGGCGGATACCGCCGCAGGCATTAAGATCCATTACGATCCCTCCTCCACCCTCGGCTCCGACCGGATCTGCAGCGTCGTGGGCGCGTTCGCCCGCTATGGCGGTCCGGCCATCGTCGTCGATTGCGGCACCGCGACGACCTTCAACGCCGTGGCCGCCAACGGCGACTTCCTGGGCGGAGCGATCGCGCCCGGTCTCGGCACCTCGCTGGAGGCGCTGGCTCGGCAGGCCGCGCAATTGTCCCGCGTCGAGTTGACGGCCCCGCCGCAGGCGATCGGCACGGATACGACCTCCGCCCTGCAGAGCGGACTGATTTTCGGCTACGCGGGCCTGGTAGACACTCTGGTGGAACGCTTTCGGGAAGAGATGCACGCGGCAAAGGCGCGCGTCATTGCCACCGGCAGGCTGGCCGAGACCGTGCGGCAGGCCAGCCGCGCCATCGAAGTCGTCGATCCCTGGCTGACGCTCGACGGCCTGCGTCTCCTATTTGAGAGAAGGAGGAAACAAACATGATATAATGAATCTATCCCGCACTCTTGGAGACTGTCTTTTATGAGTCTGCGCCGACGTAGAACAGGTTTCACCCTGATCGAGTTGCTCGTCGTCATCGCCATTATCGCCATCCTGGCGGCCATTCTGTTTCCGGCGCTTTCCCAGGCGCGAGGCAAGGCCCGGCAGACGCAGTGCGCCAGCAATACCCGCCAGCTTGCCCTCGGCGTCCTGATGTATGCCCAGGATTACGATGAGACGCTTCCGCCCACCGCGTGTGGAACGAATCCCAATATCCTCCTCTGGCCGGACCTGCTGGCGCCCTACCTGAAAAACATCCAGATCCGCCGCTGTCCGGACGACGCCAGGGCACAGCTCAACTCCTACGGCCTCAACGAGCTGGCGTTCGCCGACCTTACCGACCCGTCCAGCCTACAGGCGCCCATTCGGACCCTGGCCGCGTTTCAGATGCCCGCCGATACCGTCATGCTGGGCGAGGTCGGAACGCAGGACGATCTGCAGACCGACCGTCCGGACGCCTACAAGCTGACGGCGCCCAGCGCCCCGCTCAACGATCCGGCAGACGCCCGCCCCGCCGCGCGTCACTTCAAGCAGGCGAACCTGGGCCTCATGGACGGGCACCAGAAGCCGTTCCGGCTGGAACAGTTCTACGTCAACCAGACGCCGCCCGATAAATGGTTCACTCCTTGAGCACGGATACCAGCAGCCGACCATCGTCTCCACGGAAAAGAGGCTCGAAAGCGCGCGGTGGCTGCGCCTTTATTCTCCTCCTTGCCGTCGTTCTGATCGCTCTCTATCTCTATCGCAACCGCACGCCGCATTTCGATCTGCCCGCGCCCGCCATGCCCGCTACGAATGCGTATCCGGACTTCGTTCGGGCGGGCCAGTTGGCGCAGCGGCTGCGGCGCAAGAGCCCGTACGATCTGCAGCTCAAGCATCGGGACCGCGTGTTGACGCCTGCCTATCTGTCCGCCTTCCAGCAAGATGCCGCGCCAATCCTGGCCGCCGTGCAGCGCGGACTGAACAAACCCTATCGCGCTCCTGTCGACCGCTCCGCCGATCCCGGACTTCTCGTCAATAACACGCTATTTTTGAAATGCGAGCGGGTGATCGCCGGCGACGCGATCACCTACGAGCGTTCTGGGCAGCCTGGCAAGGCCATGGATACCCTCCTCGACGGCCTGGAGATGGCCGTGACGATCCCTCACGGCGGGGGGCTGCTGCCCTTCCTGGCAGGCAACGCCTGTGAGATCCTCTGTACGGATCAGATCGAGCCGCTGCTGCCCAGGCTCTCCCCTTCCGAGCTGGCGCAGGCCGCTTCCCGGCTCGACCGAATCACAGCGAAACGCGCCGCCTTTGCCGATGTCCTGACCGAGGAAGCCGATCTGACGACCGCCCGCCAGGTGGCCTTCTTGCAGGACTGCCAGGGGGTGAAGATTTACGATATAGCACGGGCTCTGGTCGGGGTGCCGAGAATGCACGCGCCGACCTGGGGACAGTGGCGCCAGATCACCGGGTTCTGCCTGGCGGATAAGCCGGCGATGGTGCAGGCCAACCGGGACTATCTGCTGGCTCTGGCCGCGGAAGCGCGCCGCCCCTACACCGGCCCCTCTTCCCTCCATCCGCCGGATAATCTCCTGTCGCCAACTGCCGATACGCTTCAGACGGATCGGAACCGCTACGTTCACAGTGAGGCTGTCTGCGCCATTCTCCGCGCGGAGATCGCCCTCTATCGGTATCACGCCGCGCACGGCCGCTACCCGGATTCCTTAGCGCAGCTCGTCCCCGCCTACCTGCCCTCCGTTCCCGACGACCCCTTCGGAGGCGGCCCCGGCATTCCCCTGCGCTATCACAGTGCCGGCGACGGGCGCAGTTTCCGGCTCTACAGCCTCGGCGCTGGCCGGCAAGACCAGGGAGGCCGCTTCACTCCCGATGGCGATGAGGACGATCCCGGCAACATCGTCGCCGGGCATCTCTGGCGCAGGCCGACCCTGGGCATCGGCAAAGCGGAGGATTGATGTAACCTTGTAAGTCGGCCAGGTTAAGGACACATGAGATGAATATCCTTTAGCAATCGAACTACATGTACCAACCGCACTGCCAATATCAGTTATAAAAGAGGTAGAATTCTAATGTTCACAAATCAAGGGATGGGTGACGATATACCATCCGAGCGCGCAGGTTCTGGAGTCGAGTATCCGCCCTGACCTGCTTTTCTCGTAAGGATCGTACATGGGTAAGACGCCATCATTCAAAGACTGCGTGCCTGTCTCATCTGTCACCTCATATGTTAAAAGCCGCAACCGCAGCCACGACACACAGGCTGAACTAATGCTTCGCAGGGCGCTGTGGCGAATGGGCCTCCGGTATCGCAAGAACGTCAGTGAATTGCCTGGCAAGCCTGATATCGTCATCTCACGCGCACGGGTTGTGGTCTTTTGCGACGGGGATTTCTGGCATGGGCGCAACTGGGAAACGCTTAGGTCCAAGCTTGAGCAGGGTGCAAATGCGCGCTACTGGCCTGCCAAGATCGCGCGCAATATCGAGCGTGATAGGGAGCACGATGCTCGGCTTGCAGCAGACGGCTGGCACGTCGTTCGTGTGTGGGAAACTGATGTTAAGCGCAATCCAGATGCTGTCGCGGCCGAGATCATCAAAATAGTCACCGCTGGCTCTGCCGAGCAGTCACCTAGCACTCGAATCGACGGTTTCCAACATGAGATTCGCTGATCTCTTTGCTGGCCTTGGGGGGTTTCATGTCGCACTTAAAGACCTCGGTCATGAGTGCGTCTTCGCTTGCGAGAAAGACAAAATATTGCAGGCACTATACAAGCAAAACTTCGGCATTGAGCCAAAAGGTGACATCCGGACGATTGCTTCCGAGGATGTACCGGAGCATGACATCCTTTGCGCAGGTTTCCCATGCCAATCATTCTCGAAGGCTGGTGGACAGCAAGGATTTAAGGACCCGGAAAACGGGGATCTCTTCGAAGATCACATCTTACGGATTATCCGATACCGCCAGCCCCGCTTCATCATTCTGGAGAACGTACCGAACCTAGAGCACCATAACGCTGGCGAGACTTGGAGGGATATTGAACGAGCACTTGACGAAGCGGGCTATCACCATCATGAGCATCAGCGCTACTCGCCGCACCATTTCGGCATCCCTCAGATCCGAGACCGTCTGTTTATCGTGGCAAGCATGGAGCCACTGACACACTTTCATTGGCCACAGCGCATGAATCATCCAGAGATTTCTATTCGCTCTATATTGGAGAGCCCACCTCCACTGGATGCTCGGTCGCTTTCACGCCAGGTCACGGAGTGTTTGGAGACCTGGCAAGCATTCATCGAGATGATGCCAGATGACAATGCCCTTCCATCTTACCCACTATGGTCTATGGAGTTTGGTGCCGACTACCCGTTTGAAGAAGCAACGCCATATGCCCTTGGAGTGGACAAGCTCCACGGCTATCGGGGAAGCTTTGGCCAACTACTAGAGATAGGAGACGGCACCCAAATTGAGGATGTGCTCGCATTGTTGCCACCGTATGCACGCGATATAAAGGCGACATTTCCTGTCTGGAAGCGAGACTTCATTCGCAATAACCGGGCATTCTACCAGAAATACAAGGAAGATATTGACACGTGGCTGCCATCGATCAGGAAGTTTCCGGCGAGCTTCCAGAAGTTGGAATGGAACTGTAAAGGCGGTAAGCGCGACATCTGGCAATATGTTATCCAATTCCGCGCCTCTGGCGTGAGGGTGAAGCGCCCAACCACAGCCCCATCGCTGATCGCAATGACTTCAACGCAAGTTCCTATCATTGCCTGGGAAAAGCGCTACATGGCACCACGCGAGTGTGCGATCCTCCAAAGCTTGCAGAGCCTAGCGCATCTGCCAGCCTCACCGGATAAAGCCTTCGCAGCCCTTGGCAATGCGGTCAATGCCCATGTGGCCCGGCTTATTGCTGACGCGCTGCTCAATCCGGTGTGTTCGGATATAGGTGCCGTGGCCCTCTTTGAGATACCATGGATGCGCCGAGGCGGTAACGGCGTGCAGCCGACCGAATGTAATTGTCAGACCCTCATATCGACCAATAAGGAATCGGAATGTCAGCAACAGATGGCCCTCGACGTGTAAGCATCCGCCCAGGGGTGAGCATCCTATCAGTGCTGCGGCACCTGAATTACAAGCCGTGGTACGCACTGGCGGAGTTCGTTGATAACTCCCTACAGAGCTTCCTCTCCTGTCGAGATGAGATCGCCTCCATCGATGGAAAGACTCACCTGCTAGTTGTCATTAGCTACGAGCCAACAGACGGAGGGCGCCTCATCATCCGGGACAACGCTGGAGGCATTGCCGCAGGTGACTTTCCTCGAGCCTTCCGCCCGGCGGAAATACCACCGGATCGAAGCGGGCTATCTGAGTTTGGCATGGGGATGAAGAGTGCCGCCTGTTGGTTCGCTGATCGGTGGCACGTGCGTACGTCCGCTCTTGGTGAGCCAGTTGAGCGCCAGGTAATCTTTGATATTTCACGTATCGTAAAGGATAACCTTGAGGAACTTAGCATCGCGGAGTGTTCTGCCCGCCCCAATAACCACTTCACTGAAATCGTGTTGGACCGCCTGTATAAGCCGCTTCAGTCTAAAACGGTAGCTAAGATCAAAGAGCATTTGGCGAGTATCTACCGCTGTTTCATCCGAGACAGAGTTCTTGAGTTACGGTTCAATACGGACGTGCTCTCCTACACGGGTGCAGCAGTCCTAGTAGCTCCTCCCTATCAGGAACCAGATGCGCAACCACAGCGCTGGTATAAAGATATCGACTTTGATCTAGGTCTCGGCATGCAGGTCCGTGGGTTCGCTGCCCTACGTCAGACCGGCAGCGTATCAGAGGCAGGTTTTGCCTTGTTCCGGCGCGGACGGCTCATTCAGGGCAGTGTAGATGAGACGTACCGGCCAGAACACATCTTTGAGCGGGCGAACAGCTTCATCTATCAGCGCCTCTTTGGTGAGTTGGAGCTTGATGGATTTGAGGTCAGCCACACGAAAGATGGGTTTCGCTTTGAGGATGAAGACACCTTCCTGCAACTCCTCAAAGAACACCTGAACGCTGAACCACTTCCGCTTCTCAGTCAGGCGACTGGCCACAGGGCACGTCCAACGATTGCCGAGTTGAAAATGGGTGCGGAGGAAGCAACCAAGCACACCGCCGATACCATCCAGCGAGAGTTACCTCCCGTTGTCGAGCAGATGGATGATCAGCCGGACACAGAAGCTCCCCCGCTTCAACTGCCAACTGCAACTCCTGCATCTGAGCGGGTGATTGAGGTTGACTTCGGACAGTATCGGTGGCAAATCACACTCCAACTGACAACCGATCCGGCTGTTGGCGACTGGATCAGTTATAGCGATGATGGTGTTGAAACTGCCAATGGAACTGAGCCTGCGCGTCGTAACGTCGGAATTCGTCTGGCGCTGGCGCACCCGTTTATGGATCGATTTGGCGGTACCTCAACTGCACAAATCGAGCCTCTTCTGCGCGTCGGCGTGGCAGTTGTCCTTGCAGAACTGCTAGCTCGCGACAGCGGTGTCAAGTTGGCTGGCACTTTCCGGCGTAATATCAATGAGTTACTCCGTGAGGCCCTATCAAAGCCATAACCGAACAGCAAGGAATGGGAGGCATAAAGGATGAGAACTGCTGAACCGCATGATATTGTGGAGATAGTGCCAGATAACCTTCCCAGTGACCGCCTCTGGACTCCGACGATAGGGAATGAAGTCCATTCGCTTCTTGAGCATCTGTCTGTGCCAGAACACAGTAAGGAGAGCCTGCGAAGCGAAGCACTATCTATTCTAAGTCGCTGCCTACCGCCACTCGAAGTTGAGGGCCGAAGAACCGGGCTGATCATTGGCTACATTCAGAGCGGTAAGACGATGTCGTTCACCACCGTTGCGGCACTCGCGCGGGATAATGGATATAGGCTCGTCATCTTGCTCTCCGGCATGAAAGTCAATCTCTTCACTCAATCTGCCGATAGGATAGAGAAAGACCTTCGACTGGCAGAGCGCATGGATCGCAAGTGGCAGTTCTTTAAGAACCCGCGTAATCGCCCGGAAGTGCGCCAGCGGATCGAAGCTGCCTTTCGCTCCCGCGATGACGTACCAGGCACGGGTCGCAAAACGGTACTAATTACCGTTATGAAGAATCGCACCCACCTAGACAATCTCAGCGCTCTGTTGGCATCACTTGATATGGAGGGTGTATCAGCCCTTATAATCGATGACGAGGCCGACCAAGCAAGCTTGAACAACTTGGCACGTACGGGCAATGAGAGCGCGACCTACAGCCGGATCGTTCGGTTGCGCCAACTCGTACGGCACCACACTTTCCTCCAGTACACGGCAACCCCGCAGGCACTGCTGCTTATTAACCTCATCGATATGCTGTCGCCAGAGTTTGCGGAACTGCTCACGCCTGGCACGAACTATACTGGTGGTCGGATCTTCTTTGAACGAGATTTCAGCCTCATCAGACGTATTCCACCCGATGAGATCGGCACACGTGATGAGCCACTGATGGAGGTTCCTGACAGCCTCCTTGAAGCAATGCGTCTCTTCTATGTTGGGGTGGCCGTTGGCCTATTGCAGGGTGGACTGGGTAATCGTACTATGATGGTTCATCCATCGCGGGAGACAATGCCCCATAGTAATTACTCGCAGTGGGTACGCGAAACCCGACGCAATTGGGAACGCATTCTATCCCAACCCGTCGACGATCTAGATCGACAGGAACTGGTGCGTGACTTCGAGGCAGCCTACCAAGACCTAGCGAGAACGGTAGATGATCTTCCGTCCTTCGATGACGTTATCGGAGCACTCGCCCCGGCAGTTCAGGAGACTATCATAATTGAGGTCAATGCCGCTGGTGGGCGAAGCTCACAGCCGGACTTCAGGCAGGTATACGCGCACATTATCGTCGGTGGCGAGATGCTGAATCGTGGCTACACACTCGAAGGATTAACTGTGACGTACATGCCACGGGGCTGCGGTATGGGAAACGCCGACACAATACAGCAGCGTGCACGCTGGTTTGGGTATAAAGCTGGATATCTTGGCTTCTGCCGAGTCTACTTGGAAGACGAGATACTAGATGCCTACCGCCAATACGTTGAGCACGAGGACAATGTACGCTCCTTGCTAAGTGACCATCGCGCAACCGGCCGTCCGCTTCGAGAATGGCGGAGAGCCTTTATCTTGTCATCTCGGATGCGGCCAACCCGTGATAATGTTATTGCCCAGGAGTATGTCCGTGGTGGTTTTTCGGACAACTGGTTTGATCCGCACACACCACACGACAGCCCCGAAGCGGTCGCTGATAACCGGCGCTTGGTGCAGGACTTCGTAAGCCGCCTTGCTTTTCATCCGGATGAGGGGCATTCCGACCGCACGGATAGTCAGCGTCACCTCGTGGCATCAGAGGTAAGCCTTCGTATGGTACACGAGGAGTTGTTGACGAAGCTCCACTTCACTAGGCCAAGCGACACGACGCGCTTTAACGGTCTGCTGCTTCAGGTTCAGCGCTACCTCGAGCGCGAACCAGACGCTACCTGTTCGGTTTATCAGATGAGTAGTGGAAGTACACGTGAACGCGGTCTGAGTGAGCAGGGCGCGATCCTCAACCTATTTCAAGGCCCTCATCCAGATACAGCCGGCGCCATTTATCCTGGAGACCGAAGGATCGGTAACGGTCCAACGCTTTCCATTCAACTCCATACACTGCTGCTGCGGCAGAACGGCGTAACGGTAGCTGAAAACGTGCTAGCTGTGGCGGTGTGGGTTCCTCGAGTAATGGCTGCCGATTGGCTGGTGCAAGAGCAGGAGTAACGGTTTGCATACGCCTGACCTCTTATCTCTGTATGAGCAAATTGACCCACCAGACCCAAGTAGTGAGCAATCAGTTCGCTACGCTGCACGCGTCATGCCAGGTCTTGAACAGTATAGGGTAGCAAAAGATGCCGCTCAGAATCCTTCGCTACTCATTGCAGTACCAGGTCTGACCGAACAGCCCTTTCTGTTCCCGGTCGTACTTGAGCATCTGCGTGTCCAGTTCAACGTTACCTGTCGCGTGCTCCACTCAGATGGCCTGATTGATGAAGGACGCTTTACCGTGCTCACGTGCATCGATGCGGATGATACGCTCCGCGCCTACTTCTTACGCGTTGCCGCTCTCCTCATCGCTTCATGTGGCAGCACACCGACAGAACAATCGCTATTACACGGTGTGGCGGCGCTTGTTGAACTCTTCGCGGCACTTTCGCGCCCACCGCGAGACACCATACAGGGCCTCTGGGCTGAACTCTTCCTGATTAGTCAGGCGCGGGATCCTGCGACACTCGTGCGTGCCTGGCATGTTGAGCCGAACGACCTCTTTGACTTTAGTGCAACCGATCAGCGTATCGAGGTTAAGAGCACCAGCGGCAGCACACGACGCCATACCTTCGCCTTAGAGCAAGCTCGCCCGCCCGAGGGCGTTAGTGTACTTGTAGCTTCCTTGCGCACAATCCGAGTTGGTGCGGGAGCCTCTATAGAAGACGTGATAAAAACGATCCGGAGACGTCTTGGCGGCGACTTCGATCTTATGCTCCGCGTCGAGCAGTTGGTAGCCGTTACGCTCGGAAACAGTCTATCCGCTACTTCCGACGAGCATTTTGATCTGGAGATTGCACGGCAGTCGCTCGCTTTTTATGAAGCTTATACTATTCCCTCCGTTGATCCTAGCCTGCCGGACGGTGTATGTAAAGTTCGTTTCGAGGCCGATCTCACCAGAGTGCCCTCGCTGGAACTAGCAGCTTTGCGAAGCTCTGGAGGAATCTTCCAAGCCGTTCTACGCTAGCCAGAAGCCATCCGAACGATATACACTGGTCACCTCTAGGAAGCTTTGTCACTCCTCTTATCACCTACTAACCCACTCAATTTCTACAACCGATCCTGCAAGCCGACGACGGCCGTGACCGTCTGCGGATTCCAGGTCGGGCCATTGGTGATCGGGCCGGCAGGCGACCAGAAGAGCTTATCCAGGCAGAGCCGCCGCGCCGTCATCGCCGCGTCCCAGGCATGATAAACGAGATAAGGCGTCTGACGGTCCGGGCTAAGAGCAACGGAAGCGCCGCCGGGGCCGAGAACGTGGCCGGGAATGGCTCTCAGCACGCGCGATCCCCCTTCGTTACCGGCATCCGAGTACGGCCCCAGCACGTTGTCGGCCACTCCGTAATCGACCCCATATCCCGAAGTCTCCCAGCGTCCGCCGCTGTAGAAGCAGTAGTAACACCCCTCGTGCTTGCGCACGCAGGGCGCTTCGAGCGTGTGCCAGTCCCAGGTCTTCCCATACATTGGGCGGTCCGCCTCGAACCGCTGCCAGTCCGAGCGGGCGCGCAGCACCATCTTCTCCTCGCCGGCCAGCGTGGTCATATCCACCAGCCGGTCTACCGCCAACCCCGTTCCCGGATAGTATCCACCCTCCGAATCCAGATAGTCCCGCGCATAGAACAGATACCACTGGCCGTCCTCGTCCTGGTAGGGAGACGGATCGATATGGAAGGGCGGGAACAGCTTGGGATCGATCAGCGGCCGGCCAATATCCTCATAGGGACCCATCGGATGCGTGCTGGTCGCGACCCGCAGTTGGTGGTGCTTGTCCTCAACGCCAACGGAATAATAAAGATAGTACGTCCCCTCATGATAGGCCACTTCGGGCGCCCAGAAGGTATCGCCCAGAGACGGATCGGGCGGCAGCAGGGCGCCGCTGACGTAATGCCAGGTGACAAAATCATCCGAGCGCAGCAGCGGAAAAAGGCGCAGTTGGGCCTCGAAGCCGGAGGCCGCCGCCTTCGCCTCCTCGGTCTGGCCGCTCGCCTCCAGCGGGCCGGTGCCGACGGCATAGTATTCGCCGCCCGCTTCCCAGACGAACGGATCGGCGAAATATTGTCCATAGACCGGGTTCGTGTACGTGCGCGTTACCGTTTCCAGGGCCATTCTCCTCCCTGCGATGTTCTGGCGAAAGATAGCATACGACCGCGAACGCTGTCAAGCATCGTGCCGCGCCGTAAAGAACGAGGCGAACAGAGAAAAGACGAGGCAGAGCGCGGAGAGCAGCAGCACGAACACCAGCGCCGTATGGTCGTCGCCGGCATAGACCGCATCGTAGACGGCCAGGGGCATCGTGCGGGTAACGCCGGGAATATCGCCGGCGACCATGAGCGTCGCACCGAAATCTCCTAAAGCACGGGCGAACGCCAATCCGACCCCGGCGATCAGGCCGCGCCGCGAGAGCGGCAGCAGCACGTAGCGGAACGCCTGCCATTCCGAAGCGCCCATCGTCCGGGCCGCCGCCAACAGCTCCTCCTCGACCGAGGCGAACGCCGCCTGCGCCGTGCGAATGAGAAGGGGGATGCTGACCAGGCAGGCCGCCAGCGCCGCCCCCTGCCACGTAAAGACCACGGTGCCGCCCGTAAGCGCGTGGATCGCCCGGCCCAGCGGGCTGCGCCGTCCCAAAGCGACCAGCAGGTAGTAGCCCAGCACCGTCGGCGGCAGCACCAGCGGCAGCAGCGTCACCCCCTCCCAGGCGGCCCGACCAGGTACCCGCCGCCGCGCCAGCGCGTAGGCGATCGGTACGCCGACCAATATCGAGAGCGCGGTCGCGCACGCCGCCACCTTCAACGACAGGAAAAACGGCGACCAATCCATTACTGCTCTGCTCCAAGCCTGTACCTACTGGTAGGCTGCGGAGATTGAACCACCCGCTCGCTGCGCTCGCTAGAGACACAGAGACACAGAGGAAAAGCCAATGCGAGAAAAGAAGAGGTTTGAATGTGAGACATATTTGTACGGTTCCATGATAACATGGGAGGATGAGGAGAAAGGCGGAAGATGGAATTCAGATCCTGCGGCGCCTGATACCCTCGCGCAGAACGGGGACATGGAAGTTGAGCAAGAGACCGGTCCTGATCCCACTCAGTTTCAAGTAGGTCAGCAGTTGAGCTTCATGCACCAGTAAGATGGCATCTACCGCCTTCAGTTCTATTAGCACGCTGTCTTCGACGACGATATCTATGCGATACGCGCATTCTAAGCGAATCTCCTTATAGATAATCGGTAAAGGAACTGTCGTGTAAATGCATGCCCATGCGCGGCCAGTTCATAGCATAGGCATTCCTCATAGGCCGATTCCAGCAGTCCTGGTCCCAGTATGCGATGCACTGCAATAGCATAACCAATAATCTTCTCCGTCAACTCTCGAGCCTCATCTGCCATTCCTCTGCCTTTCTCTGTGTCCTCCTCAAAGCTTCCATCTGAGGTACAAGTCTTCTTCCGTCGCTCCTCTTTTTATTTTTCTCCTCTTGCTTTTCCTCGTTTTTCTCGCATTGGCTTTTCCTCTGTGTCTCTGTGCCTCTAGCGAAGCGGGTGGTTTATTTTTCTTCAGGCCAGGGAGTCGGAGCCACCTCCTGGGGCATGAGGCGGTAGGCATGGTCGGCGGGCACGTTGCGGTAGATGGAGGTCTTGCCGTCCGGCCAGCGCACCGCGATGGTCGGGATAGTCGCCTGATCGCCCAGGCCGAAGTGGACCTCCGGCGAGTCGGCCGAGAGATAGCTGCCGGCGGCCCGGACCTCCCCAATGCGCCGGCTGCCGTTGGGGAGCGTGAGAGTCAATTTGGCGCCGACGGCGTACCATTTGCCGGGGGCGCGCAGACAGTGAAGCGTGATCCAGTGGTTGGCGGTGTGGCTCTCGTTGTGCAGCAGGAGCGGCGCGCCCTCGTCGTTGACCACCAGCAGGTCCTCGCGGCCGTCGTTATCGAAATCGCCTTCCGCGATGCCGCGCCCGACGATCAGCTTCCGGAAATCCGGGCCGGCTTCCGGCGTGGCGTCCGCGAAGTGGCCGTCTCCCAGATTGCGGTAAAGCTTGGTGGGCAGGAAATAGGAGGTCGTGCGGTCCACCTTCTCGACCTGGCTCTGGACGTGGCCGTTGGCGAAGACGATGTCGAGCAGGCCGCGGTTCTGCGTGTCGATGAACTTGGCTCCGAAGGCCAGATCGTGGATCGAGGCGGCGCCGATGCCGCTGGGGTAGCTGACGTCGGTAAAGGTATCGCGGCCCTCGTTATGGTAGAGGCTTTTGGGCTGGCCGGAGAAGTTGGCGACCAGCAGATCGAAGCGGCCGTCGTTGTCGTAATCCCCCCAATCCACGCCCATACCGGACTGCATCTGCCCGTCGGCGCCGTAGGCCACGCCCGACTCGACGCCGATGTCCTGGAAGCGTCCCCCACCCGCGTTGGCGAAGAGATCGCCCGGCTTGAGATCGTTGGCGACGTAGAGGCTGGGGCGACCCCGATCGTCGAAGTCGCAGAACATGCAGCCCAGCCCATCGCCGCCCGTGACCGCCATGCCCGCCTGTGCCGTGACATCTTGAAACCGGTTGCCGTCGAGATAACGATAGAGCGAGCCTTTGAGCGGCGGATAGTCCGTCGGACCACAGGACATCCAGATCCGCTTGCCATCCAGGGTAGTATAGGCGCAGAGTTGCTTGCTCTGCGGCGTGAAGTCCACGTAGCGACAGACGTAGAGGCTCAACCGGCCCGTTCCGTCTAGATCGGCCCAGGCGGCGCTGGTGGTCCAGTCGTAGGGTCCGCGTGCCTCCAGGCCGGAGCCGCGCGTCACGTCCTTAAACGTACCGTTGCCCTCATTGTGGTAGAGCGCGGTCGAGCCGTAGCCGGTGAGGAAGATGTCCGGACGGCCGTCACCAGCGTAGTCGGCGACGGCGCAGCCGAGGAAATGGGCGTGAGGCGGCGGGGGCGGAAGCGCCTGGGCAGTGACATCGGAGAAATGGCCGCTGCCGTCGTTGTGGTAGAGATGCGGGCCGGCGTTGCCGACGAGCAGAATGTCGAGGCGACCGTCGCCGTCGTAGTCGAGGAAGGCGCAGCCGTGCCCGATCGTCTCCAGCGCGTTGATATGCTCCAGGCTGGCGTGCCCCAGGCGGAAATCCAGGCCTGCCGAAGCGGCCACGTCCCGAAACAGCGGCGCGGCAGAAGGAGCGGGCGCGGTATTATTCGGCAACGGCCCTTGCCGATGCGAGCAGCCCGACGCAAAAAAGAGACCAACGAGAATAAGGACGCGTCCCAGCAGGGATTTCCTTTTTGAGGACGCTGTCAAGCGGCTACCTGTACCATGCCCGCGAGTGTTATTGGCTCAGGAATGGGCTGTCCATCCGCTTTTACACTTTCTATAGAAAGTTTGATGGCCTGAGTAATCAACCGTTCCACTTCTTCTTTTGCCTTGCCGGCCGCTACACAGGCGGGCAGATCAGGGACATAGGTTCCCCAACGCGTCGGGCCGTGCTCGTAAATCACCGCATACTCTCTCATCCTTCCTCCTCCCATCCTGCTTGCTTGTATATCGCCTTCAGAGTGCCGATTGGAATATCGTCGCCGGGATGTGGGTTTTTAAGCAGCTCCATATTTTATATATCCTGCAGCAGTTTTAGAGAGCCTTCTATATGCTGTGCGGTCGAGAAGGCTTCTTGACCGTATCGTAGGGACGGATCAAAACATCTGCTGGAATGCCGAGCGCAGCGTGTAGCCGCCGGATCATGCCGATAGTCAAAGCTCGTCTTCGATTCAACACTTCTGTAACGCGCCCGCGGCCTCCGATATAGGCTTCCAGGTCCCGCCGGGAGAGCCCGCGGCTCTCCATATAATAGCGCATGGCTTCAATGGGATCGGGTAACGGGATCGGATGGTGTTGTTCTTCATAGGCGGCTACTAACGTTGTCAGGACCTCCAGCCGGTCTCCTTCCGGCGTGTTCGGCTGAGCATCAAAGAGTTGCTCGATCTCGTTCAGAGCGATACAATAATCCTCTTCTGTTTTTATTGGACGTATTTCCAACTATGTGTCTCCTTAGACCTCTTCGGCATTCACCTTGTCATATTCCTGATGCGTGCCAATGAACCGGATAGAAACGATTCCATAAGAGTAGTTGATGGCGATGACCAGACGATACTCATTGCCTCGAATATTGAACACAGCCCGGTTGTTTCCGAGGATACTGGCATTTCGGCTCACGGCCTTAATATCGCTCGGTGTTTTCCATGTTGCCTTAGCGGCATCATGATACCATGCCTGCAAAGGACCTGCTGTCTCAGGGTAGCGCTCCCAGAATTCATGCAGGGTTCTTCGAGCGATTATCCGCATAAAATAAGTATACCTTGATCCCATACTGGGATCAACATGCTTGTTGCTTTTCTCTGTGTGCTCCCTCGTGACCTGTTAGAGGTACCGGCTGTCTACGCGCACAATGCTCTTTCTTCTTGCTTTTCTCGCATTGGCTTTTCCTCTGTGTGCTCTGTGGCTCTAGCTCGCGAAGCGAGCGGGTGGTGATATTTTCTGGAATCTGGGGGATGGTAGACGCTTGGGTTAGAGCGAGGCGAGCGGGTGGTTCAACCTCTGCAACCTGGCAGCAGGTACAGGCTTCCGGTTCACATACCCGGCTTTTTGCTATTCGCATGAGCGTAGGCTTTTTGGAACTGTGCCCCGGCCTGGCGGGCAAGATCGCCCTGCCCCATCGCCGCATAGGTTTGCGAGAGATAGTTGTAGGTCTGGTACTGATTCGGGTCCAGCGCAAGCGCCTGCTTCAGTTCCATCACGGCCTGCTTATAGTCACGCCGCTGGAAATAAATCCGGCCTAGCACGCGATGGCCGTAGGCGCTCGGCTGGAGAGAGAGAGCCTGCTTCACCTGCCGCTCCGCTTGCGACAGGCCGGACGGCGAGGGATCGAGCTGCAGCAACGTTTCGCCATCACCGGCCAGAGCGCCCGGATCGTCTGGCTTGAGGGCCAGCGCCTTTTGATAGGCGGCATGCGCTTCGGGCAGGTTTCCCGCGGTAAGATCGGCATCCGCCAGATCGATCTGAGCTTCCGGATCATTCGGAGTGAGCGTCACGGCATGCTCCAGTTCCTCATGTCCCTTCGCATACAGCTGCACCTCCGTATCCAGCACACCGAGCAGCCGCCAGGCCCGCGCATCCTTCGGGTTCAGCCGGGTCACCTGCGCGTAAGCCTTTCTGGCAAGCGCCTTCTTGTGGGCGGCCAGATAGAGTCCGCCCAGCGCCTGCCAGGCGACGGCATCGTTGGGATTCAGATGCACGGCTTCCGAGAAGTTGACCAGCGCATATTCGGGCCGGCGCTCCTGCCAGGCGACGAGTCCTAATCCCTCATAAGGACGATAGTCGTTAGGCGCCAGATGGGCTGCATAAGCATAAACCCGCCTGGCCGCGTCATGATCTCCCGATTTGAGCAGCGCATCCGCATACGCAAGCTGGTCGGCCAGGCTCTGAGGGTGGGCGCGTGCCTGGCTCTCGACAACTGCGAGGGAAGGGGAGGCGCCGGAGAGACTGCCGTGGGATCGGAACAGCACCAGGGTTGCGCCGACGATCAGGCAGATGGCAGCCAGGAGAACAAGCAGAGCAGAGCGTGGGAAAGTCCCGGCCGGACGCGGCGGGGAGGGCAAGGTTGTGGAGGATCTCTTGCGGTTAGCAGACATGAGAAGGATCGCATTCGACAGGAAGGGTCTGACGAGTAGTAAGAGCTACCCGTCAGACCCCTGCATTCAGCCGCACTATCGCGCGCTTATGTCGAAGTCATTCCCTATTGATCGGGGGCCGGCCTGCGTGTTCGCCCTATCGGTTCGATAGAGCGAACACGCAGGTCTAGTGTATCGGGCTCAGATTCTGGTCAGGCGATGCCTGGGCACCGCCGGCGTCGCCGGCGGCTGGCTTGCCGTGCGTGCGCAGCCACTCAGACTTAGGTCCCTGACCGGCCAGGTTGATCGATTTCGTCACATGCGGTTGGCCGGACTGCCACGATCTGTAGATAAAGTAAGCAGCCAGCACGACCAACAGCACGGCAACGACGGCCACCCTTTTGTCCTTCGAGAAAGTTTGGTAGGACATGGAAAGCCCTCACATCTCCTAGTCGTTGACGTTCGAGTCAATCGACATCAGGTTTGGTTTCTGGCCGTTCCACAAGCACTCTGGATTGTCGGGGATACCACTCTGCTTACACACAGCAGGCTGCATGGGCTGCATTACCGCCACATCACGCATACCCTTGACATGACCATCCGCGAAGGCAAAGTTCGTGATGCCGTTGTGGGCGCCGACGGAGAATTTCCAGTCGCCATCCCCGTAGATGTTCCCGATATCCAGCGCATTGGGATACGTGTCGTCCTCCGCGAAGCCGGCGAAGTCGTTCATGCGGTAACGGCTCGTCGCGTAGAAGCGCCCGTAGTTGTTCGGGTTCCACCATTCGTACATGGCGATGGTGCTGGCCGGCGCCGGCACCTGGGCTAGTGTAGCCGAACCCCCATTATCGAAGTCATGGTAGTTGAACAGGCCAAACTCCAGCGGCGCCGATGGGTTGGTCGGGTCGAACGAAACGTGGCCGGCGGCATAGCTCGTAAAGCCGTAGCTTATGTCGTAGCCCGTGCCGACGCCCATCGCCCCATCCCCATCGTCACGCTGGTAAGGATCGGACGGACACACCCATACGCTTCGCTTGTTCTCCGGTCCCCAGTCGTTGCCGGCCTTGACGTAAGGCTCGACCTCGTTCTCGATGCCATTACCTTCGTCGGCGTTGATAGGCGGACTCCAGGCGACCTGTCCCACCTGACCCAGCGGAAACATCTCGTCGTAGTCCTGCGTGTACATCAGGATCGCGAGCATGATCTGCTTCTCGTTGGAGAGGCAAGAGGTCTGGCGGGCTTTCTCGCGGGCCTGCGCGAAGACCGGGAAGAGGATGGCTGCGAGGATGGCTATAATGGCGATGACCACGAGCAGCTCGATGAGGGTGAAAGCTTGGCGCTTTCGCATAGTGATTCTCCTTTGTCTAGTGTGCGTGCTGCCGAGCACGACGCGATGGCAACACAGAGGAAATAGGAGCGACGCGATCCGTTTTAAACTGGCACGTAGCCCGGAGCGGTTAAAACGATTGAATGCATTATAACAAATTGCCGGCAAAAACGCAAGCCCCTCCCAAACTTTAAGGCCCCACTAAGGCTCCCACCCCCTCCTCGAACCTTCGGAATTCTAGGGGAGGGGGGACTATGAAGGAAGCGGGAACGCCCTCTTCCAATCGACGCCAACGTGTAAGCGGGACAGAATAAACACGGGTCGCAGCAAGCTTGCAGGCAAGAGGAGCTCTTGGGAATGGGGTACAGGCGTCGAAAACAATCTCCCCTCCCCTAGAATTCCGAAGGTTCGAAGAGGGAATGGGGAGCGCGTCGGCGATTGGAAGGGGATAGGCGTAGCCGCGGGGGCCTTAGACTACTATCCGACAGGCTGCCGGTCGTAACGTAGCTTCCTAAAAGACCCGATATAGCACCTCCAGAGAATTCCTCAAATACACCACCGGCCCAAGCGTTCCCACTGAAAGTCCATGTATATATTCCCGCAAAAAGCCCAATGAGCGTTCTTGCACTGTAGCAAAACCCTTTTGTAACAAGATCGACTTCCCAGAACCCTATAGTATCAAAAAGCCCCATTTTAAGCGTACACGATCCGTTGCGCCTCACCCTTCGAGCAGAAGGGTCTCCGGGTCTTCGAGCAGCTCTTTGACACGCACCAGAAAGCTCACCGATTCGCGACCGTCCACAATCCGGTGATCGTAGGTCAGCGCCACGTACATCATCGGCTTGATCACCACCTGGCCGTTGACGGCCCTGGGCCGCTCCTCGATCTTGTGCATGCCCAGAATGCCTACCTGCGGATAGTTGAGCAGGGGCGTAGCCAGCAGCGAGCCGAAGACGCCGCCGTTCGTGATGCTGAACGTTCCGCCCTGCAGTTCCGGCAGGGTCAGCTTGCGTTCGCGGGCACGCGCGGCCAGATCGGCGATCTCCCGCTCGATCTCCGCGAACGACTTGCGGTCGGCGTCGCGCACGATCGGGACCACCAATCCCTGGTCCGTGCTGACGGCAATGCCGATGTCGTAATAGTGCTTGAGGACGACCTCGTTGCCCTGGATTTCGGCGTTCAGGTAGGGAAACGCCTTGAGCCCGCCCATGACCGCCTTCGTGAAGAAGGACATGAAGCCCAACCCCACGCCGTGCCGCTCCTTGAAGGAATCCCGACGCCGCTTGCGGACCTCCATGATGGCGCTCATGTCCACCTCGTTGAAGGTGGTCAGCGTCACCGCCTCACGCTTCGCCTGCTGAAACTTATCGATGATCGTCAGCCGCAGACGGGACAGCGGCACGCGCTCTTCGCCGCGCGTCGTGGAAGCTGCAGGCGCTGCCGGAGCCTGCGGCGGACGCGCCGGCTCGGCGGGCTTGACTGGCGTTTCGGCAATGCCGGCCGGAACGGGCGGTCCGGCAGGCGCCGCCGTCTGCGCCTGCGCATCCCGATCCTGCAAGGCTTCGACAGGCCGCTCCCGCCCGCGCTGCCCCAGATACGCTTCGATGTCTTCCTTGACGATCTTGCCGCCGGCGCCGCTGCCCGTGACCTGCGCGAGATCGACGCCGTTGGCCGAAGCCAACTGCTGGGCCACCGGAGACACGGAGGGCGCGCGGCCATTTCCCTGCGCCTCCGTCTGCACGGCGGCAGCGCTCACCGCAGTCGCCGTGCCGGCGCCGGATGGCGACCCGGCGGCGGCTTCCGCGGCCGCCGGCCGGACCGCAGGCGCGGAGGCAGCGGCACTCTCGTTGAGCACGCCCAGCACGTCGTTAATGGAGACCGTCTCGCCCTCTTTCTTGACGATCTTCTCCAGCACCCCCGAAGCTTCCGCAGGAATGGTGACGTTGACCTTGTCGGTGTCCAGCTCGACCAGGTCCTCGCCCTCCGTCACCGCAGCGCCTTCCGGCTTGAACCAGCGGTTGACGGTGGCCTCCACCACCGACTCGCCCAGCGCGGGCACGCGGATATCAACTGGCATGGCGAATCTCACTCCGTTCCCGATGCAGGCTCGGCACGTCCTCCAGGACGGCGGCCAGGATGCGGCCCTGCTCTGCGTAATGGCGTCCCGTCGATCCCTCGGCAGGGCTGGCCGACGCCGAGCGGCCGATGTAGCAGACCGGCCCTTCCCAGCCGACCTGCTCGAACAGGCGCGGCTGCACGAAGCTCCAGGCGCCCATGTTGCGCGGCTCCTCCTGCAGCCAGACCAGTTCGCGCAGGTTCGGATAGCCCGCGATTACCCGCTGCAGCTCGCCCGCCGGGAACGGATACAGCTCCTCGATGCGCGCCACCGCGATCCGCTCCGCCTGCGCGTAGGCCGGGCTGTTCACCAGATCTACGTAGACCTTGCCGCTGCAAAGAACGAGCCGGGTGACCTCTTCCGGATGCGCCCTGGCTCGCGCGTCGTCCAGCACCGGCCGGAACCCGCCCTGCGTCAGTTCCTCCAGCGACGAGGCGGCCCGCTCCGAGCGCAGCAGGCTCTTGGGCGTGAAGATCACCAGCGGACGCGGATCGGTCTCCAGCAGGGTCGCCTGCCGGCGCAGCAGATGGAAATATTGGCCGGAAGTGGTGCAGTTGGCGATCTGGATATTGTCGTCGGCGGCCAGTTGCAGGAACCGCTCTAGCCGCGCGCTGGAATGTTCCGGACCCTGCCCTTCGTAGCCGTGGGGTAGCAGCAGCACCAGCGACGGGTTCTGCCGCCACTTGGCCGCGCCGGACACCAGGAACTGGTCGATGATGACCTGGGCAGAGTTGGCGAAGTCGCCGAACTGGGCCTCCCAGAGCACCAGCACGCCGGGCGCATGGATACTGTAACCGTATTCGAAGCCCAGGACCGCATTCTCGGATAGCGGGCTGTTGATGATGGCGAACGACGCGCGGGCCTCCGGAAGCGCCTGCAGCGGGATATAGGCGGCGTCGGTCTTGGGGTCGTGCAGGACCGCATGGCGGTGGCTGAAGGTGCCGCGCTCGGTATCCTGGCCCGCCAGCCGGATCGGCGTGCCTTGCGCGAGGATGGAGGCGAACGCCAGCGCTTCCGCCTGCCCCCATTCGATCTTGCCGCCCGGCTCCAGCGCCGTCCGCCACCGCTGGAACTGGCGCTCCAGCTTGGGATTGATCGCGAAGCCGGCGGGGCGAGCCAGCAGCGCCGCGTTGAGCGCCTTAAGCCGCTCGGCGGGTACAGCCGTCTCCACTTTGCGGGACCGGCTGCCGGTCCCGTGCATGTCCTCCAGATTGGCCTCCGACTGCGGGACCGGGCCTTTCAGCGCCTCCTTGAGCTTGTCCATCGCCGCTTTGAGCATCGCGGCGGCGTCCTCGGCGGTAACAACGCCTTCGCGCTCCAGGGTCTGCGCCCACAGCGCGCGCACGCTCGGATGCGCCCGGACGATGGCGTACATCTGCGGCTGCGTGTACTCCGGCTCATCGCCCTCGTTGTGCCCGTAGCGGCGGTAGCCGATCAGGTCGATGAGAAAATCCTTGTGGTAGCGCTCTCGATAGGCGTGGGCCATGCGGGCCGCCGCCAGGCAGGCCAGCGGATCGTCCGCATTCACATGCACGATGGGGATGTCGAAGCCCTTGGCCAGATCGCTGGCATAGAGGGTCGAGCGGCCCTCCGGGGGCGTGGTCGTGAAGCCGATCTGGTTGTTGGCAATGATGTGGATCGTGCCGCCGGTGCTGTAGCCGCGCAGTCCGGACAGGTTGAGCGTCTCGGCCACGATGCCCTGGCCGGGGAAGGCGGCGTCGCCGTGAATGAGAATGGGCAGGGCGGCCTTCACGTCCTGCGTGGGCGGTCCGGCATGGCTGCGTTGGTCCTGGGAGGCGCGGGCATGGCCCTCCAAAACCGGATTGACATACTCCAGGTGGCTGGGGTTGTTGACCAGCGTCAGCGGCATCTCCGCAATGCCGCTCTCCTTGTAAGCTCGCCGGTGGCCGAGATGGTACTTCACGTCGCCGGTCCAGCCCTGCGAGCCTTTGCCGGCGACGGAGGCGCCTTCTTTGTGGTGGGCCTCCCGGAACTGGGCCAGGATCGCCTCGTACGGCTTGCCGAGCACGTGGGCCAGCACGTTGAGCCGGCCTCGATGGGCCATGCCCAGCACGACCTCGCGCGTGCCCGTAGCGGCGGCGCTGCGGATGATCTCGTCCAGGATCGGCACGAGCGTGTCCGTGCCCTCGATGGAGAAGCGCTTCTCGCCGGGGAAGTTGCGCTGCAGGAACTGCTCGAAAGCTTCGACTTCGGTCAGCCGCTCCAGCAGATCGCGCTTCGTATCGGCGTCCATGTCCTGGAAGAATCGGCCGCTTTCGGCGGAGTCGCGCAGCCAGTAGCGCTCCTCGGCGTCCTGGATATGCTCGTCCTCGTAGCCGATCTTGCCGGAGTAGACCTGGCGCAGTTGCTGGATGGCCTCCAGCGCGTTCTTCGAGCCGGCGGCCTGCGGCCCGCCGACGATGCTGGCGGGGACCATCGCCAGGTCCTGGGTGGTCAGGCCGTGGGACTGCAGATCGAGCTCGGCTTCTTCCTCCGAGCGGTTGCGCAGGTTGAGCGGATCGATGTCGGCGATGAGATGGCCGCGCTGGCGAATGAAGCGGGCCAGCCGCGCCACGGCGGCGACACGGGCGACGTCGACTTTGGCGTAGAGCCAACCGGAAGCGGAGGCGCCCGATGGGGCCGCCGCGGCCTGGCCTGCGCTGGGAGACGGCGGCTCCGGCGTCCACCTGTCGAAGATGGCGCGCGTCTCCGGGTCCACCGAGACCGGATCCTGTTTGTAACGCTCGTAGAGCTCGAAAACGTAGCCCGCGTTCGGTCCGTAGTAGAAGCTTAAATCACTCATGATGGCTGGACTTCTGCAGCGAAGCAAGCCGCGTTTTAGTTCTCTGCCCGAGGGGGCGGCTTCTCGTTATCATACCGTTATTTTTGCCGGAAAGTCAAGGTAAAATGAGGTCTGCACGCTCGCTCCGGAAGCGGCTCGCCTCTCGACTCCAGCCCTCCTTCTCTCCCATTATCGGTAAGTGCGTCCCTTTCCACGAACCCGCCGAAGTAAGGTAAACTAACTCCTGTAATTCTGTAATACGTGCTTACTAGAGGAATCGCATGACGGACGAAGAGAAGTATCTGTTTGACCTGCAAGGCTATCTGGTGATCGAGAACGCCATCGAGCCGGAAGCGCTGGCGGCGATGAACGCCTGGATCGACGCGCAGGCTGAGAAAGATCCTCGCTTTCACGGCCAGCCCGGCAACGACCACCTCGAAAATATGCTCACGTGGGGGCCAGAGTTCCGCGCGCTGCTGGACAATCCCCGCGTTCTGCCCTACTTGAAGGAGATCCTGGGCGACGCGCTGCGCCTGGACCACGACTACGCCATCTTCCTGCAGCCGGGCGGGAAAGGCATGCGGCTGCACGGCGGCGGCGCTCCTTACGATCCGGCCCAGTACTATCACTGCCTCCACGGCCGCATGTACAGCGGGCTGGCCGTCGCCGCCTACGCGCTCACGGACGTTCCGCCCGGCGCGGGCGGCTTTGCCTGCATTCCCGGCAGCCACAAGAGCAACTTCCCCTGTCCGGAAGACATCCTGCTGCTGCAGCGATCCACGCCTATCGTGCGGCAGGTCCCCGCGAAGGCGGGCGACTGCATCCTCTTCACCGAGGCGCTTACCCACGGCACGCTGCCCTGGACCGCCGGCCACTGCCGCCGCACGCTCTTCTATAAGTACAGCCCCGGCCATCTCACCTGGGCCAGGAGCTACTATTTCCCCGCCGAAGGCAATCCGCAGGTCCAGGCGCTGGACGGCCAACTCACTGCAAGCCAGCACATCCTCCTCGACCCTCCCAGCGTCGATCGGCATCGCAAAAGCTGAAAAAAATAAAAGCCCCCTCTCCTTCGTAAGGAGAGGGGGTCGGGGCAAGGTTTACGCCGGTTCCGGGCGCAGGCGCGGCTGGCGGCGCGGCGCTTCCGGCTCGACGGGAGAAGGAACACCGGCCTCCGGCGGCGCGGGCGGCGGGCTGAGCAGACCCTTGCGAATGTCGTCCGGCGTCGCCTCGCCATTCAAGAGCGCCAGGAACTCCTCGCGCGTCAGCGTCTCTTTCTCCAGCAGGATCTCGGCGATCTCGTCCATCTTGGCCCGGTTCTCGGTCAGGATGTGGCGGGCGCGCTCGTAGCCCTGGTCGATGAAGGCGCGGACCTCTTCATCGATGGCGCGGGCGATATCCTCGCTGTAGTCCCGGTCCTCCATCAAGTCGCGGCCCAGGAACGGGTTACCGTGGCGGCGGCCCAGGCGCAGCGGGCCGAGGCGGTCGCTCATGCCGTACTCGCAGACCATGGCGCGGGCCAGATCGGTGGCATGGTCGAGATCGCTCACGGCGCCGGTCGTCACATCGCCGAAGACCAGTTCCTCCGCCACGCGCCCGCCCAGCGAGGCCGTGATGTCGTCGAGCATGTCCTGCTTGGTCCGCAGGCTCTCCTCTTTGGGCAGATACCAGGTGGCGCCACCGCTCATGCCGCGCGGCACGACTGTGATCTTGTAGACCGGGTCGGCGTTGGGGATCTTGGCGGCCACGATGGCGTGTCCCAGCTCATGGTAGGCCACGACACGCAGCTTGCGCTCCGAGTTCATGCGCGTCTTGCGCTCCGGACCCATCAGGACGCGGTCGCGCGCCTCGTCCAGCTCGCCCATGCTGATGCGGCTCTTGTCGCGGCGGGCGGCCAGGATGGCGGCCTCGTTGACCATGTTCATGATGTCGGCGCCGGTGAAGCCTGGGGTCAATCGGGCTAAGGTCTCCACGTCCACATCTTCGTCGGCGGGCTTGCCGCGCAGGTGGACCTGGAAGATCGCCTTGCGGCCGACGATATCGGGCGCGTCCACGACCACGCGCCGGTCGAAGCGGCCGGGCCGCAGTAGGGCCGGGTCCAGCACGTCGGGTCGGTTGGTCGCCGCGATCATGATGACCCCTGCATTGGGATCGAAGCCGTCCATTTCGACGAGGAGCTGGTTCAGCGTCTGCTCGCGCTCGTCATGGCCGCCGCCCAGACCGGCGCCGCGCTGGCGTCCGACCGCATCGATCTCATCGATAAAGATGAGCGAGGGCCGGTTCGCCTTGGCCGTGTCGAACAGGTCGCGCACGCGGCTGGCGCCCACGCCGACGAACATCTCCACGAAGTCCGAGCCGGAGATATGGAAGAAGGGCACGCCGGCTTCCCCGGCGACCGCGCGGGCCAGCATCGTCTTGCCGCAGCCCGGAGGGCCTAAAAGCAGCACGCCCTTGGGAATCTTGGCTCCCAGCGCCTGAAACTTCTTGGCGTTCTTTAAGAACTCAACGATCTCTTGCAGCTCCTGCTTGGCCTCCTCGACGCCCGCGACCTCCTCGAAGGTCACCTTCGGCACCGAATCGGTCATGCGCTTGGCGCGGCTGCGTCCGAAGTTGAGGGCCTGGTTGCCGCCGGACTGCGCCTGCCGCAGCACTAAGATCCAGAACAGGAATAAGAGCAGCGCCGGGAACAGGAACATAGAGAGCAGCGTCTGCAGCAGCTCGTTGATGAGGGGCGGCTTGAACTCGAAGTTGACGTTCTTGGCGTGCAACTGATTGTACAGATTGGCGCGCGCCTCAGGCGAGTCGGGAAGTTGGACGACGAACTGAGTCCCCGCCTTAGCAGGATTCGGGTCGTGCTCGTCATACTGGCCGATCAGCCGGTCTTTGTCGAAAGTGACGTGGAAATCCGGCTTGGGAGTCGTCTTCGTGTTGATTTGATCCAGCATGGACAATAGCTGGTCGTAGCTCATGTTCTGGGTCGAGCCGCCAAACCCCTTGAGCAGCGTCGAGTTGAAGACGACAAAGAGCAGGGCGATGATGACGATAAGGGCCAGAATTCGGGACCCGTTGTTTCCAGTCTTCAATGCAATCTCCTCCGGGAAAGCGCTTCCGTGGCACGGCTGTTCCGGCAGTTCGCTTCAATTATAGCACACGTGCTCTCCATGAGCAAATCAAAACACTGAGAGGGCGAGGGGGTGACCGCTGCTTCGCAGCGGGTTAGGAGGCGAATCTGGTTTTTCACCCCCTCAGTCTCTCACCCCGCCGAAGGCGGATCACACCCCAGCTTTTCCGTGCGCAGGACCAGCAGTTCTCCTGCCGGAGCCCCCGCTCGTAGAGAGCGGGCCGGCAGTGCGGTCTCATCCGCTTGCAGACCTACCACCGCCAGGATGCGCCCTTCGCCGCCCGCATCCACCAGAATCGGCACGCGTCCCCGCTCGGCTGCTGGGACTTTCCGATCAGTGAACAGGTCCTGCAGCTTCTTGCTGCCGCCCAGCCCGCGCGGGCGGATCCGGTCTCCCGGCCGCCAGGACCGCGCCAGGATCGGTAGTGTCAGGCTCTCCAGGCGGAACACGAGCCGGTCCTCCGGCTCAAGCCCGTTCTCGGGGCCGATCTTCGCCATCACGGCGATCCCGGCGGGCACGATCTCCGTGCGTCCCGGAATCTCCAGCATTCTCTGCCAGGGACACCACTCCACAGACGCCGCTTCGCGGTAGATCCGCAGCGCGCCGGCATCCACGCGCAGGTGGACGCTCTCCACGCCGTCTGCAGGCAGATCGATCTGCCGCGTTTCGCCTTCGATGGCGGCTTCCAGCACCCGCTCCAGCAGGTCGAAGCCGATCTCCTGCAGGTGCCCCCGTATCCGCGCGACCGCCTGACGCAGGACCCGCCGCTGCAGCGCAGGCGGCAGCGCCTGCAGTTTCGTCGCGTCCAGTGTTATCTCAGCAGCGGAGCGGGCGAGGCTTATCAGCTCTAGCGCTTCTGCTGCCCGCTCCTCCAGAAACTCATTATCGGCAGAAACAAGGCCGGCCATGCGTAGTACCGCGTCGCCGACCTTCACATTGAAGTACGTGGCGAGATAGGGCAGCAGTTCCGTTCTCAACCGATTGCGGCGATAATCCAGATTTAAATTAGAAGAATCTCGGCGTGGCTGCAGATCGTGGGCCTGGCAGTAGGCTTCTACCTCGGCGCGGCTTACCGCATAGAGGGGACGCACAATAGGCAAGGAAACTGGTGGAAAACCGGCCAGACCCTCCAGGCCGGTTCCCCGAAACAGATTGAGCAGGATCGTCTCGATGCGGTCGTCGCGGGTATGCCCGAGAGCGATCCGCTCCGCTCCCACTTCTCCGGCGACACGGCGCAGGAAATCGTGGCGGGCGCGGCGGGCGGCCTCCTGGGCGGAGAGATGCAGCCTGCAACGCGCGGCGGGCACGTTGATGCGCTCGATGCGGCAGGGAATCTCCAGCCGCTCTGCCAACTCCGCCACATAGCGCGCATCCGCATCGGCCTCCTCACCTCGAAAGCCGTGATGCAGGTGCGCGGCCACCAGGCTCATCCTCCACGCTACGCGCAGACCGGCCAGGGCGTGCAGGAGCGCCGTCGAATCCGGGCCGCCGGAGACGCCTACGACCACCGTCTGCCCCGGCGCAAACATCGCATACCGGGCCACCGTGGTCTTTACGCTATCAAGGAGGGAATCCATGCGTCATTATACCTAAACCCTCTCTACTCAAATTCCCTTTTTCTTTGCTTTTCTCTGTGATCTTCCTCGTTATCGGTGAGGGGTGGTGGCTATCAGTTGGTACTGACCCCTCTCTTTTGTCTTTGCTTTTCTCTAGTGCCTTCTCTCTGTGTGCTCTGTGACTCTAACGAGTGAGGGTCGCCGAACCGTTCCGAAGGTTCAAGCGACGATGGCGATTGACGCGAGTGGGTGGTTTATTTTCGGCAGCCTGACAGCAGGTACACGCTTACGATAGAGAGGCGTCGGCAAGGCGGGCGAACTCTTCGAGGGAGAGGGTTTCGCCACGGCGGCTGCCGTCGATGCCGGCACGCTTTAGAAGCGTCTCGGCTTCCGCGCGGCTGTCGGTGGTGAAGCCGAGACCGAAGGCGGCGGGAGCACGCAGGAGGGCGTTTAAGAGGGTTTTGCGGCGCTGGCCGAAGGCGGCGCGGATGATATGGAAGAGGCGGGTCTCGTCCCGGACCGGTACGGTGCCCGGCAGGATAGACGTCAGCGTCACGATGGCCGAGCTGACCTCCGGCTGGGGCATAAAGACGCTGGGCGGGACGGTTCCGATCAGCTCGACTTTGGCGTGATACTGCACGAACAACGACATGGCCCCGTAATCCTCCGAACCGGGCGGCGCGACCATGCGTCGGGCGAACTCGAGTTGCACCAGCAGCACGGCCCGCCGAAAGCGCGTCTTGTGGGCCAGCAGCTTTTCGAGGATCGGCGTGGTGATATAGTAGGGCAGATTTGCCACGATCACGCCAGGCCGCTCGCCAAAGGCGGTATCGAACAGATCCGGTAAATCCAGACGCAGGAAGTCCGCGAAGAGAAGATGGATGTTCGGGTGGCCGGCGATGACCTCGCGCAGAATTGGCTCGAGATGGCGGTCGATCTCAATGGCGGTCACAGAAGGGCTGATGGCGGCCAGGGAGAGCGTCAGGCAGCCCAACCCGGCGCCGATCTCCAGAGCCGGATCGTCGGGCGTGAGGTTCGCCGCCCGCACGATCCGGTCCAGAGTGTTGCGGTCACAGAGAAAGTTCTGCCCCAGGCGCTTTTGCGGACGAAGCCCGTGCGCCCGGAGCAGATCGCTGGCCTGACGTGGCGATACAGGGTCGATCATGGAGATCGGGCTTTTACTACTGCCTAATCCAAAATATGGACGCGGACGCGGCGCAGTTGGCTCAGATGGCGCATCTGGCTCCGAGAATTGATGCCCAGGTCGATGCGATTGCCTTTGATCGCCCCGCCGGTGTCGCCGGCGACCGCGTAACCGTATCCTTCGATGTAGAGGCGCGTGCCCAGGGGAATGAATCGGGGATCGACGGCGACGACACCATAGCCGCCCCGCAGGCCCCGGCAGGTCCGCCCGGTTCCCGATCCGCCGCAGTGGTAAGGATCGTAGACCGTGGCGCGCATGATGACCACACGGCGGCCCGAGAAGTAGCCGCGAGAGGCGAGCTCTCCACGGCTGCCTTCTTCGACGATCTCCGGCGCCGGCTTTTTGAGGATGCGGAAAGAGACGACCTCATGCCGCAGTTCTTTACCGTCCTCGCCGGTGACAATGCGGTAGACGACTTCTTTCTCTCCGTTCACACCGCTACGAACGATGCGGCTGGCGCCGCTGCGCAGTTGCGAAGTTGCCCTCCTTAAGGTGGGGTAAGGAATCGATTCACGCCGCGTTACCTTCGATACGACCGGCGGAGATGGAGCCACCGGCGATGGGGAGGTGTGCGTGCTGTCCGTTTGCTGGGGCGCTCCCGAGAGCGAGGCGGCCAGGGCCAGAACCCCGACGATTGTCAGACCCCCGGTAAGCAAGGGGGGACGGACAGATTTGGTGAAGAACACTCGTGGGTTCCTCCTTCCTTAGTGGAATCACCGTTCGGATGCTTACTTGCTTGCTGTGAGAACCTCCATGACCTGCGTGCCACGTTACCAGCGAAGGGGATAAAGCGCTGCCGCCGGGGATTGCGCGACAGCCGACGCGGAGTTTAGCGCAATCCGCTTGCCCTTGTCAACCCCGAACAAGCAGACAGAAGCACAGCACTCTGTGACTTCCTGGCACTCGTTGTCCCTGGTTGCAAACCAAACACAGGCAAAAATTTCCTGCTTTTTTGTTGCCGGCTCAGTGAATCATTGACAAAGTTCTACTATTCTGGTAGAATGGGGGCAGAGAAAAAGCCCAGTCTGTCTATTTGCGCGATGGGCGGTGCCTCGCCGCTTTTAAGCGCCACGTCGGACGCGGCTCCGGAGAGGGCCGCGTAGAGGAGTATCGCTTTGAAGAAAGAGTATATCGTAGAGCGACAGGGCAGAATGTTTGTTCTGTACGCGGGCCTTTTGGATTTAGCCCACCAGCGCGGGCTCAAGTCCATTACCACAGAGCTGCTGCAGGTGCCGGACGAGCCCAACAACTGCGTCGCCATCTGCAAGGCGACGGTCGTTCTGGGGCAGGACGGCCAGGAGCGGGTCTTTACCGGCATCGGGGATGCGGCGCCCAACAATGTGGCGCCCGCGATGCAGACCTGCACGATCCGGCTTGCCGAAACGCGCGCCAAAGCTCGTGCGCTGCGCGATGCCGTCAACGTCGGCGTCACGGCTTTTGAGGAGTTGGATGCCGAGGACGTCTCCGATGGCGCGCCCGAGCGCGGCTACGCTCTCAATTCCAGTCGAAACGCGCGCCCGACAGTCCCAATACGCACCGCGCGCCGGGCCGAGCCGGCAACAGCGTCCGCCGCCCGCCCGGTGGAAGGAACACCGATCCCGGCAGATATGCGCCACCCGGCTGCCAGCCCGATCACCGAGGCCCAGTTAGAGGCCATCCGCAGCCTGTGCCGCCGCCGCGGATTGGAAGCCGATTCGATCGCGCGGGAGAAGTTCGAGGCCGAAGGCCTGACGGCGCTGACTCAGGCGCAGGCCAGCGAGCTCATCCGCTCTCTCAACGAGCGCAACGGCAGCCGCGCCACAGCGTAAAAGCTGAGGGGGTGATCGCTACTTCGCAGGGGTGAGCGTCGCTTCGCTCCCTGGCTGAGACCTCACCCCTGGCCCCTCTCCTTGCCAAGGAGAGGGGAATTGGCTTTTCTTCACACCCTCACCTCTCACCTGGCCCGTAGGGCCGCTCACCCCCTCAGCTTTTTGGAGGATGCCATGCCGGATCGACGAAGAATTTTAGCCGGAAGAATCGCGGATGCGCGCAGCGAACGCACCGAAATAGCGGTGACCCTGGAGCGCGGCATTATCGTCGATCTGGCGCCTCTGGAAAAGGTTCCTAGCCCTCTGCCAGGCGACATTGAAGCGCAGGACGCCCTGCTGCTGCCGGGATTTGTGGACGTCCATATCCACGGCGGCGCAGGGCGTAATGTCATGGAGGGGACGGCTGACGCCATCGAAGAGATCGCCGTTCATCTAGCCCGGCATGGCGTCACCGGCTTCCTCGCCACCACCGTCACCAGCCCCTGGGACCAGCACCGGCAGGCGTTGGCGGTCGCGGCGGCAGCCATGCGCTCTGCAGAGAACGGAAGGCGCGGCGCGGCCGTTCTGGGCTGCCATCTGGAGGGGCCATACATCAATCCGAAGAAGCGGGGCGCGCAGCCGGAGGCGTATATCCTGCCGCCAGACGTGGACGATTTCCGCCGTCAGGTAGGCGACGATCTGGCCGCCGTGCGTGTGGTGACGCTGGCGCCCGAGATGCCGGGCGCGCTGGAGATGATCCGCTTCCTGGCCGCCCATGGCATCATCGCCTCCATCGGGCATACGAACGCCACGTATGAGGAGGTCTGCGCCGGCATCGACGCCGGAGCGCGCCATCTTACCCACTGCTTCAACGCCATGCGTCCGCTCGATAGCCGGGAGCCAGGAGTCGTCGGCGCCGCCTTAAGCCGCCCCGAGCTGACGGCCGAGCTGATCTGGGACAATATTCACGTCCACCCGGCGTCCTGCCGCGGCCTCATTAATGCCAAAGACCCGGACGGGGTTATCTTGATCTCGGACGGCATTCCCGGCGCCGGCATGCCGGAAGGCTACAAATTCTCGCTAGGCGACCTGGACATCGTCTGCCAGCACGGCGCGGCCCGACTCCCGGACGGCACTCTGGCCGGCAGCCTGCTCACTCTCGATACCGCGTTTCAGAACGTGTCTCCCTTTACCCTTTCACAGCGTGCCGCCATGAGTTCCTACAACGCCGCCCTCGCCCTCGGCCTAGGCCACCGGAAGGGCCTACTTGCCCCCGGCTACGACGCCGACCTCGTCCTCCTCAATGCCGATGGCTCCGTCCGCCAGACCTTCGTCGCCGGCCGATCCGTTTTTCATTGGGATGAGTAGATGACGCTTTATCAATAGCTTGCTTTGACCATCGCTAGTCTGCAGGTACCTTGTAAAGCCCGTCCTTGTAAATGAAGCTCAGATACTTGCCATCAGGAGTCCACTTGATTTGTTGTAGTTGATTTACCGCCGTATATTAATCTAAAGGTGACGACAAAGGTAAGGAGCCTATCTTTCTAATCCGACTGCCATCTATTCTGCCAACCCAAAGACTGGCTATATGGCCTTTCTCCGGCGCAGACAACCATGCCAGGCGATCCCCTTGAGGAGAGAAGGCTGTTTCATAAACATCTGCGCCTGGCGAAAGAGCAATGACGGATTTCTGTAGGGTTTTCACTTTTGAGTCCAAGCCCTGTTTGAATACGGCTATTTGGGAGGTTTCTATCAACAGATGTGCGATAAGATGTCGGTCCGGGGTTAGGCGCATACTATCAAGGGCCAGCATACCCTTCCTACCCTTTCCGGGAGGTGTCATTATCTTTATAGGTGAGCCATCATTGGGATCATCGACAGAGAATAAGAGGGCCTTAATCAAGAAAGGCTCATCTTCATATACGGCCCCATCTAAGGGGTATTCAATCTGTATCCAGTGACTGTCATCCAGCCATAGTATGTGTCCAACATGCGCATCCCTCATATTCATAACCGGACCGAAATGATGGGAACCATCAGTTGCAGACCCCAGAGAAGGCTCGTATCTGTCCCAGACATACTCCATAGCAGCCATTTGAAATGTGGCGATGGCACCACCTGCCACAGGCGACCAAACGAATTGTCGAACCGTTTTATCAGTGTAGAGAGGACCTGTTTCTTACCGGTAATCACATTCTCGCGCACGATATTCCATCTATCAAAGCCGATTTCGTCAATCAAGAGGACTTCGTTATCAGAAAGCCATAGATAACGGGTCACCCAGCCTCCACCGGTTATAGGGTTCGGACTCACATACGCAACCTGGGTCAGCTTGCTTGCTTTGGCTAGCAGGTTCTGATCTGCTTTTGGAGCATCAAGCCCTGCTGCCATGCAATGACTTGAGATATGTGCCAGCCAGGCAAGAAATATCCATGTGATAAGCTTCTTTTGCAGGCAAGACATTTTGTCGTCCCCCATTATGCAAACCATAGTACCCTGCTAACAAGGTCATCCCCTATGGACTGGCAGGCTAACCTTTCTCGATGGATGTCTGGTGGCTATTGGTGAGCGGCTTTTCGGTGGCCTGGCGGTTGTGCCAGACGCGGACGGAGGTAAGGCCGTTGGCGAGCGCGATGCGGGCGGCCGTGGAATAGGCGTGCGCAAGTTGGTCGGGGTGATGCGCATCAGAGCCGATGGAGAGATGCTTGCCGCCGCGCGCCGCATACAGCGCCACGGTATCGGCGGTCGGATAGGTGAGGCCAAGCCCCTGATGCAGGCCGGCTGTGTTGATCTCCAGGGTCGTTCCCTGCGCGATCATCAAGTCGAAGAGAGCGGCTAGTTCCTCACGGTAAAGAGTGGGAGTGTAAGGTCCCCAGGCAGCAATGCCGCGCCGGTTGGCATATTCCAGGTGGCCGACGATGTCGAAGAGGCCACTCTTGACCGAGTCGCCCACTGCCCGAAAGTAATCTATGTAGGCCGTTCGTTGGGTGCGTGCGGCATTGTATTCCGGGGTCATCAGCATGGCGCTGTCGATGTAGTGAACGCTGCCGATGACGAAATCGAAGGGATGCGTCTCCAGGTAGCGCGCAATTTTATCCTCAAACCAGACCTGATAATCGATCTCCACGCCCGCCCGGATCGTCAGCCGCCCGGCCCAATGTTGCCGCGCCGTCTCGATCTCTTTCCTATAGGCATCGTAGTCAAAATAGTCCACCACCGGGTCGGCCGGATCGAAATCTTTATGCTCCGAGAAGCCGATCTCATCCAGGCCGATCTCTACTGCCCGCGCACACTGCGCTTCGATAGACGCCCTGCCGTCGTGAGAGCGGAAGGAGTGGACCTGATAGTCTATGGCGAAGAAGCCTTCGATCACCCCTCACCCCCTTCCAATCGCCGACGCGCTCCCCATTCCCTAAAGGGGTGGAGTTAGCTTGTACCTCCGCTTGCAGGCAAAAGAAGCCGTAAGCAGAGGGACCAGAGAGTAATCTCGTCCCCCCTTCCCTAAACTTCCGAAGATTCGAGGAGGGGAAGGGGGTGGGGACCTAAAGGTCTAATCCCCGAAGGCGGAGGGATCCGGACCGGTGGTTTCCGCGCCCACGATCCGCCACTCCTTCGCGTGCAGCAGACCCATCAGGTGCGGAATCTCCATACGGCGCAGGTGCAGCGTGATGCGTCCGGTGTAGTCCCCGGCGAGCATGTCCGGCGTCGAGTCTTTGACGACCACATCGAAAGCGAGCGTCGCCTCGTTGCGGACACTGACCAGAGCAACGTTCGAGACATCCGCCTTCAGCGTGCCGCTATTGTGGAAGGCACGCATTAGCATGAGGCGAAGCTGGTCCTGGTTCAGACCCGCGATCTTCGTATCCGGATCGGGCGAGACGAAGGCCATGATCTCGTCCGCGTTCTTATGCGCCACAGCGTCCTTAAGTTTATCGACGATTTGATTGCCGTCCTGCTGCGTCAGCGTCTCCGGAGAGGACGGTGTCCAGAGATAGGCGAAGGCCAGAAAGGCGGCCAGTACGACGCAGACGGCAATAGCGACCCATGAGCTTTTGCGCATCCTCGGTGCTCCTTGATAGATGGCGCAAGGCCGCGCGGATCCCCAACGGAGAAGAGGCAGCCCGCCATCCGGATTAGCGATGGAGAAGAGCGATCTTTCGATAGAGAGCGTCGTTGGCTCGCTACGCTTTCCTTCCTGGTATTTTACATGGATGTAGACGGGCCGTCAACCGGAAATGACGGAAAGGGACGTTTGTGCTGAACCCTTTCGTCCCGGCGCGCAACCAAACAGGTGATAGAGAGCGCGTCGCCACCCGTATCACAACCTATACCCGTACTCATTTTTGTACTCGATGTTCGCCGCAAAGCGGGCTGCGCTCTCTGCCTGTGCCGATGTCCAGGATCGCTTCGGCAGGAACGCCGCCGGCCTATCGGGAAACAGTCATAAAGCGTCTGCGGCGCGATCCAGGGAAGAGGCTTCTTCCTGCGTTCGGATGCGATTCTACACGGCAAAGGGGCTCACGAGCGACAGACATGGCGGCGCGCGATGAACGGAACCTGGTGCGCAGAATACAGGCGGGCGACCGGAAGGCGTTCGAGGAGCTTCTCGACGCTTATGAGACCCGAGTTTACCGGCTGACTCTGCGCTTTACAGGCAGCGTCGCCGATGCCGAGGACCTGACCCAGGATATCTTCCTGGCGATCTATAAAGGGCTGGCCGCGTTCCGGGGCGGCTCCGCGTTGGGGACCTGGATCTATCGCGTGGCCATGAACCACTGCCTGGAATACCGGCGCAAGCGACGGGTGGAATGCCTGCCCTACGATGAGGAACTGGTGCTGCCCGCCGAAGACTGGCGCTCCGATCCGGAGCAGGCCGCCGACCGGCAGGAGCTGGCGGCGCGGGTCGAAGCGGCTCTCAGCCGCCTGTCGCCACAGCATCGCGATGTGATCGTGCTGCACGAGCTGCAGGGACTGACGTACCAGGAGGTCGCGGCGGCGCTGGACGTGCCGGTCGGGACCGTGAAATCGCGGCTATCCAACGCGTTTCGCCGCCTGCGGGACCTGCTGGGCGGTTACGTTTTTGAGGGAACAACCACGACATGAGCAAGAACGGGCCTGGGGAATACGCGAAGAACGGCAGCAAGCCTCCGGCGCCTTCCTGTCCGGACGGCCGTCTGCACGCCGAGCTGAAGGCCTACCTCGATGGAGAGATGGCCGCCCCGCGGCGGTGGCTGCTGCGGCGGCACCTGGCCCGCTGCGCGGCTTGTCGCGAGGAGATCAGCGAGTTGAAGCGTCTGGGCGAAGACATGAAGGATCTGGACAGGGCCGTGCCGCGTCCAGAGCTCCGGGCGCGCATCCTGGCGAGCCTCCCTCCTGCTACAACCCACCGCGCGCCGGCTCCCGGAACGCTTGGCAGGGCCGTGCCGCGCCTGGCGTTGGGCGGGGCGCTGGCAGTGCTCGGCGTGGGCGCCGCGTTCGCGATGACGCATCTCCTCACCCCTCCCAAACCTGCTGGAAACGAGGAGGGAGTACGGCTTGCCGTCAAGCCGCCTGTTCCGGCGGATAGGTACGTGACGAATTCCACGCCTCCCTTCATTCCAAAAGGGCAAGGACAGCATCCCGTACTGAGAGTTGGAAACCCTCCGCCAGGTCGTTCCGTGGATCCCTTCGACCCGGACCATCTGATGGGTAAAACGTCTCCTCCGCCACTACACAACCCTGCGCCTGCGGTGCCCGAACAGTTGCCGCGCAGACCGGACTTCCATTCCCTCCAACAGAAGCCGCCGGAGAATGCGCCGGTTCCGGACCCGCTCGACCTCAAAGGGCCGGTGCAACTGGCCCTGGTGGTCAAGGATACCGACTCGCTGTATCAGCAGATTCAAGCGCGGGTGCAGAAGCTGGGCGGGCGGATCGTTTCTCTGACAAGCGATAGTCCAGAAGCGCCGAACGCAGGGGGGCCGGTTCCGAAAAAAGCGGCGCCGCCGGGTGGGACGGCGCTTCCGGCAGCGCCACAGCACGGCAACATCCTGACGCTAAGCGTTCCGATGGCGCATGCTAGAGCGCTGTTGAGCGCCCTGAAACAGTTGGGAACGGTGATGCCCGCGCCGCTGGCTCCGGCCGTGCCGACCAGCCACAGACCTGTGCCAAAGCCGCGGTACGCTCCGTCCGACTCGGACCTGAATGGCGGGCCGCGGTCTCGCCCGGAAAATGCCGGCACTACCAGCCCGCTGCCCTCCAAAGCCAAACCGGCGTCTGCCGACAAGGCGAAGGCAGAAGGCTCCGCTACCATCGTCCTGAGGCTCTACCGGCAGCTCGATCCCGCGCATTAAAGGCTTCTCAAGGAACCCCCCGCTCGCTAGTGAGCGGGGGGTTAAATTTTTTTTCGCCGCGTTCGTATAACGAATCGTGCTATAATCCAACCAATAGGCATGGTATGGCAGGAGGATAGGGTTCACAATGTCCGATACGGACTTGCAGGCAGCGGAAAGGGCGCTTTCCCCGGAGCTGGCCGCCAAATACGCGGCGCTGCAGCGGATTCTGCGCGAGATGGGCCAGGTCGTTATCGGCTATTCCGGCGGCGTGGACAGCACGCTGGTTCTGAAGGTCGCTCATGACGTGCTCGGCGAGAACGCTGTGGCTGTCACCGGCGACTCGGAGGCGTTCCCGCAGGGGGAAGTGGCCGCCGCGCTGCAGGTCGCGGAGGCGATGGGCGTAACGGTCACGCGCGTGACCACGCATGAGCTGGCGAACCCGCACTTTGCCGTCAACACCCCCAACCGCTGCTATCACTGCAAGACGGAGCTGTTCTCCGAGCTGCGGCAGGTCGCCGAGGAGCGTGACATCCCCTGGATCGCCGATGGCTCCCATGCCGACGACGGCCGGCCCGGCGATCATCGGCCCGGCATGCGGGCCGCCGCCGAGCGCGGTGTGCGCAGCCCCCTCCGAGAGGCCGGCATGACCAAAGCCGACGTGCGCGCCCTGGCTCTCTACCTGGATATCCCCAACTGGGACAAACCCTCCTTCGCCTGCCTCTCCTCCCGCTTTCCCTACGGCACGCACATCACCGCCGAGCTTCTGGCCCAACTGGATGCCTGCGAGAAGTATCTGCGCGAGTTGGGCTTTCGGCAGTTCCGCGTGCGCCATCACGATACCATCGCCCGCATCGAAGTCGAGCCGCAGGACATTCCCCGCGTGGTGGAGCTGCGGGAAGCGATTTTTGCCCGCTTCAAGGAACTGGGCTATACCTACGTCACACTCGACCTGGAAGGTTACCGCTCCGGCAAGATGAACGATACGCTCGCCCAGCCGCCTGCTGTCGTTCCCCTCTCTGCCATCGAAGTCCTATCGAAGTAGGCGGCAAAGCGCCCACCGCCTTTTATCCGGGCGCTCCCGTCGCCCGAAAGGAGGCAACTTAGATGAGAAACATTCTGCACGCTGTTCCCCTCGTCCTCATGCTGGCCCTGATACCCGCCTTATCCACGCCGGCCCGGTGATCCATGGAAATCGAGAGATTACGGGAGATATTGGAGCGGGTGCAGGCGGGAGCGATGCCGGTAGATGAGGCGCTCTCCGCCCTGCGCTCGCTTCCCTTTGAAGACCTGGGATTCGCCAAGGTGGACCACCATCGTCCCCTGCGTAACGGCTTCCCAGAGGTGGTCTACTGTCCCGGCAAGGCCACGGAGCACATCCTGGCCATCGTCGAGCGGCTGGCGGCGCGCTCGCGCAAGGTGCTGGCCTCCCGCGCGACGCCGGAGGTCGCCGCCGCCGTGCAGCAGGCGTTTCCCCAGGCCGTCTACCACGAGATGGCGCGCATGCTGGTGATTCCGGGAGCGGAGACTGCACCTTCGGAAACCATACCCGGCACGAAGGGGACCGTGCTGGTGGTCTCTGCCGGGACCGCCGATCTGCCGGTCGCGGAAGAGGCAGCCATTACCGCCAGCGAGATGGGCAGCCCGGTCGAGCGGCTTTACGACGTCGGCGTGGCGGGTATTCACCGGCTGCTGGCGCACCAGGAGCAGCTTTTCGCGGCGAACGTGCTGATCGTGGTGGCGGGGATGGAGGGCGCGCTGGCTTCGGTGGTGGGCGGATTGGTCTCCCGGCCGGTCATCGCCGTGCCGACGAGCGTGGGATATGGGGCAAGCTTCCAGGGACTGTCTGCCCTGCTGACGATGCTCAACTCGTGCGCCTCCGGCGTGGTCGTAGTGAACATCGACAACGGCTTCGGCGCAGGTTATAACGCCCACCTCATCAATAGTTGCTAGTGGTTCGTTGCTAGTAAAACCTCACCCCATCCATTCGCCATCGTTGCCGGGTAACAGCCTGTGGACTGCACCCATTTTACCGGACAGGTAGCCGAGTCAACTTCTGCTGGTTGAGCTGCACCCATTTTCTGGACACCTTTTTGGGTTAGTTGACTATTGTCTGGCAGACTGTTGTGCCTGCCATTCTGCCACATACTGCTCGGGCGTTTTCATATCCAGAGCGGT
>Ga0070739_10000511_pt1 | contig 74142 bp, 76 predicted proteins | sample Coa_R1_7_FD_66445 | JGI IMG/M metagenome (GOLD analysis project Ga0070739, IMG submission 66445) | Surface soil microbial communities from Centralia Pennsylvania, which are recovering from an underground coalmine fire - Coalmine... | ecosystem: Environmental > Terrestrial > Soil > Unclassified ...
GGTTGGGACAAGGAAGCTGCTGACCCTGCAAGCCGCGCCCTTCGCGCGTGGCAACGACGCCACCAAAGTGTTACCTATGTCTCCGGTATCAAACGTAACCTATGTGTCCGGAACGGACCCTACCGAAGTGGCGCGCCCGAAGAGATTCGAACTCCTGACCCCCAGATTCGTAGTTTGCTTCCATTTGTTTTCGGCAATTTTCTAACTCGCGAAATTACACTATCACAAGTCAAGAAGCGCCATATTTTGTTGATCTTTTCGCATGCCATCGTAGGATGGCGAAACCAGACCGGAAGACACTCGCCCCGGCATCTACCGTTCTAAAACCGTTCTAGAGCCATGTACCCAGCCCGTCTTGCTCTTACCGACAAGGCGATCATCGCGCTTCGCTTTGCTCCCGCGGGGCAGCAGATCATTCGTGACACTGAGCTGCCTTGCTTCTTCGTGATGATCGGCAAGAGGACCAAGACGTTCATGGCACAGGGGGACCTGCGCGCGAACGGTAAGCGGCAGTCCATCCGCATCAAGATTGGTGAGGCCGGCGAAATCAAGACGCGGGAGGCGCGAGCGAGGGCCAAGGAGCTCTTGGGTTCAATTGCAAAGGGTGTCGATCCTCGGCCGAAGGCGCAGTCTCTGAGTGATGCCCAAGAAAATGGGTTCAATCCGACGGGTGCCAACGGCCCCACACTGCGAGCCGCCTGGGCTCGTTATCGCGACTCACATCTCAAGCGCAAAGGTCGAAGTGAGGGTACGATCGAGAACTTCCGTGATCATGTCGAACGGCTGATGGCGGACTGGCTCGACCAGCCATTGTCTGTTCTGGGCAGTAACCCCAGTGTCGTAGCTGCCCGACACGAGAAGATCACGGCTGAGAATGGCCCGTATATTGCCAACGGCTGTATGCGTAGCCTTCGGGCGATCTACAACCATGCTCGAAAGACGGCGCGCTCTTTGCCCGCCGAAAATCCCGTGATTGCCGTCGACTGGAATTCCGAGAAACGGCGCAACACGGGGCTGAGTCTCAGCGAGCTGGCTCCTTGGGTCGAGGAACTTAGAGCACTAGAGAACCCCATTCGCCGGGAGTTTCATCTGCTTCTCCTTCTTTCCGGCAGTCGGCCCGATGCCCTGAAACACGCCAGGGTCAAGGATGTAGATTTTAGGTCCCGAATACTTCACATACCCAAGCCGAAGGGCGGCGAGGTGAAGGCCTTCGACATACCGCTCTCGCGCGCGATGATCCGATGCATCGTACGAATCATGCGGATCGGTCAAGTGCTCTACCCCAGTCAAGCGCGGGAGTGGCTATTTCCTGCTGACAGCGACAGCGGACATTTGGTTGAGCACAAGGAAGACAGGGCTACGCTCTCGAAATGGGGTAATGATCTTCGTCAGACTTACCGTACAGTCGCGCAAACAACTGGTATTGCCGATCTGGATATTCACCTTTTGATGAATCACACGGTGCCCGGCGTAAACGCTGGCTACATCAACCGCAGCAAGCTTCTCAGCGATCACTTGCGACAACAACAAGAGATGATCTCGGGAAAGATAGTCGAAGCCCTCCGGAGGCGGTCAAACGAGAATAGAGGGGAACGAGCGACTTGGCCCTTCGCACCCGCCCGAGCTGTGTTGGTCGATGTACTGCGGGAAGCGGAGGCTGCAGTAGACGTTCGCTCGCAGACTACCGAAGCTTTGGCAGCGTAGTACACGTGCTGAAGCGTGGGTTGTAATCACCGACAAAGGCATGTGAGAATTCCTTGCTCGTGTCCTGAGGGGCGGAACGTACTGGAGCCGAGCCCGTTTCCGAATGCCAGCACCTTCCTTTCGCCGGCTCTAGGGGAGGCGCCTAACATGTTGAGGGCGTTGACATTTGGACCGACCCGCAAACGCCGTAGGCTTGCCTCGGCGTTCGTAGGGGAGATCGCCGGGATCATGAGTATCATCGAGGAGAGTGTACATGTCCGGCAATTGGAGCTCGCCATTCAAGCGGCCCATGGTGCACCGATCGAGGTGGCTGAACTGAACCTGCCGCGGCTCTCGGTTTATGAAGCGAATGCATGCGAACTCGGCGTGTTTGAGTCTCCGCTCCCGCGGCAACTGGCGTATTTTTATACGCGTCTGGCCGCGGCGCCCCATCGGCTCCGCTCGCTGTCTCTTTCGTCCTACCGGTCAGTTGAAGAGCGCGACCAAAGGGCCCGCGAGGTGCTTGCCGAAATCACCCAGATCTTGAAGCTCGGCGAAGAGCTGCTCCGGAGCCTCCGGCAATTCGTATCCGTGAAGCGACCATCCTCTATCTCGCGTGCGTAGCGGTAATGGCGATGTGGCTAGAGGTGGGCATTACATCATGTCATGTGACGACCCGATCGCAGGCCATTGCGGCACCATGCTGTTGATTCAAGCCTGGCGCACTTTCGGGCGCGGGCAGCAAGATGCTGGTTGCAGTCCTACCGGGGGGCGGAAGGCCAGCGCAAATTTTTGGGTTGATCGAGAATGGCGATCAGAATGTCGAAAATCAATGGCGCGACTGGAAGCAAGCACAAGCTTGGTATCGCGCCTTTTCGTTCGGCGGGCTTCTGACCGGCCGGCAGCTTTGGGTCTGCTCGGCGAACGGTCCGTTCGCCTACAGCGTGGGCCGCTTCTCTTTGATGAGCGGGCCTGCAGCTCCACTCCCGCCCCAACGGTTGCCTTTCTCTTCCTCCAGGCCGAAGCAGCCGGGCAGGTGTTCCTCCTGAGACTCTTCATCATCCCAGAGACTTCCTCCAGCGCTCTCCATATAGAACATGCCATGGGAAGGCACTTCTCTGCTGTCGAGCATACGTTTCATGACCGTCCTCCGGTCTATTGCCTCCACCCGTATAAAATGGCGAGAGTTCGGCGAAATTCTAGGGGGGTCAGCCCGGGCCGGACGGGCGGAAGCACGACTTGCTCCAATCGCACGACCAACAATCCCGCTGCCTGATTGTCGCGAGCATGATCAATAACGGAGCTTGGGTGCTGGGCAAAATCTCGATCATCGCCGCTATCGCATAGGCACCGCCAATAAATTGGAGGTCACGAGTTCGGGCTCCTCGAGAGCCCCTTTTTTCAAGCGCTTAGCAACTCTACCCAAGACGATGCCTGCGCGCGGACGGATTACCGATTCGCAGCCAGCAACGCTGCATCACTCATTCCCCGTTGTCGTTGATCAGAGATTGAACTTTGCGTGCTGACGATGCTCGGTTTCGATCCGGCGCACGGTACCTGTCGTTGAGCGCATCACCACTGTGTCGGTGTCGATAACCTCGCCGTGAAAACGCACGCCGCGCAGCATCGAGCCGGTCGTGACGCCCGTTGCCGCAAAGAGGCAATCGCCCCTCACCATGTCTTCGATTCGATATTTCTTGCCGGGATTGCGGATGCCCATCTCGGCCGCGCGCTTGCGCGTCTCAGCGGTATCGAGCACCAGACGGGTCTGCATCTGGCCGCCAATACAGCGTAGCGCGGCGGCTGCAAGCACCCCTTCCGGCGCGCCGCCAATACCCATATAGATGTCAATTCCTGTTGCATTTGGCTGAGCTGTGTGAATCACGCCAGCGATATCGCCATCCGTGATGAGAGAAACGGCAGCACCTGTGTGGCGAACCGCCGCGATTAGACCCGCATGGCGTGGCCGATCCAGAATGAGCACGGTAATGGCAGTCGGCTGGACACCTTTGGCTCTGGCAACAGCTGCGATGTTCTCATGAGGAGGTGCATCGAGATCGATAACACCTGGAGGATAGCCGGGTCCGATGGCAATCTTCTCCATGTAGACGTCGGGAGCATTCAGCAGTGTCCCGCCCTCGGCTACTGCGATTGTGGCGATGGCACCGGGCATGTTCTTGGCGCACAGCGTCGTGCCTTCTAGGGGATCGACGGCGATATCGACCTTTGGTCCGTTTCCAGTCCCAACTTTCTCGCCGATAAAGAGCATGGGTGCTTCATCCCGCTCTCCTTCACCAATCACAACGGTGCCATTGATCGGTAGCTTCTTCAGCTCACGGCGCATGGCATCGACGGCAGCGCGATCGACTTCCACCTCGTTTCCTCCGCCGCGCAACCGTGCAGCTGACACCGCGGCCCGTTCGGTGACGCGGACGATTTCAAGCGTCAAGATGCGTTCGATCAATAGTTCTGGCTCAACCGTAATGGCGGCGGTTGGCGCGGCACGATTCCGCCCGGGTGGCTCCGCGGCTGAACTGATTGAGCGTTTCAATTTCGGCGCCAATGAATCCTTAGTCATCGATGCTCACCCTGATGAACCTGCGTGCGCGCTACATTGATCGCGCCTAAGATTTCACCTTCGCGCGCGTCTGCTGGAATTTCGAAAATGGGCTTTCATAGATGGCGGACGGACCGAGCTCGCGTTCGATTTCCAACAATCGATTGTATTTTGCGAGCCGCTCGCTCCGCGAAAGGGACCCAGCCTTGATCTGCCCGCCGCCCATGGCGACTGCGAAGTCCGAAATGAATGTGTCCTCGGTTTCACCAGACCTGTGAGAAATCACATACTGCCAGCCGGCTTCCCGGCACATCTCAATCGCTCTGATCGTCTCGGAGACCGTGCCGATCTGGTTGAGCTTTATGAGAGCCGCGTTCGTTGCACGCCCTTCAATCCCGCGGCGAATGAACTGCGGATTTGTCACATAAACATCGTCGCCGACAATCTGAATACGATTTCCCTGAAGGGCGGTTTGTAGTCGGAAACCGTCCCAATCGTCCTCCGCAAAACCGTCCTCGATGGAGACGATCGGGTACGCATCCACCAAGCGGCGATAGAGCTCCAGAAGCTCCTGGCGTGAGACAGCCTCACGGCTCGATTTCTCGAAAACGTACTGCTCATTGTTCCAAAACGAAGTCGCGGCAGGATCTAAGGCTATCGCCACATCGGTGCCGACTCGCAGTCCGGCGGATTGGATCGCCTGGACAATGAATTCGCACGCCTCCTCGCTTCCAGAAAGATTGGGAGCAAAGCCGCCTTCGTCGCCCACGGCGACCGAATGGCCCCACTTTCGAAGTGCGGTCCTGAGAGCGTGGAATGTCTCAGCTCCGAATCGTAGCGCCTCGGCGAATGTCGGCGCGCCGTGCGGAACGATCATGAACTCCTGAAAATCAAGCGAGTTTTCTGCGTGCCGACCGCCGTTGATGACGTTCATCATCGGGACCGGCAGACGACGCGCGGAGCGGGTGCCGAGATATTCGTAGAGGGGTATGCCCTTAGCTGCGCAAGCCGCCCGAGCAACGGCCATCGAGACGCCCAGAATCGCGTTCGCACCAAGCCTGGACTTGTTTTCTGTCCCGTCGAGCGCAATGAGAGCTTGATCGACGGTTTCCTGCGACATGACCTCAGCACCTAAGAGGTGATCGCGGATGATTGTCCTTACGTGCGAGACCGCCTTCAGCACACCCTTACCGCCATATCGCGTCGCATCTCCATCGCGGAGTTCAAGCGCCTCATGTCGTCCCGTCGAGGCGCCTGAGGGAACCGACGCGACGCCTTGCTGACCGTTCTCAAGCGTCACGACGACGCGAAGCGTCGGATAGCCGCGTGAGTCCAGGATCTCGAATGCATCAATTGTTTCGATAACGACTGCCACGGCGATACCCCGAAGGTATTTAGATAGAGCTGGTGCCCAAAACGGGCGGGTTCGGTCAGGTCCTGCGCTCGGACCTAGCGCCAAGCATTGAACCGAGGATGATCCTCTCCAAGGTCCCCGCCAGCCAATACCGATTTCGCGGGGTTGATCCCCGCTCAGTCTCCGACTTCCCTTGTGGCTGTGCCATACCAATGACTCCCCTTGCTGCTGTGGAACGCAGCGTCCGTATCAACGGTAGGAGTCATCAGCCTTGCGGCGGTTCAGGGGGCACTCCATCCCCGTGGTGGATATTGTAGACGCAACCATAGCACCACTCAACCGATCGGCTTGGGACTGGGGTGCGCCGCACAAACGGTTTCGGTGGCGCGCGGGGTGCTGCTTTCCTCGGCGCGCCTTGCTGTGATGATCTCATCGCGGCACGCGAACAAAGCTGCCCTGAGTTGATCGAGACGACGCACTTCAGGCTCGACCTCGAAGGCCCGAGTGCGGCGACGTTCGAGCGTTGCTTCTATGACTTTCTTGATGCCTTCGATCGCAGCATTCAACCGCTCTTCGAATTCCGACGTTGCCCTTCTAAAGGTGTCATTGATGCTTTGAAGAAGCGCCCAATGAAGACTACTGGTATTGCGAAGTACAAGTTCGTTTGTCGTTTTGATAACGCGCTCTCGCAATCGCGCTCGCCGCACTGTTCGGGGTAGCAGGCGATCGATCAGTCCGGACGGATCCGGGATCAGGCTTTCTTGCACGTGCTGGGTCACCCAGTATGGATCATTGGTTAGTTGGAATACGTCATCCTCCGAGGTTCCATAGAATTGAATTTCGAAGATACTTGCGGCAGCCTTGCGGACCTCATTGATCAAGTTGTCGAGGCGGCGTTTGTGTGCCGCAAAGGCGGCATTCGCATCAGCGGAAAATGCACTGACTAGTTTTTCTCGCGCGCTATCGAACGCACTCTCGATCGCAGTGGCGAGATGCCTCTGCGCCCCTTCAGCCCACAATGGCGCCTCGGTTCTTTCGAGCTTCCGATCGATGACCTTCGATAGCTTTGTGCAGACGTTGTCGTGTAGACGATCGGTTCGAGATTTCAGCTCGACGACGAGCCGACGCTGTTCACCCGCGAGAAGATCCTGAACGATATGTCTCTGGTCCTCGATGGACTTTAGGGTGTGCTCGAATAGTTGCAACTTCGACAACAATTCATCGAGCGGGATTGCAATTGTCTTCCCCTGAAGGTCAACCTCTGTAGATGCTTCTGAGAGAATGCTCTCTGCCTTGCTCGCCACCGCCTGAGTGAGAGTCCTTATTTTTCCAGCCGCCAGATACTCTCGCAGATGATTTTCAATTTCGGCAAATCCGCTCGACTCCAGCTCGTCGCGATTACCTCGTTGCTTCGCATCCAGTCCGTCTCGTGCCGAAACATTGAATATCATCGACCCGGGTTGCCACAGTCCGTTCCGGATCAGCACATCGCGCAAGAAGTCGGTCAAACGCGCCCTTTCATCGAATCGAACATAATCAGCCTTGTTCAGGACGAAGAGAATCTTGACGACTTTCGACTTCAGCTGGCGTAGATAATCAAGCTCTGCTTCGGTGATTGGCGGGTCTGGCGACACGACGAAGAGGACTGCGTCGCATTCAGGCAGAACGTGCAGCGCCGCTTCGGTGTTGTGGCGAAACGTCGAACCTACCCCGGGCGTATCGATCAGTACCGTGTTGTCCGCGAGAATGGACGCTGGATAAAAGAGGTCAACGCGATCCACGCCGAGACGATTTTCGGGATTCGCTTCCTCGGCAACAAATCGGAACAGAAATTCGCGGATCGAGTCGGGGGCACCGCCGGCCAGTTCCTCGGTAAGATTGTCCTTGAAGCGAACGCGAACAAGCGGCTCGGCGCTCCAGGAGATGAAGATCGGGACTGCCGTCAATGGTACGACTGCCACAGGCAGAAGCGGCGCACCGAGTAGTGCATTGATGAAGGTGCTCTTCCCCCGCTTGAACTGGCCAAGCACCGCCAACTGGAGTCGATTGTGCCGAAGACGCTCGCGCAAGCTATCGAGGCGGCGAACGAGCTGCGACTCTTTGCCGAGGGCATCCGCAAGTAGTGCGGATCCTCGGTCGAGCTTGGCAGGAAGCTCGGGCTCGCCACCACGATGGCCTTGCAAAGCAGAACCTCCTTTGCGGCTCTGCCCGGGAGCGCTCGCGTTCATTTATCGTCCTGAGCCTGTACGCTGTGACACGTCGTCGGCCGCTGTGTCCTCAACCTCGAAACCTGAGTCTGGCTCTTCATGCTGCGATGAGCCTCGAGGAATCGCGTATGTCCGCTCCAACGCAACTTCTTGGGCTCTCAACCATGCCATCAGATCGTTTCTTTGCCCGCTTACATGGCGCGCCCATCGCAGATCTTTGAATGGTTTGCTGTCCTCTCCGACCCACCAGAATTCCTTCGTTACCATCAGGCTCCAGCCGCGGCGGCCGTGCCGCGTCAAGGTGAACACGCTGATTGTCAGGCCATGTTTTGGGCCGGTGAAACTGTGCCGTTCGTATTCAAACTCGACACCCTCGTAGGTCCAGCGCGACCGCTTCAGCCCCGAATTTGTCGTATTCAGCAGCAGATCGAACATTCGAAAGAAGGAAGGACGCGCAAGGCTTTTCATGCCACCACGCTCCGGTCAACATAACGCCGCTGCGCCGGTGGTGCGATGAGCTCGAGCCGTCCAAGCGATCTGTGCTGTGGTATGTGCTTTATCGTCGGAGCCCCGTCGGAGAACTGGGGCGAACCGAAAAGGCAGGGCCGAAGTCGCAGAACAAATGACACGGCCGTCATTCTGAGGACCGAGTAGTCATCGGTGATGTAGAGGCCGGAACTACCGGTGGGGTGTACGTATCCTTTTGCTCGCAATGGAAGCGGGAAGTTGAGAGATCGAACGCTGCACGCGCATCCTAGCACTGCCGGCGCAGCGTGCATGACGATCGGATTTGCAGAATCTGGGTGCACAACTTGTCCCTACCGGCAAATGGACGCGGCAGGAGTCATCAGCCTTGCGGCGGTTCCGGGGGCACTCCATCCCCGTCGAGAATATAAGGTACATATGCCGTCCGGCTTGAACAAGCAAGCGGAGTCCGTTGTCTTATTGACAGCTCTAAGGCGATAGGGAGTTCGCCAAGGCCGCTCGGCCAAGCTGATAATCCTACCGAAGCGATGCTGTGGTGGGATCCTTCAGGTGCGGAGTTCATCAAGGTGACAGGTGTCGTTAATTCGCAGAACGCGAATGCCTTCTCCGATTAGCTCGATTTCATTGATGCAACACGGGTCTTGAGCGATGCGCCAGTAAGCGGAGAGGGGCTGATCGAGCAACTGGAGCAGTAGCGCCCGGTTCAGGCTGTCGTGCCCGACGGCCACAATCGTGTCGTGGGGATGCCGATCGAGAATGAGGCGAAGCGCATTCGCGGATCGTGTAACTAGGTCTTCGAGCGACTCGCCATTGGGGAATCGCACGAGATGCGGGCTGGCAAACCACGCTGCGAAACGCTGTGGGTCGACTTGTTTGATTTCCTCGTAGCTCCTTGACTGCCAGGCACCATAATCGATGTCGCTGAGTTGATCGAGAATTTGGACTTGAACTTGGCATGCAGTGGCGATGGCATCTCCAGTTTGGATGCATCGTCGCATCGGACTGGTGTAGATCTTGAGCGGCCGCCAGTTAGATGCAATGCGATCCGCGATCGCTTGCGCTTCCGCAAGACCTCGGCTCGTCAGGGGCAAGTCGGCGCGACCGCGAAAGCGCTCCGGCTTTATGCCTTCAACGTGGCCGTGGCGGATCAACAAAATCGTCGGCAACTGTATGCGCCTCGCTTTCAGAACGGGTCTCTTTAGCGTTTCTTGGAACGGGCCTGCGACCCGCGACCCTTGCTTCGTCGAAGTCCAGTTCGAATCAGAGGCGCTTGAATTGCCAGGTAAACTAGGCGCTCTGCTAACAACGATAGATTTATCGGCAAGAGTGCCCTGGCAGCAACGTCACGCTCGGCAAAAATCGAGAGCGCCTCGAATGGAGAGAGAAGCTTCGGCGGCCCAAAGGCTGTTAAGGTGCCGCCCGAGAAGTTGATTTGAAGATCGAGGAAGGCACCTCGGACCGTAATCGATCGATGGCCCGTCACCTGGACCTCAACCGGTGCGCCAAGACCGGAGTCTCGGTCAGCGTAGGCGCGATGGTAATGTCGATAGAGGGTGCGGCGGTACCGAATGATCTCGGTAAGTATTGCATCGGGGACGACATGATAGACGCGCAACGTCAGCGCGAGCGCAAGCTCCATCAGGTGGCAATACGAGTAGTTCGCAAGACCTCGGCGTTCGAGCCCCAATCTTCCAGTCCCGAATGGCGTACCGAGCTTCCGAAGCGATTTGATGTATTCGTAGAAGGTGCTCTTTGTCGTAGCGCCTTGAAAGCCGAGACGCGACAGAACCCATAAGGTCTCACCGTGGTGAAGTGCGATGTGTGGCAACGATCGAGGCAAATGCTGTTCGGCAGGGCCAGACTCCGAGTCGGCTGTTGACGTCTTCATCGACTTGCGCACCTCAAACGGCAGATTGGACCGCCGTCGACATGCATCCTTCGCCGCGCGCAGGCTTGCCATGATTGCCACAAAACCAAATGTCAACGCAGATGGCGCCGCCGATCTCGTCAGGCGGAAGCCAGGCCGATGATCGGCTAAGTCGCGCAGCTACATTAGGTCAGAATTGATCGGTTGTGGGAGATTTCGAACGTCTGCCATGCCTGCGGCGATGGAGTCCCCATATGAGGGGAAATCCGACAGAGGTGCATGTTGCAGATCGGCTGGCGCTCGATCCATCAACTATCTCAGGCCCGCAGCTCAGCAATCTCGCCCGCGAGGTGCACGTCGGGCAGCTTAATGCCCATGTTGTTCATAGCGTTACTCCTGGCCCTAGGGGCCGGATTCTTCTGGCTTGCAAGAGTTCGATTTGCCGTTACATTAGATCGAACTCTGGGGATGGGGTCCCCCCTTACAACCGCCGATGAGGCTGATGACTCCTACCGGGCGCTTTGGCGTCGGTGGGAGCTTGCCCGAGTTCCCACCGCAACGAAGCTGTTACTCCCAGCCGCTAGGCCGGGCGAGGCATTTTTGCGAGCGGAGGTGGCGATGCGGGCGATGTTCGGAAATCACGGCTTCACCCTTTCCGTGCTTGCGGCAGTCGCGGTCACGGCATTCTTCGCATTCGTCTTCGAGGCGTCCCAGCAGCTTGTTGCGACTCTGCTGGTACTGGGCCTCTTCACGGCGCTGATGGAATACATGATGCGCTCAAAATCAGAGCCGCCGCGGTGAGGGTTGCCCCTCGCGGCATAAGCTCTAACCAATGTAAAATCTCACGATGAGCAGGGAATAAGAGATATGACCGGTGTATGGGCCCTTGCGGCATTGTGGCTCGGCCTGGCGCTCATCGCTAGCTTGCTGTCGATCTGGTTCCGGATCTCGACAGCGCTGTCTGAGATCGTCGTTGGCACAATTGCCCAGCTTATTATCGGAGCAGCCATCGGCTCAGCAGTCCTCGGCACAGACGAGTCTTGGGTCAAATTCCTTTCTGGGATCGGCGCAATTGTTCTGACGTTTCTCGCCGGCGCCGAGCTCGATCCTCAGGTTTTCAAGCTGAAGTGGAAAGAGGCTGCAGCCGTCGGGCTTGCCAGCTTCTTCCTTCCGTTTCTTGGCTGCTCCGCCGCGGCGTATTATCTGCTTGGCTGGGAGGCGATGCCGAGTTGGCTCGCCGGTGTCGCGATGTCGACCACGTCGGTTGCCGTCGTTTACGCCGTGATGATCGAGTTCGGGTTCAACACCACGGACTACGGCAAAACCGTTCTCGCCGCTTGTTTCGTCACCGACCTTGGCACTGTGGTTGCACTCGGCTTGATCTTCGCTCCGTTCACCATGAAGACACTTATCTTTCTTGGCGTCGGCGTGGTCGTGTTCGTTCTCCTGCCGTGGTTGACGCCGCGCTTCTTCCGCATGTATGGCGGACGGCCATCTGAGCTGGAAACCAAGTTTCTGCTGCTTTGCCTGCTGGGGATGGGTGCGCTCGCGACGTGGGCGGACAGTGAGGCCGTGCTCCCAGCGTATCTGATCGGCATGGTCCTTGCGGGGACGGTCGGTAAAGACCACGCCCTTGTCCGGCGGTTGCGCACCCTGACGTTCGGCCTGCTCACACCGTTCTATTTCATCCGGGCGGGCTCGTTCGTCTCCATACCCGCACTAGTGGCTGCACCCACGGCGTTTATCTTCTTCCTCATCGTCAAGATCGCAACAAAGATCGTCGGTGTCTACCCGGTGACCAAGTTCTTTGGATCGCCAAACAAGGAGGCGATGTACACGACCTTGCTGATGTCGACGGGTCTGACCTTTGGTACGATCTCCTCGCTGTTCGGCCTGTCTCACGGGATTATTGACCAGGGTCAGTATTCGGCGCTCGTGGCGGCGGTCATCGCAAGTGCCGTCATACCAACCGTGGTCGCGAATGCATTCTATTTGCCGCATCATCTGCTGCCGGTGACCGAAACGGAAGCGCAGCCGGAAGAGCGCGACGCAGTGAGGCCCCTTCGGCAGGTGGTGAGACAAGCCGAATAGGCCGGGAGGGCGTCTGATGTTCAAGACAATTCTGCACGCCAATGACGGATCGGAACATGCTTTCCATGCGCTCGAACTGGCGCTGGGGATCGCAAAAGAAAACGGCGCCGAGCTGCACATGATCTGTGTGAAGGAGATCGATTACATCCCAGAATTCGTTGAAGAGGTGAGAGAAGAGACGGGTACAGCCGCCCGGCGATTTCATACCGTCGTTCAGCGGTCGCGTGCTATGGCTGAGGAGAAGCGTGTCCCACTCAAGACACATGTTGTAGCCGGACATGCGGTGCGTGACATTCTGACAGTCGCTTCCGATCTCCAAGCAGACTTGCTGGTAATGGGAGGAACGGGACACTCGCAGTTCTATGAGAGAATGCTTGGCACCACTGCCGCTCGCGTGGTCCACTTAGCCAAATGCCCGGTGCTTGTCGTCAAATAGCGCACGCCAGCCCGTTCCATGTTCAGTCTCCACAAAGTCACTCAAAAAATGATCTATGCGTGGATAGCGATTGGCGGGGCCCTCGGCAGCGTTGTCAAACAGCATTGGATTGGGACCCCTTATCGGCGTCCAAAAGGGACCCCTTTGATCGACGAGCCCGGGCGGTAGCGATCGCGCCGTCGGAGTTGGTCGGGGTTGCGGAGACGGCGCGAGCGCGGCTGGTGTGATCCTCGGCCCGGCTCTTGAAGCGCCAACTGTCGTTGCCGGTTTCGATAATGTCACAGTGATGAGTGAGACGATCGAGGAGCGCGGTCGTCATCTTTGCGTCGGTGAAGACGCTTGGCCATTCGCCGAAGGCAAGATTGGTAGTGACGATGATCGAGGTGCGCTCGTAGAGCCGACTGATGAGGTGGAACAGGAGTTGGCCGCCGGCCTGGGCGAAGGGCAGATAACCGAGTTCATCGAGAATGACGAAGTCCATACGGGTGAGGTGATCGGCAATCCTGCCCTGTCGACCGTTGCGGGTCTCGGCCTCGAGACGATTGACGAGATCGACAACATTGTAAAAGCGGCCACGAGAGCCGGACCGGATACAGCTACGGGCGATTGCGATCGCCAAGTGGGTCTTGCCGGTGCCGGTCCCGCCGATCAGCACGGCGTTGCGCTGCTGGGCGAGGAACCCGCCGCCGGCGAGATCGCGCACCAGGGTCTCATTGATCGGGGTGCCGTCGAACTGGAAGTCGTCGACATCCTTGGCGAGCGGCAGTTTGGCGATGGAGAGCTGGTATTTGATTGAGCGCGCCTGCTTCTCGTTGATCTCGGCGGTGAGCAGATCGCCGATGATGCGCTGTGGCTCATGCTGACGTTTGACAGCTGTGGCCATGATCTCGTCGAAGGCGGCCTTCATGCCATAAAGTTGAAGCTCGCCCATGAGGTCGAAGAGTTCGGATCGTTCCATCAGTTGATTCTCCTGAGGTTGTCGTAGCGGGCACAGTCGGCGACCGGTGCGTGGCGCAGCGTTAGCGCGGCCGGCGTCGTGATGGTGGGAGGCTGATCGGGATTGCGCTGGCGGGCTAGGATGTTGAGAACGACATCGGCGGAATGGACACCCTGGGCGTTTGCTTCGGCACAAGCCGCCTCGACCGCCGGGAGTCCGTCGGTGATCACCGCGCTAAGGATATTGACCATCTGCCGATTGCCGTCATCGGCGCCGGCAAGCTTGCGCCGGATACGCTCCATTGCGGCGGGCAGCACCCAGTCTTTGAACGGCGCGCCATTGCGCAGGGCACCGGGCTTGCGGGCGAGCACCGGCACATAGTGCCAGGGATCGTATATCGTCTCGCCGCGACCGAAGGAGCGCCGGTGTTCGCCGACGACGCGGCCGTCCTGGCGAATGACGACGCGATCCGCATAGGCCTGAACCTCGACCGGCCGCCCGACCGCGCTGGCGATCACCGAGTATTTGTTGTTGTCGAAGCGCACCAGGCAAGTCTTGGAGACCGCCGCAGGCACCGCGTGGAATCCATCGAAGCGGCCGGCATAAGGCACGAGCTTTGGCCGCTCGGCGTCGAACACCTCCCAGATCGTCTGCTCGGTCAGTTCCGGATGACGGTGCGCCTTGGCGTAGGCGACGCATTTGTCGAGTAACCAGTCGTTCAGCTCGTCGAGCGTCTTGAACCGCAAGCGCGGCGTGAAGAAGCGTTCACGGACGAGCCCAACCTGGTTCTCGACCTGTCCCTTCTCCCAGCCCGACGCCGGCGTGCAGGCCACAGGATCGACCAGATAGTGGCTGCACATCTGCAGGAAGCGGCGATTGTAGAGGCGATCCTTGCCGACGAAGATTGTCTCCACCGCCGTCTTCATGTTGTCGTAGATGCCGCGCCGGCACGCGCCCTTGTAGAACGCGAATGCCCGGTCGTGGGCGTCGAACACCATCTCCTGCGTCTCGCGCGGATAGGCACGAACAAACAGCATGCGGCTGTGGCAGAGCCGGACATGAGCCACCTTGACGGTGACCGTGACGCCGCTCAGCAGGACGATCTCGTAGCTCCAGTCGAACTGATAGGCTTCTCCGGGCGCAAAACTCAGCGGCACATAGGCCGCCGCCGTCGCCTGCCCGCGATCTTTGGCCCATTTGCGGGCATAGCGGCGCACTGCATCGTAGCCGCCCTCGTAGCCACGACCGCGCAGCTCCTCGAAGATGCGGATTAGCGTCAGGCGTTCGCGCGATGGCTTGCCTTCATTCGCTGTCAGTAATTGATTGAGTTCATCGCTCCAGCGCCCGATCTTGGGCAGCGGCTGGACTTCTCGCTCGTAGCGGAACTCGGTCGCGCCGGAGCGGATCACCTTCCTTACGACTTTGCGGGATACGCCCAGATCTCGGCAGATCGCTTTGATCGGCTTCCCGTCTCTAAAGAACGCTCGACGAATCTTTGCAATCGTCTCCACCACCAGCATTCCAACCTCGGCTTCCAAGAATCATGGAAGCCGATGTTGCCCCTCTGTTCAGGGGTCCCGATTGGATGCCGATCACCCCCAAAGGGGGTCCTTTTTGCACGCCGATTCACACTCGTTCAGCCTGCAGACGCTCAACCTGATGAATGACGGGGAGTGGATTTACGCAGCCGGAAACGCTGGCCTTTCCTTTGTTCTGTGCCTGATTGCCGTATGGGCGGGTCACGTGCTGGCGATCAATCTGAACGTGATGCGATGGGTGTAAACATGCAGCTCCCACGAGATGCAGTCTTGCTCCGGGTCTTCTTTGGCGAGGACGACAAGTTCGAGCGGTTACCCTTGTATGAAGCGATAGTCTTAAAAGCTCGCGAGATGCACCTAGCCGGCGCCACGGTTCTCAGAGGGCATCTGGGTTTCGGTCATTCGAGCCACATACACACAACAAAAATCTTGCGGCTGGCGCAGGACTTGCCGGTGATCGTCGAGATCGTGGACTCTCAAGAGAAAATCAATGCGTTTTTGCCAGTCCTCGATACCATGATGACGAGCGGCCTTGTCACGATCGAGAAAGTGCAAGTACTTCAATATGGCGCTGGCAGCATTTCTGGTGGCGCTGGATGAGTGGCATCATGTAGCAGCGCTGGAATACGCATGTAGCAGCGCTGGAATACGCGTTTTTAATTCATCACCGCGGGGAACCATCCGCCCTCCAAACCCGCCCGATGTATACGCAGTGGAGTTCAACGAGGGCAACTGACGACCAATTCTCGGTGTAGGTGGCACGTTGAACGTCGATTCTACGGTAGCCAACAGGCGGAGACTGCCGGCGCAATCTGCGACGCCTCTCACGAGGACGAATCTCGATCTCTGCGGTGTCGCGACAAAAACATGTCCGAAGCTATCGGCCCTCGTTATCGACGCCTTAACGGTGACGGCGCGAAGATACGTTCGTATAGATCGGCACCGTAGCTCGTCGGCAACGGTTTCGCCTCGCGAAGGCGAAAGCTTCTCGTACCGCCCTCGCCGCGGTCAGCCCGAAGAAACGACACCCGATCGTCATTTAGGAACGCGCGGGCGAATTCGTACATGTGGGAGACGAAGAATACGGTGACATCGTTGTCCAGCAGGGCTGACACGACTTGTCGCGCGATCTCAGATCCCTCCTGTTCATGGGTGGCGGCAAACGACTCGTTGAACAGCATTAAGGCGCGGCGGCGGATATTGTCGGCGATCACGCTCATTCGCACCAGCTCTTCGTCGAACTTTCCGCTGCGCATGTTGCGGTCTTCTTCGCGCTTGTAGTGAGTGAAGAGGCCCGTACGAAGCGATGAAGTGAATGCGTCGGCGGTGACGAACAATCCAGACTGCATCATCAACTGAGCAAGACCGACACTGCGCAGAAAGGTGGACTTTCCGCCCCGGTTGGCACCGGTAATGATGACCAGCGGTTTACTGTTCGCGTCGACATCGTTCCCGACAACGGCGCGGCCCATCGTCAGAGCGAGGCAAACGTCGCGAAGATTGCGGCAGGCAAAGCGCCGCTGGCCCACTTCGGCTTCCGGAAATGCGATCGACTCTCCGATCCGAGCGAGCTGCTCCTTGAGATTGAGGCAGCCGATGTAGAATGCGAGTTCCGCCCGCAATGCCTTCAAGAAGTTCAGGACGTGCTCTGCGGATTGATAAACGGCATCAGAGATCAGGCGCAGACCTCTGTTCTGAAGCTCACCGAATGCTTGCGCGCCCGCCTCGTCGCGTGGCTGTAGAGTGAAGCTCTGAGGACCAGGGGTGAGAGCCCTGCGGACCCAACTTAAGTCGCGCGGCTGAGGCTTGCGAAGCATCGTTCCGACGCCCTTGCCGCCGTCGCCGATATGCGTGCTCATGAGGAGGCCGCTGCGGAAAGTCAGGTTGTTCAGATCCGTTTGGGCTGCTTTCAAATAGGCGTCGTCCAGATCCCGATCGAGTGTATTGAAGAACTGTTGAAAGCCTTGGGAGACGAAGCTATTTGCATTTGCTGAGCAGACATTGCGGAGACGAGCAAGAACGTCGAGACAGCTTTGCAGTGTTCGTACCCCGCTTCCGACCATCGCGGACGCGTCACGCCCATAGAGGCTGAAACTCCAGCTGCGATCGCGGCCGAAGGGTTCGATGGCAATGGCGTAGAATTGTCTAACGATCGACGGGTTCGCGAGGCAATCCTTGAGGACGCCCTGCCGATAGCGAATAGTCGCGATATCGTTGGTCCACGCGTGGGCACAGGCGGCGGACATGATGTCGTAGAGATAACGGTCGCCTGCGGCTGCCGCGCTGAGGAGGACGTCAAGCTCGAGATCCTGCGCGAATTGAATCGGCTCTTTCGGCGCAGGCGGCTGCGCATCGAAATCCAGATTAGGATGCATCAGAAACGTCTTCACGGGCGCACCCTTGCGCGAAGCCGCTGGTAGGTGACGCCGTGTTTCTCGGCGAGCGAAAGCGCATAGGCGAGGCCATCGGCCGGCTTGCGCATGATCTCGAAGGTTCGGCGAGCCAGATCGTCTGGGTCGACGGTGCTCACCATGCTCACCGTCTTTTCGCCGAGCCTCGACAGCGCATCGATGAACGTCACGCACACGCCGATTGCGTCGATTGCCAGGACCTGGTCGAGTATTTTCGTGCTGAGAAAGATCTGGTCTTCCAGGCTCGTGGAATTGAAGATCTCGTTGAGGACTACGACGCTGTTGGACGTCATAGCCTGACAGGTTTGGTGTAGCCGAACGAGGTCATCCTCGAGCTTGCCACGGAGATTTGTGATGTCTTCCTCTCGCTCGAAGTGCGTGAACACGTGATCGGGGAGGAATAGACGTGCGTGCCGCCCGGGGACAGGACAACCCAGACCGGCCAGAAAGTGCAATTGGCCGAACATTCGGGCGAAGGTGGTCTTGCCACCCTGGTTCGGTCCTGACACCACGATCAGGCGCTCGACACCGGTGAGATAAAAATCGTTGCAGACGACAGTACCCTTCTCCTGGACCAACTTCGCAGCCAGCGCCAGATCAAAGCTTGCAATAACATTCGTGTCTTTGGAAGATGTGGATACTTCAGGATGACAGAACGGCAAGCTGGCTCGCTTAAGCGGCTCGATGAATTCGAGATAAGCCACGAAGAACCCGATCTCACGATCGAAGGTGGTCACCACATCATCGATGAAGATGGAGTGTCGCGCGACGTAATCTTTCAACTGCCGGAACTGTTCGGGGAACAGGCGGCCCACGAACTCGAGAATGCCCTCTTCGATATGATTAAGCGAGAAGTCGTCCTTCGGTCTGGGCGGAATGGGAGGCTCGATATCCGTCTCCCTGAACTTCGCGAACCGATCGAGGATCGTCACCGTGTAGTCGGGTTCGGAAGCGTACTTGCGCACCGTCACCTTGTCTCCGCGAAACAGCATGCCGTAACTGATCTTCGACAAAGCGTCGCGGAGGTCTCGCGTTTCCATTGCAAGGCGCGTGAAGGACTGCGAGCTGGTGTAGCCGGCGAGGTAAGCCTGAAGGCTCTTCAACCCCGTAGATCGAAGAGTGATCGATTGAAGGCTGCGGAGAAGCGACGCGACCGCGTCACAATAAAGGCCGATGGCCCGCAGGATCACGGTATGCCGATGGCACTTGTAGGAAATCTTCTCCGCATAAGCGAGGTTCGCTCGGACCATCCGCATAGCATCGCAAAACGGGGGAAAAATCTGGAACACCTCGGGCCGCTCAAGATCGGCGAAGACCGCTTGCCGATATTGGACGACCTCTTCATTTCTGTAGGTCGAGTAAAAGATCGGCCGCAAAGCCTCCTCATTACGCTTCGCCACGGCCGCAGCTATTACCTGATCCAAGTTCAAATCAACGAAGCAGCCTGGCTGGTCGGTGCGCTCTGCACGCGCCTTTTCCAATCCCGGGGGAAAAAGAATGGTGCGAAAGACGGCGGACTCGACGGCCTCGCGGTCTTCGCGGAAATTCGCTTTGTCCGGGCTTGGCATCTTACCGGCGATGTCCTGACATTGATTCATCATGTTCACAGCTATTGGCTTTGACGATCGAGACAGCATGGCGGTCCTGGCCGTGTGCGCGTTCCCCATTGCGCAAAGAGTGCAGTTGTAATTCCTGCCGCGTTGACGTACTTGCATCATCTGTCACTCCGATCCTGGAAGCGTTCACGCGTATCGCGCGCACACGAGGCGCGCCGTGATGGTTAAACGATTCCCTTCCTCCCCACGGCTTCCACAAGGTTTCGATCGGCGGCGCTCATTCGGTCGGACCGTCGTTCGATAATCTTGAAGGCAGTCGAACTCGCGGCCGCCAAAAATCAAAAATACTGAATATGAATGTTGGCGATTACGGTAAGTCGGTAATTGCCCCTCGGCTGGCGGTTGACACGAGTTTGATATATTTGGCCAGCACGCCGGTGGTGTAGCGAGGCTTGGGCACCTTCCAGAGCCTCTTCCGTCGGGCCAGTTCCTTCGCCGAGACGTTGAGCTGGATGAGATGCTTTTTGGCATCGATTGTGATCGAATCGCCTTCCTTCACCAGCGCAATCACGCCGCCCTCGTAAGCTTCCGGCGCGACGTGGCCGACGACCATGCCCCAGGTCCCACCGGAAAAGCGCCCATCGGTGAGAAGGCCAACGGAGGCGCCGAGCCCCTGTCCAATGAGCGCGGAAGTCGGCGCCAGCATTTCCTGCATGCCCGGACCGCCCTTCGGACCCTCGTAGCGGATCACGATAACGTCGCCTGGCTTGATCTTCTTGGCCAGGATTGCCTTTGAGCATTCCGGTTCGGAGTCAAAGACCCGGGCCGGGCCGGTGATTGAGGTTTGTTTCAGTCCGGTGATTTTGGCGACACAGCCTTCGGGCGAAAGGTTGCCCTTGAGGATTGCGAGATGTCCTTGCTTGTACAGCGGATTTGACCAGGGGCGGATCACGTCCTGGTCCTTGTGAGGCTCGTCGGGAACATCTTCGAGCATCTCGGCGATGGTCTTGCCGTGGATGGTTATGCAATCGCCGTGCAGAGCACCGTTGACGAGCAGCATTTTTAGCACCTGCGGTACACCGCCCGCGGCATGGAAGTCCGTCGCCACATAGGGGCCTGAAGGTTTCAGATTGCAGAGTACAGGCACCTTGCGCCGCACGCGCTCGAAATCATCAATCGTCCACTTCACGCCCGCGGCGCTGGCAATGGCGAGATAATGGAGCACCGCATTGGTCGAACCGCCGGTCGCCATGACAAGCGCGACCGCGTTCTCGATCGACTTTCTGGTGATGATGTCGCGCGGCTTTAGATCGTTGCGGACCGCGTCGACCAGTACCCGCGCGGATTCGGCGGCAGAGTCTGCTTTTTCTCCGTCAGGCGATGCCATCTGCGACGAGCCGAGCAGGCTTATACCGAGCGCTTCGAATGACGAAGACATCGTGTTGGCAGTGTACTGGCCGCCGCAAGCGCCCACCGAGGGGCAGGCGTTCTTCTCGATCCCCTCGAAGTCCTCCTTCGACATCGTGCCGGCGGTGAAGGCGCCCACCGCTTCGAACGGGCTGACGATCGTGAGCTTCTGTCCCTTCCAGAAGCCCGGTTTGATGGTGCCGGCATAGACGAAGATTCCGGGTACGTTCATGCGCGCCATCGCCATGACGCTGCCCGGCATGTTCTTGTCGCAGCCGCCGACGGCGACGACGCCGTCCATGCGCTGGCCGTTGACGGCGACTTCGATTGCGTCGGCAATGACCTCGCGCGACACCAGCGAGTACTTCATGCCTTCGGTGCCCATGCCGATGCCGTCTGTCACGGTCGGGAAACCGAAGACCTGCGGCATGGCGCCGGCTCCCTTGAGGGAGATCATGACGCGATCGACCAGAGGCTGGATGCCGGCGTTGCAGGGATTCATCGTGGAGTGGCCATTCGCCACGCCGATGATCGGCTTCTCGAAATCACCGTCTTTGAAGCCGACGGCGCGCAGCATTGCACGGTTCGGAGACCGCGCGAGACCCGCGGTTATAAGCTGGGAGCGCCGGTTAAGCTTCGCCACCCTCAGCCTCCCCTCCCGGAATGCCAATCTGGCGGTTCGCGCCAGTCCGCCTTCCAAGCGTTCGCGCGATCCCCTCAAAGGCGATCGTGCTTGCCGACCAACGGAATATTAATGCGTGTAGGAACCACACAATAAAGAACACGAATATACCAGCAAAGATCACGTCAGACATAAAGTGACCTCCGAACGCCATTCGCAAGGCGCCAACGGTCACCGCGAAAGTGAGTGCGGCACCTACGGCAACCGGCCGCCACGGTAGAGGCACGAGTGCAGCAGGCGCAAGCGTCCAAAACGCTGCTGAGCCCTCACCCGCTACGAACGAGCAATTGTGGGTGCATGTGCCCCGCGGATCCCACCACGGGACGAAAGTCTCGTCACCACCAAATTGGACGACCTCAATCGGCCGAGGACGCGACCAATATTCCTTCAGCACGCCATTAACGAACAAGCCTGGACCGAGTGCAAAACTCGCGAGCAGAAATATCGCGGCTCGACCCGAGGGTAATAACCGCGTCCGCGGCAGCAATGGTTTGACGACGAGGGCGACTGCCGCTGCTACGACGAGCGCAGCCACAAGCCGCATGCTGTCGTCGCGCAATTGGACAAGCCACGGATTGAACCCCAGCGTGAAGCTGTGCTTCCCGTGATCGAAGAACAAATCAGCCAACTTGAGGTCGAGCTCGGGCATCATGGCGAACACGAAACCGGCGCTAATAGCCAGGACAAGCGCAATGAAAAGACCGGTACGGGACATCGGAGGCATCACCGAAGCGCTACGGGATTGGACAGGTGGTCGATAGTATTGGTCGAGCTCCGAGGATGTTCAGCGATAAATCGCCTCAAGCTGACGTCCATCGCTCCCGTCTCGCTCCAGAGGTAGGGAAAGTGTCCATAGCGGAGCGAAAGTTGGCCTTCTGCTTCCTCGATCGGACGCTCGGCGACGGCGTATTTATAGATCGCGGCGGCGAGCCCGCTGCGGTCTGCTCCGTTCTTGCAATGGATCAACACAGGTTTGGGAGCATTTTGGAGGAATGTGAGAAGTTGCTGTAACTGGCTCTCGGTGAGCTCTTCATTCGCGGAAAGCGCCAACTCGTAACGAGCAAGGTTTCGATTCGCGGTGATCGCGAGTTCGTCGCGATACCACGGCCGATCCGGCGCGGGCCCGACAAGGCTGATGATGCTTCGGATGTTGTGCTCGTCGATGACTGCTTGCAACTGCGTCCGCGAAAGCTGTGCTGATCGATATGCCGATCCAGGTTCAATGGCATGAACATTGCCGGTCAGCTGCAGGCCGCCGAGATAGATGCCGAGCCCAGCCGCAGGCAGGATAAACAGCGCTGTTATTGGGGCGATGACGAGACGTCGTAAAGAAGCGGAGCATCTGCTCAAGAGTGCGGCGTAAGATCGATCGGCGCCGGAAAAGTCGCTAGCATTTTCTCCGGCACAATACAGTTCTTCTCGAACGGTCTCCGTCCGGGTTCGTGATTCCATGTCGGTCGCCTTTTCCGGTTGTTCTCGTCATGTGGCTGGTTGCGGTAAGAACTCTACTCAAGCCGTCCGTGTATGACGGCCGACCCAGACGAAGATCGGGACGGCCACGAGTTGGGTGATGACGCAAAAAGCAATTACGGCCGTGAGCGAAAGGTCGTAGAGAATCCCAATCGCGGCACTTCCGATAAACCAAAAGATGCCATATACGGCGGTGAATGTTCCGAACGCGGAGGCGCGTCGATGGGCTGACACCATTGGTGCAACGGCAGCCGGGATGATCGACTCGTGAACGCCCATCCCCAGTCCCCAAATCGCAGCTCCGAGCAGCGCTGCCCAAAAGTCGCCAAGGAAGACCAGGGGTGCGAACAGGGCTGACACCAGAGTCAGCACGACCAAGACGACGAACCCGAAGCGGTCGAATAGCCTCCCCAAGACGAGAGACCCGGTGCCGCTGACGGCCATAGCAACTGCGTAAAAAACGGCGATCCAGTTGCCCGAGACCGCCTCCGTGCGGGAGAAGTGGAAAGCGATCAACGGGTAATCAGCAAATCCCGCTGCAACGAGCGTGGCACCAAGCAGATAAACCCAGAACGTGCGAGTCAGCTGCGCGCCGCCAACGACTGGCGGAGCGGCCTCCATATCCTGCGGCTTTGGATATAACCAGCGAGCGAGAAGGACGAGACTCAAGTTGACAAGTGCGGGCGCGAGCAGAACGGCGAAGGCCTCCCGGTAACTGCCGCCATGCGCAAGAATCGCAGCCACGGCGAGCGGACCGAACATAGCCCCGAACTGGTCGAGCGCCTCGTGCAGGCCGAATGCCCAGCCATAGCCACCGGCCTGCTTCCCCGCATGCGAAAGCATGACATCGCGCGGCGGATTGCGGATCGCTTTGCCGACGCGTTCAAGAATGATGAGCGCCGCGGCCGCCGGCCAACTGCCTGTGAGGGCGAGCGCAGGCACCGAAGCCATCTGAACGACATAGCCGAATATGGTGATCGGCCAATAGCGACCTGTCGCGTCCGCCCAGCGCCCGGAGAAGAGGCGAAGCCCGTAGCCCAGTAATTCACCGAAGCCGGTGACGATGCCGACGATCGTGCCAGTCGCATGCAGCGTGGCCAAATAAGGACCGATGATGCTGCGCGAGCCCTCGTAGGTAAAGTCCGCAAAGTAGCTCAGGATGCCGATCAGAACGATGAATCGGAGGGCCATACGGCGGGCACGGGGGTCGCTACTCGTGACAGCCATCACGTCACCTGATGCAATGCCACTTGCGGCGCGAGAGAACACGATGCAGCGTCAATGCAACGCCCCATCCATGGTCCGGCTTGAATGATCACTTGAGCCTGTCCACGTCGATGCCGACCGTGACAGCGCCGATGGCTTTGCCGGTTGCGGGATCCTTGATGGTGAGACTGGCTTGCGAGATGTTTCGACCGTTGTCCTTTTCCACCTTGTCGACGAAGATCGCGTCGGGTCCGACCTGATAGGTCTTCCAGTATTTGGCTTCGTCGCCCTGATTGAAGTCTTGTGTCAAATCCGTCTGCCCGACGTTCAGCCCTTTATTGTCGAATACAAAGATCTCAAAGATCACTCCGTTTGCTGATTCCTTTTTCTTCCGGAGGAAGGCGGACAGTTCGTTGTTCATTTTGGAAGCGATGAGCTTCTTGTCAGATCGATCGATCCAGCCATTGTCGAGCTTGTTGATGTCGTAATTCTTGAGTTTGGCGTACTCGACGTTTTGTTTGTTTATGGCGGCTACAACGAGTGGGTCGGAGAGCCACGGTTTGACATTGGCGAGAACATAATCAGTGACCGGTTTCACATGTGGCTCATCAGCGACTGCGATACCGAGTCCCAGCGCCAAGCCGGCAGTGATGATTGCGATTTGTATGAACCTCATCATGGTGACATCCTCCCGATCAATCGTCGTGCATGTGGGTTTTCGCCGTCATTCTCATGAGTGCCTATGCGGGCCAGGCACGATGGACTTAGCCGCCTGTAGCTTTCGCAGTAGGTGCAGCCGGCGGCCGCCGCAGCGCAGCAGCCGCATTCTCCGCCGGAGCCCGACGTGATCCCGGGAGATTCTTGGAGGTGTGACGGTGAGCGCCGAACGAAGTATCGGCGGTTGCTCATGGCGCCTGCTGCGCCGCGTCCCCGCGCGGACTTGGCCATCATGCCACCTCCTACCGAAGCTCAAGCTTCGCCAGGAGTCATTGGCCCATCGGCGCTTAAGGCGAACTCCACCGCCACGCCTTTTGTAAGATGACCGAAAGAGATTGGCAATCGCAAAATGTTGATGATCCGGCTCATCCGCGGGCTTATCGCGCATTGGCTGGACCGCGGGTGGCCGGATCCAGTGCAGCGGACCGCGGCGCATGCGATTTGCTTACAACGTCGAAGCTACCCGCGGGCGTAGCCAGGTGGTGCACGTCGATGACACGGCCGTGCGGCGTGTCACATCCCGTGCCTTGAATTTGAATGTGGGCGCCTGGCCGCAGACGCTCTTTGATTTGCTCTGCTTGCTTCAGTGTCATGCGGACAATGGTCCCATTGTCGAGGAGTACGCCACGGACTTTGCCCTTGGGGGTGAACAGCGTCAGTCGGACTGTCCCCGCAGCGGACATCGGCATTTGCGTGACCGGCCTGCTCTTGCCGGTCGCATGGTTTGATGGACCACGATCGATGATTTCGACTCCGTCCGCGCATTCGAGGGCAACCGCCGCGATGACATCGGCCCCGCGCGGCTTCAGTCCGCGGACACCGACCGTAGCGCCCGGTTTAAGCAGGGCGCTCACGTCATCGGCCATGTGCGACGGGAAATGCACGAGCTTGAAGCCGCCGTCACCGAGGTCGAGCAATAGTCCGTCGAGCTCTCCCTGCCCGTTCACCGTAAATCGCTCGATAGTCCCCTTGATCAAGGGCAACTGCGCGGGATCGATCCAATGCATGTGCTGGTCCTTCTGATCTGAAGGAATTTCGCGCGACTAAGGAGATGCATGGATGTGGGCCGCGTAATGCGACAAGCAGTTGATCAGCCCACATCGGCGCGCGCTCCGCCGACAATCTCGCGCAAATCATTCAGGCGCTGCAGGGTATCCAACGCACGCGCTTGGTCCGATGCTGCGAGTCCGAGAACGATGGCCTCCAAGACAACAAGCGTCGTGCCGTGCAGGGCGACACGATTGGCCTGGCCGCGTTTCGCGGGAACCACAACGTCGGCCCGCCGTGTGAGCTTTTTCTCGAGCGTGTCAGTAATGAGGACCGTTGGCAGGTGAAGCTTTCGCGCTTGCGCAAAGGTCGCGGCTATCTCGCGGTATGAGCGGCCGTAGGCCAGGACTAGCAATGCGTCGTGTTCACGCAAGTCAATAAGCTGATCGGCAAGCGCGATCCCCGTTGCATCAAGGGCGCGAGCCTGGCGGCCGTTCCGTGTCAGCAGGATAGTGACATAGTGCGCCAACGGCGCCGACGGACCAATGCCGAACACAACGATTCGCTGGGCGCGGTGCAGCTGCGATACGGCACTCGTGATCTTTGCTCTTATCTCGGGAGAGCGAACCGCTTCGATAGCCTCGCTGTGCGTGTCAAGTACGAGGTCAATGGCCCGATCGGCGCTTTCCCCAACCTCGGCGAGGGTTCTTCGCATGTCATCGGCCGGCGTTGAACGCCGTTCGAGCGTTGTAGCCAACACCTGCCGGAGATCAGCAAGGCCCTCGAAACCGAGAGCTTGTACGGTCCGGACCACGGTCGCATCGGATGTCCCGATGCTTGCGGCCAAGTCTGCAGCCGAACTCGCCAGCACCGCGGCGCGGTTTTGATCGATGAATTTCGCGACCCTGTGCGCTGCCGGAGACAGGGATCGGTCGTGGGCGCGAAGTCGATCGCGGAAGGAATCGACGCCCTCTCTTGTTGCACTTCCTTGAACCATTCCTCGATCTCTGTAGCATACGTTGCAATTCATAGTAATTGTAGTATATGCTGCAGTCGCCGGCAACCCCGTATGCCAGGCAATGAAAGGCACCAAGTCACGGTCCTTCGCGCTGGTGATCCGTCTTGCACGGGAATGGCAACGACGTGCGGGTGGACCGTCCCGCGTTGTGGGTCTTCGCTTGCTCGCGATCGAGCATTACGGAGGAGATCATGACTGTTTGGACGAATGTCGGCCCGTCGGTCGCTGCCGCATTCCTTGGTTCGCTGGTTGAATTTGTCGAGGCGCTGACCATCGTGCTTGCCGTTGGGACGGTGCGTGGATGGCGTCCCGCGCTGCTTGGAACGCTTGCCGGCGCTGTGCTGCTTGCCGTTTTGGTCGTTCTCATTGGCCCCTTGTTGCACTACATCAAAATCGGCCTGCTGCAACTCGTCGTCGGAGTACTCTTGCTCCTGTTCGGTATGCGGTGGCTCCGCAAGGCAATTCTTCGCACGGCCGGAATCATCCCGCTTCACGACGAAGCGGCAGCCTACGCTTCTGAAACAGCCGAGCTCCGAGCCGCAGGCCCGGTTGCGACGCTGCTCTTCGACCCGATTGCGGTGGTGACGACGTTCAAGGCGGTGGTGCTGGAAGGCATCGAGGTGGTCTTTATCGTGATTGCGGTTGGCGCCGCCGGTGACATGCTGGTGCCGGCAAGCATCGGGGCCGCTTTCGCTGGTGCCCTCGTTATTGCGCTCGGCTTGATCTTGCATCGCCCGCTTGCCCGCGTACCAGAGAATGCGCTCAAGTTCGCGGTCGGAGTGCTGATTTCCGCTTTTGGAATCTATTGGGTTGGCGAAGGGCTGGGCTTTGGTTGGCCAGGGGAAGACCTCGCGATCGTCGTGCTGGCATGCCTTCTTCTCGTCACAGCTCTTGTGGCGTCACGATTGGCACGCGGACGGCGCATTCCCGTGGTCATTGGAGATGCAGCATGAGCGCGCTTGTTACCGCCCTGCGTGAGCTGTGGGGCTTATTCGTCGACGATGGCAGCTTGGCGCTCGCGCTCGTCCTCTGGTGTGCGGCCGTCGGATTGATTCTGCCGCGCATTGGCGTGTCGGGGGAGTGGAGCGGACCGATTCTATTTATTGGCTGCCTTGTCATTCTGCTCGGCAACATCGCGCTCGCTGCACGGCGTCACCGCAGCGTGCGATAGATTTCTCGCTGGGGGCGTCCAGCCTGGAGGATCCGAGCATTGTTATAATGATGATCCGACAATACCGATGTTGTGATCATAATACGCACCTCCAAGAGGATCTTTGGCGCACGGCCGTAGAGCCGATTCACCTGCGCTCATCACCGTGTTTCGCCCATATCTCCCTAGTTGTACGGTACCTGCCTCCGTCACTCGGCGAGAGGCTGCGGTCGATTTCGGGGTCATGAAGGCAGGGACCGAAGATGATTTTCAATCAAGCACAGACGCGCTGTCTCGTGGCAACGTTCAAATACATGGATCAGAGTCTGGAAAACGCCCTTCGCGCCGCCACTGGCGAAGCCAATGATCAAGCTCTTTGCCCAGAATACGTGTTGGACGTTATGCCGGCACAGCAAGTTGCACTGAAAGGGCAACTTATGCGGTTCCGCAACGTGCTACGACAATTTCTCGAACGGCAACAGGTCGCAATAGAGCCTTCAACCAGCGCCATAGCCGCTTTCAAGACGGCGATCGAGTTTGCGGAAATATCTCTCTACGAGATCCGACCGAAAGGTTTGGCTGCTTTTGGCCCGCTCACTTCCGAAGGTACTGCGGAAGTCGTGCGGTTGATCGAGGATCTAACCCAAATCACGACTGATATGATGGCAATCTGCAACGGCGTAATGCCATCGGGGCCACGGCCATAGACCTCCACGCGCCTTAGATGCGACCGGTCCGCGCGCTTAGTCGCACATTTTCGCAGCGCCGCAATCGTTGGGGAATGCACCATGATCGACCTAAAGGCTTGGCTTATTAGCCTCGCGGCCATCGCTGGGGCTGTGGCGGGTTCATACATTTGGATCGATCGACCGTTAGCACTGTTTTCACACAGCTACCTGCGAGACTATTGGGTGTTTGATCGCCTAACCTTGATCCCCGAGTGGTTTCCCCTAATTGCGGTTCTGCTGCTTGTCGCATTTGGTGCACGAGCTTTGACCGGTCGATCGCTATCGACGCCCGGCCGGGTCGCGGCGCTGGGCAGCATCAGTCTCATCGCGGCGCGAGCAATAAAGGACCAACTCAAGTTCGCCTTTGGGCGTACCTGGCCTGAAACATGGGCACACGATAATCCATCGTTCATTCGGGACGGAATTTATGGTTTCCATCCGTTCCACGGTGGCGCCGGCTTCGATGCGTTTCCATCGGGACATGCCACAGCGATTTGTGCGGTGATGTCAGTGCTCTGGCTTTGCTATCCAAAATTGCGCGCTTTGTATGCCCTCTGCGCCGTGGCTGTGTCCATTGGATTGATCGGCGCGAACTATCATTTTCTCGGCGACGTCATTGCCGGTTGTTTTCTCGGAGCATCCGCTGGCGTGATGACCGTGGCTCTTGCCGAGTCAAATGGCCGGTCGATGTCGCAGAAGATGACCAGGTCGCGGGGTAGTTGGATTGCTTCGGACAGCGAAAGCTGAGCACGTGTTCAGCAATGACGGGCTCGGCTGAAAATAACGACTATTGATGGTTCGAGATCGAATGTCGCCAACGATTTATAGAGTTCCGATGATGCTTCCAAGCTTCATATCGTTGGGCAGCCCGTCGCCATCTGGCGATCGACCGGTTCACGGCGTCGCTGTCCGGGCGGAAATCGGCGAGCCGAATGGCGGCACGTGTGGCAACGGTGATGTTGTGATCCAACAGAAGTTGGGGATCGACCAGCAGCTCTTGCTCGCAACGTCCGTTATGGATCGCGACAATCGCGCGGCGATCAAGATCAGCATGAAACACCAGAGGACAAGCGGAAGGCTGAAGTTCTGGCACGTAGTAGCGCGTCGCAAACCAGCACGCGATGTCCCTGCTCCACGTCCATGATAGACCCAAGGCGGCACGCCTGTATTCGGCCTTGTCGACAGTGACGCCACGCCAAGCTGACACGCTTTTGGATGGATTTAGTGTCAGAGCCGGCGCAACGTTCTTCAGAGCGCGAATCGCTCGGCTGACCCGAAGGCAGCAATGGCTTCGTGCTCATCATGATCCCACGCTGCCAAAAGGGCATAATATGCAGCCTCGGAGCCGACGAGCCAGCGATGCTCGTAGAGGCCGACTGCTGCTCTTCCACGGTCGCAGTTTGGCAAAACCAGCATAAGTGATCGGGCGTCATCAACAGATCGGATGACGGCATAGTCAAAGTCGGATGGCAGGCCGGCGGGGAGAGCAGCGAACCAGTGTGCCTCGACGGATGTCATGGGTCCATTCTTCGTCAACATCGTACTGGGACGGCGGCGGCGATAACGAGCGTACAACGGTGACACTCTGGTTGAAGTTCCGTGGCCGCACGTGAGCCCTGAGCCCCGTCGGTCTGTTGTGCTTAAGGTGCCATGCACGTCTTGACGATAAGATCGAATTTGGTAGCGTATCAGTCGGGCATGGAGTCGCCCTGACCTGCCGAAAGGCTGATGACTCCTACCGCGGATCGTCGCGGTGGGGTCTTTTTTTGAACCCACCGAGAGGTGGGTTTTTTGTTGCCGGCGTCTGTGGCCGAAGAGCCATCGTTGGAAGTGCTGCTTTGCGACTTCCCCGCTCTTCCAACGGACATAAGGCATCGCCCGACTAAAATGGTCGGACGAAACTTCCCACCGCGATATCTGCCTTGACGTTGTCTCTGCCGCGCGGGTCGATGACTCGCGGGAAAGGAGTCTGATTGAACAAAGGACCCGCATCTTCTGCTGACAGCTAGCAAAAATGGAGCGCCTTCGATGTGTGATTACAGTCTGCACAATGTCGTTTCGCGGCCGGCGCAGGTCGGCGACGAACTTATTACGACAAACTTCGTCAACTCCATCACACGGGGTTTCTGCGCCGTCGGCGAACCAAACGTGGCCGTGTGCCTGCTGCCGGGCACCGAGCTTGCGTTCAAACAGGAAGCCGAGTGCGATCATCCATTTGCCCGGTTGGTCCCAAGTCTCCGCTTCGGAAAGCTTGGACAGACCATGGCGCGTTTTCGTCAGATCAATACGACGAGACAGGATACGCACCACGATGCTCTGGAATTCGCAAACGGCAAGATCGTGCTAGTGACGCGTCTCCGTCTTGGACAGCACGCGATTGTGCTGCAACTGCCGGCGCATCGAAACCAAGATGAAACGCAACGCGAAGAGCGGACGCATCTAGTGCTTGTCGGCTGATGCCGCGTGAACATCTAGGAGAGCCAGCGCAACAGGCGTAAGTCCGTCGCTCTTCGCAGCCGTGCGGTCGTCATTCCGTGGTCCTGTCTGCGGTCTTTGACTGCAGACAGGTAGAGAAAACTATCAATGCGCCATAACTATTTGGTGTTTCGAGGCTTTTTCTAGTTCCTCACCGCAATCGTGCGTACTGAGTCGCTGAACGCGTCAAATACGACACCAAGGTGCGGCCGGCGATGGGACGCTGGGCGAGAGATGCAGTCCTGCGGTCGCCGCCACAAATGGTCGAGGCAGCGGGATGAAACTTACGCGCTTGCGCTTGGTTGGATTCAAGTCATTCGTTGATGCGACCGACTTCCTGATCGAGCCAGGGCTCACTGGCGTGGTCGGACCCAACGGCTGCGGCAAATCGAATCTAGTCGAAGCGATCAAGTGGGTCATGGGCGAGTCTTCGTTCAAGTCCATGCGTGCTTCGTCCATGGACGATGTGATCTTCTCCGGCTCAACCGCCCGTCCGGCCCGCAACCATGCCGAAGTGGCGATCCGGATCGACAATTCCGACCGCTCGGCGCCCGCCACCTTCAATGACGACGACGTGCTGGAAATCGCCCGTCGCATTGAGCGTGAGGCCGGCTCTTGCTACCGCATCAATGGACGGGAGGTTCGCGGGCGCGACGTGCAGATTCTGTTCGCCGACGCCTCCACCGGCGCGCGGTCACCGGCGTTGGTACACCAGGGACGCATTGCTGAGATCGTTCAGGCCAAGCCTGAGCAGCGCCGCCACGTGCTGGAAGAAGCCGCTGGTATCGCCGGTTTGCATGCTCGCCGGCATGAGGCCGAATTGCGCCTGAAAGCGACAGAAGCCAACTTGACACGGCTCGACGACGTCATCGGCCAGCTCGCCGCCCAGATGGACGGCCTGAAAAAGCAGGCCAAGCAGGGGGTCCGCTATCGCACCGTTTCCGCGCAGGTGCGCAAGAACGAGGCGATGCTCTACCACCTACGCTGGACGGCGACGAACGTCGGGGTGACCGAAGCCGAGCACGTCAAAGACGCCTGCGTGCGCGCCGTCGCCGACCGCGTCGCGGCGGAGGCGGAAGCCTCCAAGCGGCAGGCGCTGGTCGCGGCCGAGCTGCCGACCCTACGCGAAGCCGAAGCGCGCGCCGGCGCCGCCCTGCACGGTTTCAACGTCGCGCGCCAGGACCTCGATCGCGAGGAACAGCGCGCGAAGGACCGTATCGCCGAGCTGGAGCTGCGCTTGAAGCAGTTCGCCGCCGACAGCGAGCGCGAAAAACAACTCGCGGCGGACGCGGAAGCCGCCCTCGCCCGGCTCGCCGCCGAGGAAGAAATCATTCACAGCGAGGCGCGCGAAAGCGCCGGCCAACGCAGCGGGATCGATGCCAAGGTTGCCGAGGCCGACAGCGAACTTAACGCAGCCGAGGCGATCTTTGCCGAACTGACCGCAAACCTCGCCGACCTCACCGCGCAGCGTCACCAGTTGCAGAACGCCGCGCGCAAGCATGGCGAACGCGCCGCCCGGCTGGAGAGCGAAATCGCCGGCATCGCGGGGGAACTGGCGGCACTGCAGGCCGCCGCCGATCCCGACCTTGCCGCGCTCGCCGCTGCGGTCGACGAGATGCAGGCCGCCATCGCCGGCGCCGACGCCGCCGCGGTCGGGGCAGAGGCCGCGCACGCCAGAACGCGCCAGCAGCTCGAGGCCTCGCGCGCCCCGCTCGCCGAAGCGGAGCGCCGCGTACAGCGGTTGGAGACCGAGGCGAAGACCTTGTCCAAGGTGCTGGCGGTCGAGAACAAGAACCTGTGGCCGCCGGTAATAGATCACATCGCGGTGGAGAAGGGATTCGAGAAAGCGCTCGGCGCCGCGCTCGGCGACGATCTCGATGCGCCCGCCGATCCGTCCGCGCCAATGCGCTGGATGGGCTCCGCCATCGGTCCCTTCGACCCGATTCTGCCGGAAGGCGCGGAGTCGTTGTTGGCGCGCGTGCAGGCGCCGGCCGAGGTCGCCCGCCGCCTCAATCAGATCGGCGTCATCAGCCGGGAGAACGGCCCGGCCGTCGCCGCGCAGCTCAAGCCCGGTCAGCGGTTGGTGTCACCGGAAGGCGACCTCTGGCGCTGGGACGGCTTTGCCGCCGCCGCGCACGCGCCGACCGGCGCGGCACGCCGCCTGGCGGAACGCGGTCGCCTCGTCGATATCGAAGCCGAGCTGCAGGTCGCGCGCGCCGACGCGGAAACTGCCCGCGGCGTCGTAGCGGCTGCCCATGCCGCCGCGCAGTCGGCCGCGGCCGCCGAAGCACAGGCCCGCAATGCCGCGCGCGAGCGTCAGCGCGAGGGGAATGCCGCGCGCGATCGCCACGAGGCGGCCGAGCGGGAAGCGAACCGCCACGCCGCCCGCCTCTCTGCGCTCGAGGAGGCGCGTGCGCGTCTCACCGCCAATCGCGACGAGGCCAACGCCGCCAAGGCCGAATCTGAGCGTGCCCTCGCCGCGCCGGCGCCCGCCACCGATCTGGAAACCCGGCTTACCGCCGTGCGCGAGGATATCGCCGGCAAGCGCGGGCGTTTGACCGAAGTGCGCGCCGAGCGGCAGGCGATCGCGCGCGAGGCCGAGGTCGCCGATCGCCGGCTCGTCCAGCTCGCCACCGATAAGGCCGAATGGGTGCAGCGCCAGGACGGTGCCCGCAACCAGATCGCCACGCTGGATAATCGCATCGCCGAAACCCGGCGCGACCTGACCGAATTGCAGAACGCGCCGCAGATGTTCGCCGAAAAGCGCAGCTCGCTGATCAGCGAGATCGAACTGGCGGAAGCCGAGCGGCGCGCCTGCGCCGACCGGCTGCAGGAGGCGGAGACCAAGCTCGCCGAGGCCGACCGCGACGCCCGCACGGCGCTCGAGGCGGCCAGCGCCGCACGCGAAGAGCTCGCGCGCGCCGAGGAAAAGTTCGAAGGGGCCAAGCGCCGGCTGTCCGACGTCGGCCGCGAAATCCATGACATGCTGGAGATCGCGCCGCCCGCGGCCGCGGAGCTGGCCGAAATCAAGACGGGCGAAGAGCTGCCCACGCTGCCCGAAATCGAGGAGAAGCTTGAGCGTCTGCGCCGGGAGCGCGAACGGCTCGGCGCCGTCAATCTGCGTGCCGAGGAAGAGCTGCGCGAGGTAGAGACCCAACACACCTCGCTCACCACTGAGCGCGACGATCTGGTCGCTGCGATCTCCAAGCTCCGCCAAGGTATCCAGAATCTCAATCGCGAGGCACGCGAGCGGCTGCTGGCTTCATTCGAACAAGTCAACAAGCACTTCCAGCATTTGTTTACGCAGTTGTTCGGCGGCGGCACCGCTGAATTGCGGCTCGTGGAGAGCGAGGATCCGCTGCAGGGCGGCCTGGAAATTCTGGCGAAGCCCCCCGGCAAAAAGCACTCGACGCTCTCGTTGCTGTCCGGCGGCGAGCAAGCGCTGACGGCGTTGGCGCTGATCTTCGCGGTGTTCCTGACGAATCCCGCACCGATCTGCGTGTTGGACGAGGCGGAAGCGCCGCTTGATGACCACAATGTAGAGCGTTTCTGCGACCTGCTTGATGAAATGGCACGGACAACGGATACACGTTTCGTGATCATCACCCACAATCCGATCACCATGGCGCGCATGAACCGTTTGTTCGGTGTCACCATGGCCGAGCGCGGTGTGTCGCAGCTGGTTTCGGTGGATTTAGAAGCGGCAGTGAGATTCCGCGAGGCGGGGTAGTTTTTTCAGGCGGAGAGCGAGAGAGCTGGCTCCCGAGCGAGGCGCCACCTGATGGTCATCGGACGATGAGCAGAGCGGCCATCGCAATGCCCATCGCAATTCGATACCAACCGAAGATTGAAAACCCGTGCCGGCTGACGAATCGCATAAACCATTGGACGACGATAAGCGCAACAACAAGCGCGGCTGCGAAGCCAATGCCGATGAGCGTCCAGGACTGGCGATCAAGCGCCGCCGGCGTTTTCCAAAGATCGACCGCGGCCGCGCCGAGCATCGTCGGGATAGCGAGAAAAAACGAAAACTCGGTTGCCGTGCGGCGGTCGACGCCCAGCGCAACGCCGCCGAGAATAGTGGCGCCGGCGCGCGAGACCCCCGGAATCATGGAAAGGACCTGGCACAGCCCAATTGCGAGAGCCGTCCGCATCGGCATTTCTTCGATACGGTGGCACCGCGGCAAAGGCGCCAGCCGTTCAATGACCAGGATCGCGATGCCGCCGAGCGTCAAACTCACGGCAACGACCGCGGGCGAGAACAGCACGCTTTTGATAAAGCCGTGCAGGGCAAGACCGAAGAAGGCGGACGGGAGAAATGCTACGGTGAGGGCAACCACAAACCGCCGGGCTTGTGGGTCTCGTGGAAGGGCTCGCGCGACGCTTAACAACTTCGGGGCAGAATAGAGACAGACAGCCAGGATTGCACCGAGCTGGATGACGACTTCGAACAGCGTACCGAACTCGCTCTGAAAGCGTATCAGCGACCCAACAAGAATCAAATGCCCGGTGGATGACACGGGAATGAACTCGGTCAACCCCTCGACGATGCCGAGCAGCAACACAGCAATCCATCGATCACCCATTACGCGGCGGCCATATCGTGGTTACGTCGTCGGGACGACGTGCCGGGATAAGCATCTATACGGTGAACCCTACCCCTAACTGCCGCGCGCATGGTTACCTCTCTTCTGCGGTGCCCTGTTATCTAAGAACACTTTGCAGGCCACGGAAAATTGCCTTAGGCGGCTCATCCGGAGCCGGAGCTGGGATAACGAGCCTTGCCAGGGATGATCGCGCGCACGCCGCCCCACGGATCGGGAACGTCGCCGTGTCGACGCGGGATCAGGTGAACATGACAATGGAGGATCGTCTGGCCGGCAACGACGCCGATATTGATGCCGATGTTGAATCCTTGCACCGTGCTGTCGTCATTGAGGATATCATTGCGAAGTTGCTTCAGCAGATCATCCACTGCCGCGGTTTCGCGCCGGTTCAGGTCAAAATACGTCGGCACGTGGCGACGAGGCAGCACGAGTGTGTGGAGTGGCGTAACAGGATAAATATCACGGACGGCGAAAACAATGTCATTGCCCGTCAGCACATGTGACGGATCCATCGTACAGAATGGACAATGCGATGTGCCTGAGGAATGTGATTGCGCCACGGGATCGACCTCGTTCGGGTGAGCACGTCAGGGGCCTTCCAGGTTTACTCCGCGGCCCTGACATGCTGGGCGCGGTATTCATGTTCAAACAGGTAGTCGCGGATTAGTGGAACTGCGTCAATTCCACGGGCAAGTTGGGCTTGAAAGACCATCAATCCGCCGTAGCGAAAACTCATTTCGCTAATCGCGAGATAGAACTCCCACATCCGACAGAAGCGTTCGTCATAGAGCTCGCTGAACTGTCGCCGCTTTGCCAAGAAGCGTTCTCGCCAATGGCGCAGGGTTTGCGCGTAGTGAAGTCGAAGGATCTCGAGGTCTGTCATCCAGAGACCCGTCCGCTCGATGGCTGGCAACACCTCGGAGAGTGCGGGGATGTAGCCGCCTGGAAAGATGTATTTTCGGATCCAGGCGCTGGTGATGTCAGGGCCGTCCTTCCGACCGATAGAATGGACGACGGCAATACCGTCATCGCCCAGCAACCGCGACACAGCGTCGAAGAATTGAGTGTAGTGAGGCGTTCCGACGTGCTCGAACATGCCGACCGACACGATGCGATCGAACTTCCCCTCGATTTCGCGATAGTCGCGCAACTCGAACGTGACCCGCTTTTCGAGGCCCGCTTGGCGGGCGCGCTGCTGCGCAATGGTGAATTGGGCGCAGGAGAGCGTGACGCCAACGACTCGCACGCGTTCTGCCTGCGCCAACGAAAGAGCAAGGCCGCCCCATCCGCAACCTATATCGAGCACCCGTTGTCCGGGCTGCAACAGAAGCTTGGCAGCAAGGTGTTGTTTCTTAGCGTCCTGCGCCTCCTCGAGCGATAGCCGAGGATCTCGGAAGTAGGCACAGGAGTATTGAAGATCGGTGTCGAGGAATTGCTGATAAAGATGAGATGACAAATCGTAATGGTGTGCGGCGTTGCGCCGAGCGGTCTGGATGGGATTGTATTGCAGAAGTCGACGCAAGACCGCCTTGGCAGTGGCAGCGAGCCATGTGCCTCTGAATTGCGGTTTACGCGCCAGGTTTCGGCCGCAGATATCGACGAGGTCCCACAGGGTCCCCTGCTCAATCAATAAGGTACCAGCCATATAGCATTCACCGAGATAAAGATCGGGATTGGTCGCGAGCTTTAGCGGCGTTAGTGCGCCTTTGAGCCGAACGACGACGTCAAGCTGAGGTTCACCGGCAGGTACCTCGCCGAATTGCCACCGGGTGTTGTCTGGCGTGACGACCGTCAGTCTGCCGATTTTGATGACTTGATCGAGCGTCTTCTGCAACATGTCCCGCTCTCGCCTGCTGCTAGCGGCGGGCCCGATATGCCTATACTCCCAAAGGGCATAGCTCTCCCCACCGCGCCTGTCGCGCAGTAGGAGTCATCAGCCGATCAGCGGTTGAAGGGAGACCCCATTCCCAAGTTGAGTTTCGCCGGGGTCATGGATGACGTCAAGTTTGCTGTCGTGGGAACCACCGTATACCCGCGACGCGTCCCGGACAATGGGCTTGATGGTCTCATAGCTCGATTGACGATCTTTTCGAAGCCTTCTAGCCTACTGCACGGGAATGGAGTCTCCCGTTTAACCGCATGGCAGCTGATGACTCCTGCAACGCTTCGAGGCGGGCGCGAGAACGCGCGCGACGCTACCGAGAGGTCGGGTAGTGTGCTTCTGCCGCTTAGTCCCGAACTCACGGAGCCGGGGTATGACATGCGGGACAAATCAGATCAGCGCCATGAACCGAGCTTGGAGGAGTTGCTGTCCGATCCAATCATTTGGACAGTGATGAAATCAGACAAGGTCGAAGAGCATGAGCTGCGGAACTTGTTGAAGCACGTGGCGGCAGAACTGGCAGCCGGCAGTGATCGAGCCGCTGGGAACGAAGTCTCAATAGAGGACGACGACGATGGCGCATTTCGAAAAGGCGTCGGCATTATGCTCCTCAACGACCGCAACGAAGTCTTTGTCGGTCAGCGAGTCGATGCCCAGCATGAAGCTTGGCAAATGCCGCAGGGTGGGATTGATGGCGACGAAGACCCGCGTGCAGCGGCACTCCGGGAGCTGAAGGAAGAGGTTGGCACCGACAAGGTGCACGTGATCGCAGAGAGCAAGAATTGGCTCCGGTACGAGCTACCGCCTGAAATGCGTGAGCGTTGGGGCGAGCGGAGCCGGTGGCGCGGCCAGCAGCAAAAGTGGTTTGTGATGCGTTTTAACGGAACCGATGGCGACATCAACATTGCCGGTGATCACCCGGAGTTTTCGGCATGGAAATGGGTTCCCATCGAGCAGCTGCCGGACCTCATTGTTTCGTTCAAACGGCAGCTTTATCTCGATGTTGTGTGTGAGTTCAGGCAATTCGGGCCGCCTTAACTTTTGATGAGGTGAATGTCGCTTCAGGGCGCGAAACAGCTAAGGGGGGCAATATGAAGAGCTTTGTTTTGGCAATCATCGTTGCAGTCTTGCTAGCGATCGGTTTTGCATGGGGGGCTGAACTCGTTCCAAAAGACGGCTGAGCAGGAATTTCATACCGTGAGCGCACGTCCTTAGCATCGCCGGGCTTACGATCCTATTTTTCGGGATCGGTGGATTCTTGGCAATCAAAGCTCATCGTTTCGCCGCGCCAAAATTTGGACAGGAGGCCTGCCAGTGGACGATATGCCCCGCCGGCACGAGCTCGTTGAGCAAGGCAATAGCAGCCTGTGCGACCGCGGGCTCATCATAGAACTCGATGACGATCGGCAGGTCCACCATCAGCCGCAAAATATCGGCGGCGTGTACGGAACCTTTACTGCCGAATCCCGCAATCCCACGGAACACGACGACGCCGTGGACTCGGTGTTGGTCGTGCAAGACGTTGAGAACTTCCTCCATGAGCGCCTTCCGGCGGCCATGATCGGATTCCTTCAGATAGATCCTGACCACGGTGACTTCGTTTTCCATGACAGCCTCGCTGTTACAGATTGCGAGCGATGTACGCGCCCGCAAAGGCCGCAATAAAACCAAGCCCACCAGACAACAGGAAATAGAGGCCAGCCCTCGCCCCATATCCTTGTTCGACGAGCAGCAGTGTCTCCATCGAGAAGGTCGAAAACGTGGTGAAGCCGCCAAGAAAGCCGGTCAAGACTCCGCTTCTCAATTCCGGCGTTATAGTCAATCGTTCGAGCGTTTCGATGAACAGAAATCCCATCAGGAAGCTGCCCAGCACATTGATGCTGAGGGTCGCGTAAGGAAAGTCTCGTCCGTAAATGCTTTGAATCAGATTGGTCATCCCATACCGTGCCCAGCATCCGCATGTGCCGCCCACGGCGATCGCAATGTATGTCCACATTTCAGAAGCGCTCGAACAATTAAGGGAGAGTCAGGGCCAGGATGATGATCAATAGCCCGCCAATCAAAGCGAGATAGAAATTCAGGTGTCCTGACTGCAATGCTCTGAGCTTGTTGGCCACGTAATAGACGACGCGCGTCGCCGGCGAAAATAGATAGGGGCCAAAAATCGGCGCCACATCATGTGTAAACACCAGTCGGTGGATGAAGTAATCCGCGCCATGCGCCTCTCTTTCGATCTCTTCTGTCGGGCGATAGATGAAGCTGTAAAAGGTTCTTAGCGCATTCGAAAATGTGAGCGCGGTCGTTGAGGCCCGTTCGGGATCTTGATCAAAGCCCCCGTACCAGACAGGTGCACGACGCACCGCAAAATGCCGGTTGGCTAGCACCAAGACGATGGGAATGATTGCAAGGAGTGGCATTACGACAACGAGCAGCGTTGGCGAAATGAAGGCAAACTTTGCAGTCAGCGGCACCAGCAAAAGTCCATCATGCATATCGCGCGCCGCCTGAGTGCCGAAGTTGGAAGCGACAGCGACCCGCAACGCGTCAAGCCAGAGCGGCATTCCGACTGCCAGAGCGAGCACGCCCAACCCAAGCAAGCCAACCGCAATCGTCGGGCCGGACGATATCGAGGTGCTTGAGCGTGCCGACCGTCCAAGCAGTCCGATCCCGAACACCTTCACGAAAGTTGCGAAAGCGACCGCGACAGTCAGTGCAAGCCCTGCACCGGCAAGCGCCATGACCAGGCGGCCCGCGAGCGTGTCAAGATGGAACCCCTGGAAGACGGTTTGAAAGACGTACCACTCGCTCACGAAACCGGCCTGCGGGGGCATTGCCGCAAGGCTCATGGCGGCAGCCAACGCGCCGAGCCCAAAGACCCAGGAGCTATGACGCAACAAATCGGTGTGGAAGATAGTGTATCCGCCTGTCGCGCGATACACGCCGTCAGCTGCGAGGAACAATCCGCCCTTGGCAAGGGCGTGGCCGGCCAAGTGAAGCAACGCTACCGTCCAAGCTAAGCTTGCAAGTTCCTGATGACCGTCGGCACGAAACATCAGAGTCGCGCCAAGCATCGCAACGGCGATCGAAGCGTTCTCCGCTGAGGAAAAGCTAAGGAGCGCACGCCAGTCTTCTTCTTGAAACGCGTAAAGTGCGGTCAAGATGGTGCTAATGACCGCAACAATGATAATAAACATTCCTAATTCCGCTGCTCCGAGCATGGGAGAACCAGGCGTCCAGCCGAGCAATCCGCGGCTCAATGCAAAGAAGGCCGCGTTCATTACGACGCCTGACAACAACGCTCCTGAAGCGCCGCTGCCGGCACCATAGACACCGGGGAACCACTCGTAGAACGGCAACAGTCCGAGCTTCGCGCCGAACCCAACGACCAGCAGTATGCCGACGATGATAACGACAGCGTGTGGAAGGGCGGTCGCGGCGCCTTGGAAATCTTGAAAAGCGAAAGATTGAACTGGGTACGCCAGCAACAGAATTGCAACAATAAGAGCCAGCGCTCCGGCTTCCAGGAGCCCGAGCATGAACAAGACCGGCTTACCGACCTCCGCAGATAATTTCTCGCTCAGGATCATGATGGCACCGCCAAAACTCATGATCTCCCATGCGATCAGGAATGACATACCATCTTGGACGCCAAATACGCCCAAGGCACCAATAAGGCTGCTGGCAGCACCAAAGAGCCAGCCCGCCTGACCCTGGCGGGAGGGCGTTGCCAAACCACAGGCCAGCGTCGCTGGCGCCAGCCCAAAGCCGAAGAGCCACAGCGCATCTGGCGTAAGGCGAAAGCTGACCGATTGGCCGGCAAGTTGCGTTGGCAAAAGAACGGCGGCGGGACCGTCCGGCAATCCTATGACGGCAGCAATGATGCCGGCGACGCAACCAGCAACGAGCAGAATCCGCGCCACGATGAATCCACGCCCAAGAAGCGAAACAAGCGCCGTGAGTATCCACGCAATGAAGGCCGCCGCCATGAATTCATTCGACAAGTTGGCCTCCCTGAACACGTTGCGGCATGCGGTTGAGGAACATCATCAATGCATGGATGATCGCCGCCGGATTGGGAGGACAGCCGGGAAGATAGACGTCGACCGGAAGCACGCCTTCGAGTCCGTGGCCGCAGGAATAGCCCCCCTCTGCGACGCCGCCCGATACAGCGCATGTGCCAACGGCCATGACCCAACGCGGCTCAGGCATGGCGTCATATGTTGCGCGCAATGGATTGAGCATGGCGTACGTCACCGGTCCTGTCACCAGCAACAGATCGGCGAAGCGCGGCGACGCGGTGAAGAAAATGCCAAGTCGATGCAGGTTGTAGAAGGGATTGTTCAAGGCCTGCAGCTCGGACTCGCAACCGTTGCACGAGCCGGCATCGACGTGCCGAATATGCAGACTGCGCCGAAATGCCTTGCGTCTCTTGTCGTCACCGGCAACCCCGGCGGTTCGTCGATCTCTCCAGACCAAATCCTCGCGTTCTCGAACACCAAAGGCCCACTCCTGAGATGACGCCATTGCGCCAGTTGGACAAGCCTCGGTGCAGAGCTGACAGACAACGCAGCGACCGTAGTCCACTTTCAACCGTCTTCCGGCTTCGCCCGTCATTTTCATTGTGATCGCCTGAGTCGGACAGGCGTCAGCGCATGCTTGACAGTCTTGCTTGCACAGCTCCGGATGATAGCGGGGCATGCCCAACAGCCCGGTTTGGCCATTTTCGCCATCGGCCAAGGGCCACGGCACGGTTTGTTTGCCGTCCCACAAGCCGATCAGGGTCCAAAGCGGCATTCCGTTGACTCCTATCGATCACAGCCGGCGATCGTCAGCCCAAAGCTTGCTTCGTTGATCGCGTAATCCATCATGTTGCTGTCGTGCACGGTGTGGGGAAACACCCGCCAGTTCGAAAACGAAGGCGATTTGATCTTGACGCGCGCAAGCTTGCCCTCGCCATCGAAGTGCACAGCATAAAACAACGTACCGCGCGGCGACTCGCTCCACCCCAGCCCTTCGGATCTTGGCGAGATTGAATATTCCGACCGAATTGGGCCATCGGGCAGCAGAAGGAGCGCCCGTTGCATCAGGGCGATGCTCGCATCAATTTCTGCCATTCTAACCTGGGCTCGCGCGTGAGCGTCGCCGGCCTCGCGAACGGCAACGGCTAGCGGAAGGTTTCCGTAGGCGGCATAAGGATGATCGCGCCGAAGATCGCGGTCGAGACCGGAGGCACGATCGACCGGACCGGTTGCGCCCTGATCGAAGGCGACACGACGATTGAGCTTGCCAGTCGTAATCAGCCGGTCGAGATGGCTGTCCGTATTTTCGAGATGGCGAGCGTAGATCGAATAGGCCTCTCGCAAAGCCTCAAGCTCCGGACCAAGCCACCCCTTCGGCGACAAGTCGCGGCGAAGTCCGCCGATCGTCAGAATGCTGCGGAGAAACCGGCTCCCGGTTAGCCTTGCATTGAGCTGCTTGGCACGCTCTTCGAGCAACTTGCCTTCGGCTTCACCGACCTTGAGCGTCGTTGTGTGGCAGAGATGTCCGAGATAATGCAGGTGATTGTAGAGCCGTTCTAATTCTGCGAGCAGGACACGGAAAAATTGGGCGCGTGGAGGAACGGCACAATTTGCCGCGGCTTCGACGGCTTGGCAGTAGGCGAGCGCGTGCGCCACGCTCCCGACGCCTGAAACACGCTCGGCCAGCACCACACCACGTTCGGCCGGGAGACCTTCGAATCGCTTCTCCATTCCGCGATGCTTGAAAAACAGGCGCGGATGGTAGTGCAGGATCGCTTCCCCGATATAGAAGAAGATGAATTCGCCGGATTCCACAACGTCGGCGCGAACCGGACCGAAGGGTAGCAGCTGTACGTCGGCTTCCGCTCCGGCAATTTCCGGAATGGATTGCTTGGTCGGCTCGGCCTGCAGTGCGGTGTCTTGCGGATAGGCTGGATCGAACGGCGGCCGTATGGGATTCACACCGTCATGCAAGACCAACCGATGCGGTTGCGGGTGATCGACAAACTCAATGCCGAAGAGGTCAGAAATCTCACGCTCGTGCCAACCCATCAACGGCCAGATTCCGGCGAGGCTCGGGACAGGGCCGCGTGGTTCGCAGCGCCAAATCCCAAAGAGATATTGATCGGGCTCCGTCACCACGTAGCGCAATTCGAGTCGGTTGGGTTCGGGATACCACGCGTAACCCATCTGCATCCGGCCGCCTCTCTCGTGCAGACGAGAGGCGGCATCGCGGAGCTGCTCGGCGGTGAGCGATATATGTTGCGGTGCAGTCATGGCAGGCCAATCTTCAGGACGCGACCAATCGCGGTAAAGTGCTCCCACATGGCGGGCGGCCACCACACGCCGAAGAGCAGAAGCGGAGCGAGAGCGAACCACATCGGTGCTACGCACCAGCGGCTGAGCGGCAGGAGTTCGACTATCGCTTCCGGCTCACGGTCAAAATACATCTCACGGAAATGATTCAGGAATCCCACGAAAATCACGATCAGCAGGACGATCATGGTATAGACTGCCCAGTCATAGCCGCGTTCGAGACCGGCGCGTAGAATGACGAGCTCGCTCAGGAAGAGACCAAATGGAGGAGCGCCTGTGATCGCGGCAGCTCCGGCAAGCCAAAGGCTCCCTTGCACCGGAAAGCGCGTCCACACACCTCGGATGTCGCGAATGTCCTTCGTTCCAAAGCTACGCATCACATTGCCGGCGCCAAAGAACATGAGCGACTTATTCAAAGAATGGTTGAGCATGTGGTAGAGCGCTCCAGCGACACCGAAGAGGCCGCCGAAACCGAAGCCGAGCGCCACGACTCCCATGTGCTCGACGCTTGAATAAGCCATCAGTCGCTTGATGCCATCCTGGCGAACGATGAAGAGCGCTCCAATGAGGAGCGATAGAACGCCCAACGCGACAAGCACAGTGCGCGCGAACGAGCCGACTCCTGCCGCATCACAGATCGCCAGGTAGCGGACGATTCCCAGCATCGCGCCGTTGAGCAGCGCGCCCGATAACATCGCCGAAACCGGAGCTGGGCTTTCGCTATGGGCGTCGGACAGCCAGCTGTGCATCGGAGCGAGGCCGACCTTTGTGCCATATCCGACCAACACCAGCAGATAGGCGAGCGTGACCAGCGTCGGGTTCATTTTGGACCCGGCCTGCTGCAAGGCGCCCCAAGTCATGTCGTAAACTGGGCCGAGGACGAAGCTTCCACTCCAGTAGAACAGCACGGTCCCCAGGAGGGCCAAGCTGATCCCAGCCGACACGATGATGATGTACTTCCAGGCTGCTTCGATGCTTTCAGCGGCGCGTTCGAACCCGACCAGAAAGGTGCTCACGAGCGTCGTCAGCTCGATCGCGATCCAGTAGAGCCCGGCATTGTTCATGACCGTGCTGAACAGGACGGTCAGAGCAAAACCGGAAAACAGAGCATAGAAGCTCCAGAGCTTCTCCTCTTCTTCAGGGAGAAGCCGCATGTATCCGACCGCATAGATCGACGCGAGAAGATAGACGATCGCTGTGCACAGCGTGACCCACGCTCCCGGCATATCGAGGACGATGTAGTCGGCCCAGTAGTGATAAGGCCCGCGTGCACTCATTATTGTGAGAGGAATGGCGGTCACGAAGACCATGATGCTTGCGGCCAGATTGAGTTTCTCAGCCGCGCCGCGCGCGCGTAGGAGGAAACAGCCCAATGCCGACGCCGCCGGCGCAATCATCATGACAAGGAGCAATGCGCCAGTCATCGCTATCCCACCAATCGCTTGAGTTCGAGACTGCTCGTACTACCGACGTGAGCGACGAGGTACTGAACGAGCACGCCGAAACAGGCCACGACGATAAGCAGATCGAAAAGGATCACGATCTCGATCAGAACAGGCATTCCCGGCACCAGAATCTGCGCACCGAGAAAGATCCCGTTTTCGAGAACGAGCAGGCCGAGGATATGGCTCAGCGCTTCATGCCGCACCGCAAGCATGAGAAATCCAATAAGTTTCATCGAAAGCATCACGGTCAACGCGAGCACGGCGACGGTGCCGGCAAGGTCAAGCGACTGACCGACGCGATAACTGACAGCAAGCGAGAAGACGACACTGAGGGCGCCGACAACCAGGGCAGAACTGGGTTGCAGAATTTCATGAATTTCGCGTGCGACGCTGAGGCGACGGATGATCCGCCACACGAGGTAGGGCAGAAACAGGCCCCGGAACAGAGCGGTGAGAAGGGCGATGAGATAGAGCTCCGGGTAGCCGCCATAAAACCCGACGGCGGCTGAAAGCGCGGCGATCACCCATGATTCCGCGGCAAAGGCATAGAGGTAGTTGTTGAGCCAACGCGATCCAAGCATGACGAACGCCAGCAACAGGCTGGCAATTGCCATGAGGCTGAAAATCGATGCAGCGAGTGGGTCGAGGTGAGCAACAAGCATGGCTAGCTGAGCTGCGTTCCGATGATGGACAGAATGGCGAATACGAACGAGGCGGCGAGCAATTCCTGGTAGCGGTAGAAGCGCAGTCGTGATTGTGCGGTCTCGACCACAACCACGGCGACCGCGACGAGCAGGAACTTGCCGAGAAGCGCCGCGATCGAACCGATGACGCCGAGGGCGGTGCCTTCGCGCGAGAGTCCCCATGGGATCAAGAGGACATTGCTGAAGATTGTATAGAGGATGAATTGCTTCATCATCGATGCCCACTTAAGGATCGCGAGCAACGGCCCGGAGTATTCGAGAATGCGGGCTTCGTCGATCATGTAGACTTCGATGTGCGTGCTGGAATGAATGGGAAGCCGATCGGTCTCGACGATCAGCAATGTGAAGAACGCCGCGATCAGAAACAGATGCGCCGGGCTCCAATAGATCGCGAGGTTTCCGACGAGGAGGTGGTTGACCACGAACGGGAGCATCGCCTTCGCGAGCAGCGTAATACCGACGAAAACAAGGATCAGGGTTGGCTCAGCGAGAATCGCGACCATGACGGCACGGCTTGAGCCGATTCCGCCGTAAGCACTGCCGCTGTCGAGACCGGCGATGACGACCATGAACGAGCCAAGTGTGAGGATTAGCCCTCCTCCGAGGATGTCACCCATATCGGACAGCGGCAGGGGAAAATCAGTCAGGACCGGGATGAGAATTGGTACCGTCAGCATCGCGGTGAAGGCGACGAACGGCGCCACCCAATAGATCCAAGAGGCGGTCTCGGGGACGACGATTTGCTTGTGAAACAGCTTCCAGAGATCGCGATAGGGCTGAAAGATTCCCGGTCCCTGAGCGCGCTGAACGCGCTCTTCGAACTGCAAGATCACACCCTGCAGGAGCGGCGCGAGCAGCAGAACGGTCAGCACCTGGCAGACTTGGAGGATTACGTCGCGCGCGCTCAAGGCAGCCTCCCGTTGAGGAGGCTGCAAGCAGCGGCACACAAGTCTAAGGATGGGGTCGAGATTTGCACACACGACTCCTTTCGTCCGCAACCGGATGAAAGGAGTCATCAGCCCCGAAGGCAATACAGGCGAACTCCATCGCCTCGCCGGTCAAGCCGACGTGTTTGCACCATGAATATGAACTGCTAGGGCCAGTGTCAAGCAACCAGCCTTCTAACGTGTCGTGACGGGAGGGACAAGGGCGGGTGATCGTCGCGCGGCCCGCCACTCGCTCTCCCGGAACCTGTGCCGCCCAATCAGACTTATGGCTGTAGCCTGCCATCTGCGCGTGCAAGGGAGAGCAGGATGATGATCAGGTTAATGACTGTGGTCTCACTTGCCGCGGGTGCATGTATTTCGCCTGTCATTGCCGGCGAATCGCCGAATACGGAAGAGCGGGCGAAAATCGAGGCCGTCCTGCGAAGTCAGGGCTTTACGCGATGGGGAGAGATCGAGGCCGAGGACGGTGTTTTCTAGGAGGTCGATGATGCCCATGGCAGTGAAGGGAAGAAGTACGACGTGAAACTGAGGCGCGATACGCTCGAAATCATCGAGCGCGAAGGAGACTAAACGCTCAAATCGCCTGATGAGGGAATACGCCGGGAGTGGACAAAATCTGACCACCATCTGAGGGGAAAAGAGCCATTCGTCCTGTGATTGGAATGGACGACGGGGATGGAGTTCCCCTGCAATCGCCGTCCGGCTGATGACTCCTACCGTGAATCCGCGGTGGGAGCATGTCGGCGATCCCTCCGCGGGGGTGGTGATCGGATCGCCCCTCTCTTCAACAGAGCGCCGATTACTTCACCCACCCTGTGTGAACGACAGAGGGTGATAAGTGACATGCGAGGAGATCAGCATGCAGAAGGTCGTAATGAATTATTTGGATGTCAGTCCAATGATCGTATCGCTACGGACTCGGCCTGACGATTTCGAGATGAATCGAGGCTGGCTGCATCACTTCCCGAGTCGGCATCGATTCAAGCTCGACAGTGATGGCAACGTCAGGATCGATGCACGCTGCGACTGTAGTATTCTTGCGGTAAGAGGCGAACAGGGTAAGGAGCTTTGGTGCGCCTTCCAACAATGGCATGCCGCCTACTGGCGACCGCTTGAAATCAACAAGGAGTTTGCCTTGCATTTTCGAGCACCGAACGTGTGGCAGCGGCTCTATCGCGGTTTGATCGCAAGAATGCGCCGAATATTGGCGCACAACAGCTCGGAGGAAGCGTCAGCCCAAGGCGCGCCAATGGTCCCTGCTGAATAGCGCTAGCAAGGGCCCGAGCGAGGCCATATCGCGAGATATAGCCTCGCTCGTTTGCGGCAGCGCTGGCGTCGGAGGCGTATTCGCGCGTATTCACGTCAACTACTTTACGAAGCTTGCGCGGCACCTCTCGATACCGACGTCGGCTTGTCTCTTGTTGGCGGTGCTGGATTAGCTGCAATGTTGGTCGGGCTGTCCGCGATATCAGGGGCGAGCCCTACCCATCCCTGCTCCAGATTGAGATAGGCCTCTCTGATATTTGCGATCGTCGTTGCGGCGGCCGCGGCAGCGCACTCAAGAGCCTGCTGACGGCAGTATTCGGTGCGTTCACTGGTACGAGGCATAGCATCACAACTCCTTCGGTTAGCGTGCTTCCGTAGGAGTCATCAGCCTCGGGATCAAAATCCGTCAGGCAATTAAGGCGAACTCCATCGCCTTGCCGAATCAAGTCTATGACAATATTTCGTCGTTTGCCAATTAACTCTGCCGATTTGCAGCGGCTAATTCTGCCGCCTTTCGGTTTGCCCAGCCTGCGAAGCCGTGATCATTGATAGCCTCCGCAGCCTCAACGGCGTGTTTGAAATAACTTACGCAGTGGCAACGGCGAGCGAGCAAGGCCCACACATACGGGAGGTTCAGCGCCTCGACGTTCGGCCTTTCCTCGAGATTCCATTCGTCTGCAGCATCGACTTCACTATCGTCTTCGATCTTTATCTTGCTACGGCGGCGGCACTGGGCAAGCTGCTGAGCGACGTCTTCCCTCTGCCCGGATGACCCAGCCGAATAGGCCAATTCATAAAACTGTTGAGCAAGAGACCAGTTGAATATGCCAAAAAGAACATCACCCCCGCGCTCGGCTTCTCGCGAGATATCTTCTTTGCTGACGGATCCTCTGGCCGCTCGACGTTTGAGATCGGCGAGAATTTCATCTGCGCTGCCGATGAGGAGTCGTTCGATCGCCTCCCGCAAACGACTCGATCGCGATCGCGGTCGGCCCGCGAGCATACTCGTGATGAAGATCTCGTAATCGAGGCGCTCCAACTGGACGAGATGGTGAGCGGTCTCGACGCGGTCGGCATAGTCTCCCGTTTCCAGACGATCAAGCCAGAGTCCGATTTCGCTTTCGAGCCGTCCGAGTTCGTCGTTGATTGCCTGTCGCTCCCATGAGCGGCCCCAGCGCAAACGCTGTTGGACGTCCTTTATCCGCACCTCCGACAGATGTCTGATCCGCTCCGAGATGACCTGATGGAGGTTGCGTGGTCCCCGCTCCCCACCTGAGAATCTTGTTTCAGCGGCCCAGGCGGCGAACTGCTCAACGAACAGTGGATTTCCCTTGGAGCGCATCGCCGCTGCGCCTGCGACTGCCGCTGATGTAATTAATTGGTGGGCAAGTTGCTTGATGTCGGACGCCGGCAATGGCTTTAGTTTCAGCTCGACGGTTGGTTGCAAGGTTTGCAATTGTGCCTGTCCACTCGGGCGGGAGGCCAAGATAACGAAGCTTGACTCTGTGGACAGCCTTTCGAGAAGCTGACGAACGAACGAGAGGCCCTCGGCTTCAGCCCAATGAAGATCGTCCAAGACGAGCAGTTCGATTCGGTCGCGATGACATCGCTGTACGACCGCTTGTACCAATGCATCGCAATCCAGGCGCTCAGGTGGGAGTTCCGCCAGCTGGGCGGCAAAGGTCTCGACATCACCGCCGAACAGACTGAAATTCGCGAGCAGCCCACGAACGTCCGGGTGTTGTCCCAACCACTCTCTGATGAGTCGGGTCTTGCCTGATCCTGCTGGCGCGATAATGCCAAGCTTTGTGCTCCGATCGGCGCGCTTCCAACAATCATCAATAATCGACAGTTCGCGACTTCTCCCGACAAACGGGCTCGTATGCCTGATCTCGGCATGATCGAGCGCGGATGGTCGTTTATGAGCGATCATGCGATATCCGAAAGCATCCTCCTCGTTGAGCAAGCGACGTGGTGCACACACGAAGTGTTCCCATCGGCGGTTGAGGCGATAGATTGCTTCAGATGCAAAGGAGATGTTGTCGGGTTCGAACTGGAAAATAGCTCGTGCCGTGACATCGAGGATCACCGGACAGCCCGCCTGATCGACCGGCAAGACGTATTGATCGGTCCAGAGACCCCACCTAATTTTTGCACCATGCAGAAGTACGTTTTCGAGGCGCGGCAGCGAGGTAATGATCTGCTGTTCCAGCTCGCCTGCGAGCCGAAATGCCTGACGCAATCCTTCGATGGTCCAAACGAGCCAGCCGTGCTCGGGCACTTCGGCGATCACGCCAGGATCGGCAACAGCAAAAATCTCTCTGACAGAGTTTCCGACGTCTATAAGAAGCGGTTCCGAGGGCGGATGCTCGCAAACCAGCCGCAGCATCAGCGCACTGGCGCTCATGAGCTCGTAGCGCTTTGGCTCGGAGCCTGATTTGGCTGCCGGCGCCAATTGCCACTCGGTGCGCTCCAATGGCTGCTCACCGAGCCAATGGACGCATTCGGGGCAAGATTGATGCTTCGCCGACCATTCGCGGCGGCAACGTGGACAATAGCGATATTTGTAGAGCACCGCTCTGACGCGTGGACCGCGGCTTTCAGACATTTCTTTGATATGTCGTTCCATTGCGATAAGTGGCTACACAAGCTTCCACCAACAAGGTTAAACGGCTTTAATGACTTTCTTCTCTGCGCCGCAGAGCGTGCAGGCACCTCTCTCGCGACAGAAGTTTCTCGTCATCGAAAGAGCGACCGTAATTCGATTGGCCTGCCGGCGCCCAGACAGCTTGAGTTGCTTAGCAAGACAAGTGTCGCAATAGGCTCCGCCAACCTCCCGCAACCAAAGGCTTACGCGCTCCGTAACCGTCACTGCTTGCCTTCCATCCTTATGAGATCAGTCGCGGCTGGGGCTTCCACGCGTGATCCTCAGGGCCGAACGTGCCCTTACCGACATCCGGCACTCCGGAAGATGCTATGCTGGGCTCAATGACCGGCTCGCGTGTAGGCCGCTTGCCGGTGAGCAAGCCCTTGATCTCTTCTCCGGTGAGCGTCTCGAATTCGAGCAATCCCTTGGCGACCAGTTCGAGGTCGGCACGTCTTCCCGTAAGGATTTCTCTCGCCTCCTCTTGGCCAGCCTCAACAAGGCGCCTGATTTCGGCATCGATCTTTCGTACGGTCGCCTCGGAAATGCTCTGTTGGCGCGTGACCGACATTCCGAGAAAAACTTCATCCTGGTTGTCGCCATAAGCAACTGTGCCGAGTTCTTCGGAGAGCCCCCAGCGCGTCACCATCATGCGGGCAAGCTTGGTCGCCTGCTCGATGTCCGACGCGGCGCCCGAGGTCACCTTATCGCGCCCGAAAACAAGTTCTTCGGCGACGCGTCCGCCCATCATGATCGCGAGACGCGAAGTCATCTGTTCGTGACTCATAGACAGCTTGTCGCGCTCGGGCAGTTGTAGGACCATGCCAATGGCCTGTCCTCGAGGGACGATCGTCGCTTTGTGTACCGGGTCGGTTGCCTTGACGTTGAGAGCGACGATGGCGTGCCCACCCTCGTGGTAAGCGGTGAGCAACTTTTCCTCCTCGGTCATGACCAGGGACTTGCGCTCCGCGCCCATCATCACCTTTTCCTTGGCATCCTCGAATTCGCGCTGCGTCACCATGCGCTTGTTGCGCCGCGCCGCTAGCAACGCTGCTTCATTCACGAGGTTCATGAGATCGGCGCCGGTGAAGCCGGGCGTACCGCGCGCGGTGGTTTTGAGGTTCACGTCCGGTGCGAGCGGCACCTTGCGCACGTGCACCTGCAGAATTCGCTCTCGGCCTAGTACATCTGGATTAGGGACCACGACTTGGCGATCAAATCGACCGGGACGCAGGAGCGCTGTGTCAAGGACATCGGGGCGATTGGTCGCCGCGATCACGATGATGCCCTCGTTCGGATCAAAGCCATCCATCTCGACGAGTAGTTGATTGAGCGTCTGCTCGCGCTCGTCGTTGCCGCCACCGAGGCCGGCGCCACGATGCCGGCCGACGGCGTCGATCTCGTCTACGAAGATGATGCAGGGGGCATTCTTTTTGGCCTGCTCGAACATGTCGCGAACGCGGCTTGCGCCAACTCCGACGAACATTTCGACGAAGTCTGAGCCGGAAATCGTGAAGAACGGCACGCCGGCCTCGCCGGCAACGGCGCGTGCAATCAACGTCTTGCCCACCCCCGGGGAACCGACGAGGAGTACGCCCCGCGGAATGCGCCCGCCGAGCTGCTGAAATTTTCTGGGATCACGGAGGAATTCGACAATCTCTTCGAGGTCGGCTCTTGCCTCGTCGACCCCGGCCACATCTTCAAATGTGACGCGACCATGCGTCTCGGTCAGGAGCTTAGCACGGCTTTTACCGAAGCCGAGCGCATTGCCGCCTATGCCTTGCATGCGGTGGGCGACCAACATCCACGCTCCAATAATGACCAACAATGGAAGCCAGGAGAGCATCAAAGAAACGAACCACGGGGCACCGTCGCTTTGCGGCTTCGCGGCAATCGCAACTCTCTTAGCATAGAGGCGCTGGATCAAACTCGGATCGTCGGGTGCATAGGTTTGAAAGGTACGGCCGTCGTCGAAGCTACCGCGGATCTGAGGGCCTTGAATCAGAACGTCACGCACATGGCCCGCGTCAACATCTTTTAAGAGCTGTGAAAATGAAATTTCTGCGGTCGCCGGCTGTCGTCCGGAATTCTCCATGCTTGCGACAAGCGCGATCAGGAGTACTAGAACGGCCAGCCAAGGGAGCAGGATGCGGACATTTGTGTTGTTCATGACTATTCAACCCTGCGATCAATAATCAATCAAGTCTGGACAGTCGGAGAGGTCCTTGTATCCGTCGATGAGTCGAGAAAATCTCCCGCGCGTTGCAGTCAAGTCGTCGACTTCATCGAATTCGATCATCCAGTATTGATACATATTGCCCCACCGATAGTGCCCTATCGCATTTTCCCTCACGAATCTGAGAATTTGAGCTAAGGATTCGCGGCTCACGGAAGGGCTGAAATAGACCACGCCCACGATTTGTTTCAGCTCCGCATTGTGCATTCGATTGAGCATGGCGTTCTCTTCGTTTGGCCGAGACGCGCACATCAATGTGCGACACGATGCTATTCAGTGCGTGCGACTCCGCGGCAATAGCCATCCCACGATTTTCTCATACGGATCGCGACGACTGTGGACGAAAGCGCTCTCGTTTTGCTTGGCAGCGGTCTTAGCGAAGGTCGAAATTTGTTCTATTGACTGTCGTTTGTCGCTTGGAAGCATCGTCCATTGACGAATGATCCTTCGGCGCGTCTCGCGTTGCTTCTTCATGACGTTTGGCATGGTGCGGGTCCTTTCAGCTGGGCGAATGCAGCTGACACCAATTAGGAAGCCCTCCGTTGGTCTTCCGTGTCTTGCTTCATCGTTCTGACAATGAGAGCCAAGCTGGCGCGATCCTGCTCCGGCAAAACGTCATCCGGCAGGTCGTCCAGAAGCCAACTCAAGAGCGCGCCGGTGTCGGGAAAGAGGTTGCAGGCGCGGATAATGTCGGCGCGCAGATGATCGCGGGCCTTGTCGTAGGCGACCATCGTCGCGTGCGGATTGGTCGCCGAAGATGCGGCCATGAGGATGCGTTGTGCGCGCTGGTAGGCACTGATGATACGATCACGAAGCTGGGACTTTGCCGTCTTGGTCGTGCCCTGGAGCTGTGACGTCATGGTATCCTCCGCCAGTTGCCAGCGATGGCGCAGACAAGCGGTCTTGCGCGCCATCTGGCGCGCAGCTGTTCGCTCTACTGTGGCAGGGGGAGAACAACGGGACTCCCGCTGCCATTGACAGCAGGAGTCATCAGCCTATCGGCGGTCTCAGGGGGACTCCTTCCCCGGCTAAAAATCTAGGGATTACTTGGGCCCAGGGCAAGCGGGGGGCGGGACGAAATGTTTGCTCAGCGCCGCGTCCGGTGGAGCGTGGGTGTCCTTGAGGTGATTGGAATGGACAGGACCTCGTCACCTCTGTGATCTGTGCTCAGGTTGTTTGCCGCCGGCTACGGAATATTTTGGTTCATTGGCAATGCGGTACTTGGAATTCTGTAGATTTTATCACTTGCGACAGTGATGGCGTTCTGCGTGGTCACCGAACTTGCAGCGGTACCAATTTTCATCTCGGTCGGAGGTCCAAGCCAACGAGTATCGAGCATAATGTCGTTTGGCTTCGGCTTTGCAAGGAAGTCATTCTTGTGATGTTTCTGCATCAGGCGGCCAGTGAAGGACCGGATCGTCGCTCTCAAAGGCGGTCATGAAAGCGGTGACTCTAGGTTCGACGCGTACATCCATTGATCGGAGTGGGCGTGCGAGAGAGAGCCCAGCCATCGATCGCGCGCGGGACAAAGCAACATAGACTTGGCCTGGCGCGAACGCGCCGGCATCAAAGTCAATTCGCACATCATCGAGGGTCAATCCTTGCGCCTTGTGCACTGTTGAAGCCCACGCGTGAATGAGAGGAAGCTGCTTGTATGTGCCGACGACGGTCACTTCAATGCGTCTCGCGGCGCTGTTCCAGCCATAGCGGATACGCTCCCAGGTCGTACGCTCTATCTCGGCTTCAAAGCTGTCATCGAATTGCACCCACGCTCGATCATTGGCGAGGCGCGTCACCGTTTTAAGCGAGCCATTGACCCAGCGATGCGCGTGGTCGTTGCGAACTGCCATCACTCGTGCCCCAGCTTTCAATATAAGGGCTTCCGGGACAGGCAGGCGGTCGTTAGCAATATCGAATTGACCAGTCGTCTCGCCGTTGTAAACGCGCTCCGGCGAGTGAAGAGCAGCGAGACCGCGGATGTTGTATGCGTCGACACGAGCATTGGTCGGCGCGAGCAGCACGGGAATGCGACCGGCACGGTGTGGACGACAGCAGGCGGCATTGATTGCGTTGACCGCATGATCGATTTTCTCGCCGCGCCGGATATGCGTGAGATATTGCACAAGGGACCGGTCTGTCTGACGATAGACGGTGGTGAATGGGATGCGCGCGATCCCAATTTGTTGGAGCACCCTGGCGTCGAAGGCATACGGACTTGCGAAACCCATTCGAGTCAGAACATCGGCTTCGGCCGGCGGGACGACGGGAGGCAATTGCAGAAAGTCGCCGACCAGCACGACCTGAACACCACCAAACGGGTCGGCTTGGTCGCGTGCCAAGCGGAGGCACCAATCGACCGCGTCGAGCAGGTCCGAGCGCACCATGGACACTTCGTCGATGACGATGCGATTGATCCTTCGCATGAGCTCGCGGCGCCGACGGCGCGGTACGACGTCATCGGCATTCACGAGTCGTGGCGGAATGCCAAAGAAGGAATGAATCGTTTGGCCGCCAAGCTGAAGGGCTGCGACCCCAGTGGGTGCGAGGAAGACTTGACGCTCGCGGCGTCGGCGCTGCAATTGATGCAGAAGCGCGGTCTTGCCGGTGCCCGCGCCTCCAAGGATCATCACGAGCGGTGCGCCCTGTGCTATCGTCTGGAAGGCAACGTCGAAGACGGACGTGTCGACCGTAGCGGTTGGAGTTCGGTCAGACGATTGGGCTTGCGCACAGCGCGGCCGACTGGCGGAAGCGGCGCATCGACTGTACGGGCTGATGATCGTCACCATCGGCGCACCCGTGAATTGTGGACCTCGCCAGGACGTTGCGGCCAATACGTGACCGAACTTGCAGGAACCGGCTAGAGACCTTCCCTGCGGCTTGCAGCGCAGCAGGAGTCATCAGCGTGTGCGGTTGGAGGGAGACTCCATTCCCCATCCAGAACTGGGGTCGCTTCAGGCGGTCGTCAACCGGAAATCCCTACGCGGCTGCGTGAGCGGCGCGTCGTCTGAGAGCGAGTTCCCGGGATTACCTTTGGTTGGCGTTTAACGGGTTGGGTGCCATTGCCGTCCCTGAGAGCCGCACCTATCTTGTGCAATGGCGGTGGAGTTCGCCGTTAATCGCCGTGAAGGCCGATGACTCCTGCGGAAGTGAGCTTCTGTAGGGAGGCTTGCGATGGCGAACTCAGGGAATATTCTTCACCAACGACGCGGGCGGAGAAACAGCAGTCCTAAGCCGGCTGCAAAATTCACAACTGATTTCAACATCTTGACCGGTTTTGTTGCGGGACGACGAGGATTGTCGCGTTCCGGTCGAGATAGTCCCGCGACAACGTGGGTTGATGCGCGGATGGCCAGTTCCGGCTCCGCAGCGGCCGGACCGCACGCACGTAGCGATCGGGCCAGATCAGCCATCGCCAACCATGATCGGTCCATAACTCGACAACAACCAGAGCCGGGTCCTGCAGGTCGCTATGGTGGACCGGAATCGCTGCTGGGTTTGGCTCGTTGGAGTCGACCGGATTCGAACATCATTTTCAGCAGTATCAATGGATGGCTGTTCATCGCGGCATTCATCTTCGTGCTAGCGGTTATCTTCGGAGCAATCGATGCCCAACACATACGTCCGCTCATGCAAATGGTGCCGAGTCCCTAGCTGTCCAAAGCGGGCGCAGGTGCGCAGCTGAATGGGCATAAAAGATGACCTCTCATCAATGAGAGGCTTACGAAGCCACAACTTTGGGAGAGGACCGCCATGAGTGATCCAATGCGCAATTTCATCGAGCGGTTTCCGGAGAACAAAGAGGTGATTCGCGAACTGGAAGACACCAATTCGACCTTCGTTTCGCTCTGCGAGGAATATGAGGCCATCACTAATGAGCTCGACGCCTTGATGCGCTCGCAAGACGCGACTGCGGCAGCCCGAGAGCGAGTGCTACGAGAGCGGCGTATGACCGTAGAGGAGAAGATGCTCACGGTCATCGAAGGTTACCAACCGGCCTAGACGTCTTTGCTGCCCGACAGGAAGGAGACGTACGATGTGCGATTACAGCCTGCACTTGACTTCATCCCGACCAGCAAAGGTCGGAGACAAACTGATTACCACTGCGTTCGCCAACTCGATGACTCGCGGTCTTTCGGCGGTTGGAGAACCGAACGTAGCGGTTTGTTGCGGTCCCGGGACTGAAGTTGTGTTCGACAAAGAGGTCACATACAAACGAGCCTTCGGGTTGATGCCGAACGGACGAATTAACGAGCGCGTCGCACGTTTTCGCCAGATCGATAAGGAGCAACCCGACACTCATCACGACGCGTTCGAGTTCCCCAGTGGCCACATTGTCATGGTCCATCGGCTATGCCTGGGACAGCGGGTCACCGTTCTTCAGCTGCCAGCACCGGCACACCCGCAGGAAAACGAAGTAAGACAGGATGTGATTTCCGGCCTGACGGCTATCTAACTGACGCCCTCGGATTGCGCGCTGGGCAAGGGCTCTGGCGTTCTCGATCTACATACTTTGGCCGGCGCGACGGGATTCCCCGAGCAATCAACTGGCATGACTCACGGTGGCGCGATCTTCCTTGATCGCCTCCTTGTTTCGCTTTGCTCTCTTCTCGCTGCTGGCAAAGATCTCTTTATACAAATCTTCACCGTAACTTGTCTGCAGCGGCTCTGCCTCGATCAATTTGAAGGGCCGTGTGCCATCGGGTCGCCTCTCTGCCCGCAGGAAGATCGCATCGCCGATTTTATGATCACAGACGCTACGCGCGAAGTGATACAGGTGGGTTACGAACAGAACCTTCACATGCTTTTTCAAGAGTGCGCTAACAATTTGCCGCGCGATTTCCGAGCCTTCCCTTTCATTTGTCGATGCAAAGGATTCGTTGAAAAGCAAGAGCGAGTTGGGCTTGAGGTGGTCGATGATCTCACTCATTCGGTTCAGTTCTTCGTCCCATTTTCCGCTCTCCATCGCGACATCTTCCTCGCGCTTGTAATGCGTGAACACTCCGTCACAGACTTCTAATGACAAGGATGCGGCTGGCACGAACATGCCGGCCTGCATCATAAGGTGAGCGAGTCCCATACTGCGGAGAAATGTGGACTTGCCGCCCGTGTTGGCGCCCGTGATGATAACAACATCCTTGCGATCCGCATTTACATCGTTGCCGACGACCTTCTGCCCCATGCTCAAGGCGAGAGACACGTCATACAGACCCTCGAACAAGCACCTTCGTTGGCCGGCGGTCGCAGGCACGGGAAGGCACGTTGGCTCACCCATTTGCTGCAGATGCATGTGCAAATTCAAACAGCCGATATAGAACGCAAGTTCTGTTCGCAGCATTTGGAAAAAGCTGAGAATGTGATCGGTTGATTGAGCAAGAGCGTCGGCAACAAGATTTACACCTCTATCGTTCAATGCGGACAGGGCATGGGCTCCCGCCTCGTCGCGCGGATGGAGCTGGTAGGTGTAGGACGGCGGCTTTTCGGCGAGCAGCCGCGTTATCCAATTTCGCTTATCGTCGTGCGGTCTACGAAGGACGTAGTTCTTGCCTTTATTGCCTTTTCCGAGTTCGGCGCTGATCAAGACGCCGTAGCGAAATCGCAGTCGAACCAAATGGGACTCTATCTCAGCGAAATACTCATCACTGAGTTCTGCCTTGAGCATGGCAAAGAGCCTCGAAACTCCCTCGGATTCGAATTTCTGTGCATGCCGGTCGGCGATGTTTCTTAGCCGTTTCAACATGCCGACAAACATTTGGAGCGTTTCCACCGCGCTATGGAGCGTCCCGGCGGGATACCGGCCAAAGGAGCTCCAGTAGGTCTTTTTTGCGCCGTCAATCGCTTCGAACGCGAGCTGATACATATCCCTGACGATCTCTGGGTGTTTTAGACAGTCCGACAGAACGGACTGACGATACAGAATTGTGTCGAGATCGGTGACGCTCGATAGCAGCGCCACCTTTGCCGCTTCAAACAAGAAATTGTCTTCGAGTGCCATTGCGTTGAACAAGACGTCCAATCCGAGGTCTTGTCTGAGCGCCGCCTCGTTCCAGGGCAGAAGCTGTTCTAGACGCAGCGCCTGCTGATCTGCGTTCCTGTAGCGCAACTCCCTTTCCCGACGCGACAGCAACTGGCCGGCGTCAAAATCGCGGTCTCTGTACATCAGGAACGCTTTCATGACTTGATCCGCTCCATAATCGAGTCGTGGGTCACGCCATATTTCTGAGCGATTGCCATGGCGTAGGCGAGGCCGTTGGCAGGCTGTCTTACGATCTTGAAGGTCCGCAGCGCCGGATTTTCAGGTACGACTGTACTGACCATGGATACGGTTTGCGGATTATACGAAGCCAGTTCGTCGACAAACGTCACCCAAACGCAGAGCAGGTCGAGGACTGAGATCTCATCCATCACCCGCTTGCTCAAGAACGTCTCGTCTTGAATCGTCGTGGAAGTAAAGATTTCATTCATGATGATGATTGAGCGGGACGTCGCTTGGGCGAGGATGCGGTGAATTCTGACCAGGTCGTCCTCCAGCTTGCCGCGCAGATTTTCGACTTTCTCTTCTTTTTCGAAATGCGTGAACAATTGGTCGAAAAGAAAAAGCTGGGCCTCTCTCCCAGGAACGGGGCAGCCGATGCTGGCCAAATAGTGCAGTTGACCAAACATTCTGGCAAAGGTCGTCTTGCCCCCTTGATTGGGGCCGGACACAACCAGGATTCGCTCCGTTCCCTTCAGGCAGAAATCGTTGCTCACGACCGACGCGTGCTGCTCGACGAGCTTGTGGGCAAGCGCAATATCGAATGCATCGCAGTCGTAGACTTCCTTGCTGTCGTCGGAAACACGGGGATAACAGAAGCGCAGCCCGGCGTGCTTGAGGGCGGCCGTATAGTCGAGATAGGCGAGATAGAACTGAATCTCGCGATCGAACGCGGCGACAGTGTCGTCGGTATAGTTGGCGTTCCTGCTGCAGTATTCGTCTAGGGGACCAAACACCTCGGGGTGCAATTTGCCAACGAACTCTAGTATCTTCGCTTCGATGTGGTTCATATCGTCCGTTTCGGAAAACTTGACTCTGTAATCCTTGACGGCGCCCTGCTTGAATTTTTCAAACGTGGCCTCGACATCCGCGCTGTAGTCCGTCTCCTTCTCGTACTTGCGCACGGTGAACCGGTCGCCTTTGATGAGCACGGAATACTTAACTGTCGCTAAGTCAGCCTTGAGTGTTTGCGTGGCCGACTCAAGAGCGGTGAACCGAGCGGAACGAGCGTAGCCCGTCAGGTACTCCCGGAAGCCCAGGAAACCGCGGGACTTGACCTCAGCATCGGAGAGATCGGCTGCGAAGGCGTGGATCGCGTCGCAATAGCTCTCGACGGCGTCCAAAAACCACGCTTGCTTCTGTTCTTTGTAATAGAGCTTTTGCACCCGTGCGAGCTGGTTGCGCATGTCGCGCATTTTCTGTGCGAACGAGCGTACCCGCTCAAGCAACGCGGTGTTTTCGAGGTCGCGCATGACCTCATGGCGGTAGTGGATGGCGTCAACTCGGCGCAGAGACGAGTGAAAGAATGGCTTCAAGTTGTATTCGTCCCTGCCGGCCGTAATCGCAGCGACGATCTGGTCGCAATTGAGATCGACAAAGAAATCAGGCGCCTTGAGCCCGTCCTCTGCGATCCGATCGTCGGGACTCTCGAACAGAATGCTGTGGTAGGTGTGAGAGAGGCGCCGACCCTTCACCGGTACCGGTGGCCGGGCTTGATCGAGATCGACGATCTTGCGTGTGGCAGCGATATCCATGCCAGCATCTGCGCGAACGCAGCTCCATGTGCTCGTGCCAAGGGCACCCATAACGATATTTCATGCGGAGATCGCGGCGGGAGATCGCTACCCGACGGCTTGTCAGATCGGGCTTTTGCTGCGGTGCCAATACGGCGACGGAGGGGGCGACGCGTTCCGCCGCACGACTGCCACCGGCAACAAAAAACCCGCCTCGCGGCGGGCTCAGAAACACTCCCACCGCGATCGTCCGCGGTAGGAGTCATTAGCCTCTCGGCACATTAGGGCGACTCCATGCCCGAACTTTTCATATAGATGCGTCACCTCGTCCGTCAAGCCGGCGTCGGGTGGCGCCATTCCAATTGGGCCTGGTCACGGGCCCGCTCACGGTGCCGTCGGAACCTTTCGCCCAGTTGATGGTTAAGTGCTTAGGGAAGGAGTCCCCCAAACCGCCGACTGGCTGATGACTCCTGCTGCGTAACGATTAGCGCGGCGGGAAGGACGTCGGCGACGCCCACCGCCCGGGTGGGTCATGACGATCCCCTGTCACTCGCCGGCATTTGCGCCTCGCCACAGATGCGAGCGCGATAGACGATGGCTTGAGGAGGTCGTCATGGAAGAATTCGTCATGAGCTTCCTGGACGTTGGTCCCCTGATTGCAGCCCTGAGAACCAGGCCGACGGACTTCGAGATGGACGGAAGCTGGCTACATCATTTCCCGAGCCGCCATCGATTCAAGGTCGATCAAGAGGGAAATGTTTCGCTCGACGCGCGGTGCGACTGTGCGATCCTACGTGCACGACGCGAACAAGGCCGTGAGCTCTGGCATGCCTTCCAGGTTTGGCACTCCGCGTACTGGCAACCGGTCACGATCAACCGAGAATTCGTGCGACATTTTCGTTCACCGAACCTCTGGCAGCGGTTTTACCGCAGTGTGCGCGTGAAGGTGCATCAGGCCTTCCATCACAATGGTCGATCGCAAACCGCAGGAGAGTGTCATGTCTAAGGAACAGAAGCACAGACACCGCTCCAATAGGGGTCAACCCGACGCAAAGCGCAATTTGAGTAGCCATTCGCTCAATCGAAAAGCACGACGCTTGCAGTCTGAGCAAGAGCGTCAACGCCGGGCGCAGATCGAGAAACGGGGCGTTTATGTACACGCGTTCCACCACGCATAATTGAGCGCCAGGCTTCCGACACGATCTCTGCTCCGCACTTGAAACATAGAAGCACGGCCCATGAGCTACATAATCAAGACAATAGACGCATTCGAGATTCTCGATTCGCGCGGTGACCCTACGCTTCAAGTCCGTGTCGAACTCGACAGTGGGGATACCGGTACGGCATCGGTCCCCTCGGGAGCCTCGACCGGCCGGCGCGAGGCAGTGGAGATCCGCGACAAAGATCCGGCGCGATACGACGGCAAGGGCCTTCTTAAGGCGATCTCAATTATCCGAACATTTGTGCAGAACCGCCTCAAAGGCATGGATGTGCGCGAACAACGCGTGATCGATCAGCATTTGATCAATCTTGACCGGACCGACAATAAGTCTTGGCTGGGTGGCAATGTTTCGGTCGGCGTATCGATGGCTGTGGCTCGAGCTGCGGCGGCTGCGCTGGACTGCCCCCTCTATGCGCATCTTAAGCAGGCTTCGACGCCGCGATTGCCGGTGCCTTTGATCAACGTGATCAACGGCGGTCGGCACGCTGAGAACTCGCTCGATTTCCAAGAATTCATGATTGTACCTCATCGAGCAGCAAGCTTCGCCGACGCTCTTCGCTTCGCGGCGGAGACGTTCCATGCGCTAAAGGCAACCTTGCGGAAATACGATCATTCAACAGCGGTCGGCGATGAAGGTGGGTTTGCACCAAATCTCAAGAGCAACGAGGAAGCGTGCGACTTGATCGTGGAGGCAATCTGCCTTGCCGGTCTGCGACCGGGTGTTGACGTCGCTCTGGCACTCGACCCAGCCGCAACGTCATTTTGGAACGAGGATCGGTATGTCCTGGAGAGGTCCGACGCGAGCATATTATCGAGTGCAGAGTTGCTCGAGGACTACACGAATCTCGTGAATGCCTATCCGATCGTCTCCATCGAAGACGGCTTTGCGGAGGACGATTGGGACGGATTCCGCGCGCAGACAGCCGCGCTTGGTGATCGTATCCAGGTCGTCGGGGACGATCTCTACGTGACCAATCCGGCCTTGATCCGACGCGGCCTCGACGAACGAGCCACGAATGCAGCTCTGATAAAGCTCAATCAGATCGGCACAGTTTCGGAGACCATCGACGCTATTGAATTGTGTCGGGGTGCCGGATGGCCATACATCATCTCACATCGTTCGGGCGAGACCGAGGACAGTTTTATTTCCGATTTTGCAGTGGCAATGGGCGCAAGCCAAATCAAGGCGGGTTCGCTGTCGCGGAGCGAGCGGCTCGCCAAATACAATCGGCTGCTGTCGCGCGCCATGGAAAATTGCCCCCTCGGCGCCACGAGGAATTGCCCCCTCCTTGGATAGCCGAGGAGAGAGCGAATGAACGAGGAACGAATCACGGAAAGCCCGTCGTGGAGCGATCCACGGGGGCAGGTGATGAAGACGCCGGACGATGTGGCGGAGATGTTGCGCCTGAAGGGGTGCGGGTGGGGTCTGAAGCGGATTGCGCGGCAGCTGGGCTGCAGCCATCACACGGTGAAGGACTACGTGGCGGCGGGCGGGGTGAAGCCGTTGAAGTCACCTGAGCGCCCGAAACGGCTCGATGGCCTTGAGGGTTGGCTGCGCGAGAGGTTCATTCGGCATCGCGGCAATGCGGATGTGGTGCGCCAGGACCTGCTGGCCGAGAAAGGCGTAGCGGTGAGCCGGCGCACACTACAACGTGCCGTGCAGCCCTATCGTCAGGCGCTGAAGGCCGAGGCGCTGGCGACGACGCGGTTCGAGACGCCACCGGGCCGACAGCTGCAGATCGACTTCGGCGAGCGTCTGGTCGAGATCGGCGGCGCGAAGATCAAAGCATTCGTGTTCGTGGCGACGCTCGGGCATTCGCGACGGCTGCATGTGCGTGCGTTCCGGGCCGAGAAGCAGGAGCACTGGTTCGCCGGGCTCGAGAGCGCGTTCACGACCTTCGGCGGTGTGCCGGAGGAGGTGCTGATGGACAATCCGCGCGCGCTGGTGGTGCGCCACGACGCGGCGAGCCGGTCGGTTCAGTTCAACGACAAGCTGATCGCGTTCGCGAAGCATTGGGGCTTCCGTCCTCACGCCTGCGCGCCATATCGGGCGCGCACGAAGGGCAAGACGGAGAGCGGCGTCGGCTACGTGAAGAAGAACGCGATCGCGGGGCATTCCTTCGCGAGCTGGGAGGCATTCGAGGCGCATCTCGCCAGGTGGGAGCGCGAGGTGGCGAACGTGCGTATCCACGGCACGACCGGCGAGGCGCCGATCGCCCGCTTTGAGCGTGACGAGGCGCATCGGTTGAAGCCGCTCGGCGGGCGGCCGTCGTTCGGGTCGTTGCGCGAACTGACCCGCATTGTCGGCAATGATTGTGCCGTCGAGGTCGATACGAACAGCTACTCGGTGCCGTGGCGGCTGATCGGCGAGCGCGTGGCGGTGACGGTTGCGGCCGGCGAAGTGCGCATCCGTCATGGCGTGCGCGAGGTCGCAATCCACAAGCAATCGGAGGGTCGCCGTCTGCGGATCGTCGATTCCGCCCACCTCGATGGGGTTGCCGGTCGCGATGGCGCTGTCTGCCGACTGGAGATCGCGGCACCGGCGGCGCCGGCGTCATCTCCACGGCCTTCGTTATTGCGTCCTCTCGCCGAATACGAAGCAGCGATCGGAGGGAGCTTCTGATGGCGCGCGCAAAGAAAGCAACCGAAACACCGATCGATCCGCTCGACGCCATGCTGGCGCGATTGCAGCTCTCCGGCATCCGCGACCAGCTCGACAGCCTGCTCGACGAGGCGGCGCGCGCGAACCTGTCGGCGCGTGAGACGCTGATCCTGCTGTGCGAGCGTGAGATCGCGCGCAAGGATCACCGCCGCATCGAGATGGCGCTGAAGCTCGCACACTTCCCAGCCGTGAAGGAGCTTGCGGGCTTCGACTTCGAGGCACAGCCGTCGATCGATCCGAAGCAGATCCGCGACCTGGCTGCGTCACGCTGGATCGCCAACGGCGAGAACGTACTGCTGCTCGGCCCGCCGGGCGTCGGCAAGACGCACTTGTCGATCGCGCTCGGGCGAGAGGCGATCCTGGCCGGATACACGGTGCAGTTCACGACGGCGACGACGCTGGTCGCTGGCCTTGCCAAGGCGCACGGTGAGCGCCGGCTAGACGAGAAACTGCTGGCGCTGTCGAAGCCGAAGCTGCTGATCGTCGACGAACTCGGCTATCTGCCGCTGGAGCCCGATGCGGCGCATCTGTTCTTCCAGCTGGTCAGCCGGCGCTACGAAACCGGCGCCATGCTGATCACGTCGAACCGCAGCGTTGCCGAATGGGGCACTGTGTTCGCCGATCCGGTGGTCGCGACCGCGATCCTCGACCGGCTCTTGCATCACAGCCACGTACTGACCATCCGCGGCGACAGCTACCGGCTCCGTGCGAAGCGAAAGAGCGGCCTCATCAAGCCGCCCGCCGGTGACGGGCCTCCGGTCGGCTCCGCCTCCCTCCGGCCCGTCACCGGCGGAGCCAACCTTCAACCGACATCATGAACCATCAACCCAAGGGTGGGGGCAGTTCTTCATGACGCAAAGGGGGCAGTTCCGGGTGGCGTTTGACAGCTGCTGGAGATCGAGCGAGAGTTGGGGCCATCGGCTATCTACGAAAGCCCATTTGCCCGATATGCTGCCGCCATTTCACCCTCACCCGAAACGGGAAATCGCGTCACAATCAGTGAACACCAGATGCTTTCGGGAATTGCTCTCGTGCGCGAGCGTGCGCGACAGCGCCGTGAGGTCGATCAAGCGGGAACACAAGAGTGACGGCAGATGGCAATATTGGAGATGGTAGAGCAATGGATTTTTCTCGCATTCCGGTCGGCACGAATCCACCACACGAGGTGAACGCGATCATTGAGATTCCTCAAGGCGGAGCGCCCGTAAAGTATGAAGTCGACAAGCAGACTGGGGCAATGTTTGTTGATCGGTTTCTTCATACGGCAATGTTCTATCCAGCGAACTATGGCTTCATTCCTCATACCCTGTCAGAGGATGGCGATCCCGTTGACTGCATGGTGATCTCTCCCACGCCGGTGGCGCCGGGAGTTGTGATTCGTGCTCGTCCGATAGGTGCGCTACTCATGGAAGATGAGCACGGAATTGATGAAAAGATCATCGCTGTGCCGATCGACAAGCTTCATCCATTCTATAAGCGGGTTACAAGCTACCGAGATCTTCCAGAGATTCTCGTGGAGCAGATCGGACATTTTTTTGAGCACTACAAGGAACTCGAGAAAGGGAAGTGGGTAAAGCTGAAGCGCTGGGTAGAGCCGACCGGAGCTTGCGATCTGATTCGTAGCGGGATTGAACGTGCAAAGAAGGCGAAGTGATCGGGACGAGGCACTGTGACTGAGGTTCGTGGCATTGGGCTACCTATATGCCGCTGAAGCTCTCGCTGTTGATCGGGGCGGTCTTTGGCGTGATTGCCGCGATTATGGCGTTTCTCATCATTTACAACGAGTATTCCAAACATCGGCTCTCCAGACCGCGATTATGGAAGGAAGCGCTCGGCGGAGCGACAGTCGCGTTCTTCGTGATCTTAAGTCTGTCCATGGCCGCCGGGTGGTTTTTATCCCTCCCCCTGAGAGATGCGCACTATCAGGGCACGCCCGCTTCGCGGCGGCAAAACATGGCCACGCTCGAGCAGGGAGACCTGCTGTTGTTGACGGTTTCAGTCGCGATGGCAACTTGACCGCCTCCTTTAGCTTAGAATGTCGAGTTGGATGCCAATGGCGGTGACCACAACGCCTCCGAGCATCAATCCGCCCGCCCAAAGTGCTGGCGAGCCAAATACGCTGGAAGCAAGAAACCAGCCTAACAGGCCGAGCAGGGCAACCGTTAAAGCTAGGCCGACGATTGGTAGACTAGGAGCGGCCAAGCTCAAGCCGAGAGGAATCGTCGATCCGATGACACCACAAACGGATGCGACGAGCGCGCCCCAAAGGGATTCCTGAAGGATTTGCTTGCCCAATTGGGTCGTCGCAAGATGGCCATGCGCAAGTAGGTTGAGTTCGCGTGCCGCGCGTACCAACTCCGATCGGAGCTGGGCATAGTGGGCAACAAAGAACACAAAGCTCGTCGTGCACGCCGTCACGGCTGCGACTTTCCCAATAGTGGCTAGGGTGAGACCTCCTTGCGCCACAAGTTTTGCTGATGCAAGCGTGAGAGCATTAAGTATGCCATCGACGAGACCTGCGACGATATCGAGCCGACTGCGCGGATCTTGTATCCAGTCATCGAATTTCATCGTGCGAGCTCGGTGCGCTCTATGATGCGATCACCCGCAACAATCTGCTCGATGCCGTGCACGACAGCTCCGCTGCCTTCAATCGCCTTGGCGATTTGGTCGTAATCCAGGTCATTTCCTTCAATGGTAATCTCCAGGCCCATGGTTTCAACATCCACATCGGCAAGGCTTATGTTGAGGGCTTCGACGCCCTTACAGCCTGAAATCGCCTTGCCGATGTCCAGCAGCGATGGGCGCGCTAGTGCCTTGTCTACGTCCAACAGCAGCCGGCGGATATTCATCAGTGCGCTCCCGTGTTAGCCGGATTGCACCGGCTCGGAATTGGATCGCTGCGCTGAGAGGTTATTCTGGCTCTCTTTGGTGGCGGCGGGCAGATGGAACGTCTCATTGACGCGCAAGACCCGTGCCACGTCGCCGACGAACTCGATCTCGCTTATGCCGCAAGGCCTAAAGTGCAGACGCCAGTAGGCGGACAGTGGTTGATCGAGAACCTGCATTGTCAAGGCACGACAAACGCTGTTGTGACCGACGACGACAACCGTGCGATCACGGTGCTCCTGGAGCAAATATCTCAGCGCATCGCCAACCCGGGCGATTAGGTCTTGCAGCGATTCACCCTGCGGAAAGCGAAAGAGGTGTGGCGTCGTGCACCACATCCTATAGAGCTCCGGCCACGTTCGGCTGATCTCTTCATGAGTTTTCCACTGCCACAACCCGTAGTCGATCTCGATCAACGTATCGAGAATCCTCCTTGGCGCACCGCATGCGTCGGAAATGGTTGCCGCGGTTTCCACGCATCGGGCCATCGGGCTCGTAAGGATGGCGTGCGGTCGCCACAATTCTGCAACTCTTCTGGCCGTTGCCACGGCTTGCGCCCTACCGAGAACCGTCAAAGGGATATCCTCTCGTCCGCGGAAGCGCCGCGGCCTGATTCCTTCAACATGGCCATGGCGCATGAGAATGATCTTGGTCGTCACCGCTTGACCTCCTTGCCCGCCGTGTACCGCAAATAAAGAACTCTTCCCGCTGCGTCGCTGGATACGCAGCAGGAGTCATCAGCCTTCCGGCGATTTCTGGGGGACTCCTTCCCAGCGACTTCAACTGCAATTCAGGCAGGATGTTCCGGCGCCGCGGAACTTTGTTATCTTGAGAGCGTTCGTGATCTGATCTCGACAAAGCTCCGGTGACGATCCGGTAGGCTGGAGCTGTACAGATCTGCCGAGGGCCGGTAGCGGGAAGCTCGACACCAGCGATTGAATAAGCCGGAGGGATGCGCTAAATTTTCGAATTCTATCGGAAGTGGGGCGATGTAAGGACCCCACTGAAATCTAGGGCGATGGAGTCCGCCGAGACCGCCCAGTAGGCTGATGACTCCTACGGTTGCTCCGCACGGTCGTAAGACCGCGGTGGAGACGTAGGACGCAGTCATTGGGTGGACCATGCGACAGAAGCCGCCGATCCAGCCGTCACTAAGACTGCAACTCGTCTAACCCGCGATCCACGCCGTTGGAGCAGCCGCAACGTGGACTGCGGTGAGACTGACGATGCTCGAACGGATCGCTTACAACTTGCTTCAAGTCTTCGTCCTAGTGGCCTTCGCGCCGCTGATTGAGGGCGTCGTCAGTCGTCTGAAGGAAATCCTTCAGTCGAAGCGCGGCCCGAGCATTTTCCAGCCCTATCGCGATATTTGGAAGCTGCTGCATAAGGACGAAATCGTTTCCGACCACAGCTCTTGGATATTCCGCTTCGCTCCGTATGTCGCGTTTGCGGCGCCGGTCTTTGTTGCCTTGCTTATCCCCGTGCTCACGCGCTACCCGCTGTTCTTCGCCTTCATGGGTGACATGCTCGGCGGAGGGTTCGTTCTGGCTCTCGGCGGCTTCTTCGCGACACTCGCGGCGGTCGACACCGCCAATCCTTACGGCCCGATGGGTGCGAGCCGGACCCGCATGGTCGGCTTTCTGGCCGAACCCGTATTTATCGTGGTGTTTCTGACCGTCTCGTTCGTAGCCGGCTCAACCATCCCGTACATCGTGCAGACTCGCTGGGTGACGCCGATCGCCAATTTTTTCGAGCCGTCGCATGTGCTCCTGATGATCGCGTTTCTAATGCTGATCCTTGCAGAAGACGGACGCATCCCGGTCGACAGTCCGTCCGGACAGTTCGAGCTCGCAATGATCGATCGCTCGAAATCGCTCGAATATTCTGGGCGCGGGGCTGCGCTGATGAAATGGGCCGGCGCCATGAAGTTCATGGTGCTGACCATCATCTTCCTCAACGTGCTGGTGACACCGTGGGGACTTGCCCCGGAAGGGAGCGGTCTTGCGGGGGTACTGATTGCGATCCCCCTCGTTCTCTTGAAGATCTTCGGTTTCATCTTGGTGCTCGTCTACATCGAATCCTCGCTCGCCAAGCTGCGGCTCTTTCGGATCACCGAATTCCTTGGGGCTGCTTTCGTAACATCGGTAGTCGCAATGATCACCAGGCTGTCCGAGATCTAGGGAGCAGGCCATGAACGGATCGCCTTACCCTGTTATCGCCGCCTTGGACGCGCTCACCGGCGCGTTGTTTCTGCTGACAGCACTCGGCGTCGTTGCAACCCGCCAAGTACTGGCGTCGCTCCAGCTCTTCATCGTGCAATCGCTGTTGCTGACGCTCTCGGCCGTACTGCTCGGCATCGCGCTGGAATCGATTCACCTTTTTGCCGTCGCAGTGATCACGATAGGAACCAAGACGCTGATGATCCCATGGTTGTTGCGACACACGGTTAGCTCAGAGGTCTACCGGACGCGGGAAATCCAGCGGGTGCTCAATATTCCGACGTCACTACTGCTTTCGGCCGTTCTGATTGTCCTCGCTTACGTCATCACCAATCCATTGATCGGTGCGGTCGAGGTGCCGTTCGCAGCCATCAACCTGCCCCTCGGTGTTGCGGCTATCTTTCTTGGCGCTTTCACCATCGTTGTACGACGCGAGGCAGTCCCCCAGCTTCTGGGGCTGCTCGCCGTCGAGAACGGCGTGTTCTTCGCCGGCGTTGCGATTGTTCCGAGCCTGCCGGTGATCGCTGAGCTTGCTGCCGCGGTCGACGTGCCGGTCATCACGCTGGTGATGGGATTACTGACGCGGCAGATCCATCGGCGCCTGGGCACCACATCGGTCGGGGAGCTTGCCGCCCTGCGCGAGCACTGAGGGACGCCATGGAATTGACCGTCATCCTGCTCCTTCCGGCAATCACCAGTGCGCTCTCGCTGTCGGCGATCGGCCGCCGCTATGCAGCGCCCATCACGCTCGTGTCAGCCGTGGTCGTACTTGTTCTTGCCACGGTGGTGGCGTGGCACGCGGCCTACGCCGGTCGCATCGATGCACTCGACCAGTGGCTCACCTGCGACGCACTTGGCGCGCTCGTTCTGGTTCTGGTGGCTGTCGTTAGCTTCACCGCAGCATTGTTCTCCTGGGGCTATATCGTCGGCCACCGCGGGCACCATAGCGAGGCTGAGATTCAACGCTACTATGGCCTCTACAACCTATTCGTTCTCTCCATGCTGGCGGTTCCGCTGCTTGCGAATGTCGCCTTGATGTGGATCGCGGTCGAACTAACGACGTTGCTGTCGGCGTTTCTGGTTGGCTACGAGGACACGCCGGAAGCGCTGGAGGCGGCGTGGAAATACGTTGTGCTCACGACGCTGGGCGCCGTGCTGGCGCTGCTCGGCTTCCTGATCCTCTATTGGGGCTCTCGCGTTGCAGGCTACGAACCCTTCACTTGGCAGGGGCTCGTGGAGGCGGCTCCTAAAATGCCGCCGGCGCTGCTGTGGCCGGCCTTCCTCCTCATTCTCGTCGGGTTCGGCACGAAGGTTGGACTTGTACCCATGCACACTTGGCTGCCGGACGCGCACAGTCAGGCGCCGGCCTCGATCTGCGCCCTCTTGTCCGGCGTCGAGACCACGACGGTGCTCTACGTCATCCTGCGGCTGTTCCCGGTCATCGGCGTTGCGCAGGGTCTTGATGCACGGCCGTGGTTCATCGGGTTCGGGCTGGTCTCGGTCGGAATTGCGACGCTGCTTCTGATCTATGTTCGCGATTTCAAGCGCATGTTTGCGTTCTCCACCGTTGAGCATATGGGGATCATTCTGTTTGCTGCCGGTTTGGGCGGTGTCGATGCCCACCTCGGTGCCGCCTATCAGATGACCGGCCATGCGATCGCAAAATCCTTCTGCTTCTTCGCGGCCGGCATGACCGCCATGACAATTGGCACCCAGGACATCGCAAGCGTTCGCGGACTCATTCGCTCCTCACCGCTTGCAGCTTTGACGATGGCCGCGGGCGCGCTCGCGATCGCCGGAGCGCCGCCCTTTGCGGTGTTCGTCAGCGAATTGGCGATCCTGAAGGCCGGCGTCGCAAGCGGACAGTATGCTGCGATTGCGCTGTTGAGTGCCTTCATCGTGATTGGTTTTTGCGCTGTACTGTTCCACGTCAACCGCATGGTATTTGGCGTTCCACCTGCGGGAACGGCCATCGCGATTGCGACGCCTGCGACTTGCAAGGCCACGCTCGCGCTTGCCGCGATTCCATTACTGTTGATCGGAATTTACGTGCCTGGCCCGTTGCACGACCTGCTTAAGGCAGCGGCCCTGGCCATGGGAAGCTAAGAGAGCCAGATGGTCATGCTCGAACGACGCGTCGAACAAGCATCGTTTCCGGAGCGCCTGGCGGAGCTATGGAGGCGCAAATGGAAGGGCCGCGTTGGTGCTGCGTTTGAACGAGATGGACAGATTTGTCGGCTGCAGTGCCCGACCAAGGAATTGCCGGAGTTATGCCAGTGGCTCACCTGCGACCTGCGCTTTGTGCTCGCGACGCTGATTGTTGAAGAAGAGCGGGCCGGTGGGTGGTTGCTTCAGTACGTGTTTTATAAAGACTCTGACACGCCTTGGATTTACGCAGAAGTTCGGCTCAGCACGCTTTCGCAGGTTATACCATCGCTCAGCGGGTTGCCTGATGGACCTTCATTCGACTGGCATGAACGTGAAGCCGAAGATCTGTTTGGGCTGACGTTCGAAGGCCATCCGAGACTCGGCGAGTTTGTGTTGCATGAGGATTGGCCGGAAGGCGTCAATCCGATGCAAAGAGGTTTTGACGCGCATCAACACGTTGAGCTTCGCCATCCGGATCCGCGATGGAAGCCACCAACGGTTGTCGAAGCGCCTGGCGCCTTCGCCATGCCAATCGGGCCGATCTTTTCGGATTTTGCAGAATCCGCGCACTTCCTGCTGGAGACAGTGGGCGAGGACGTGATCCGTACTATTCCGCGGTTTTTCTACAAATATCGGGGCGTAGAAAAGATCGGCGAAGGTCAGATGCTCGACCGCGTGCTGCTCTTGGCCGAGCGGTTTTCAGGCACGTCGGCTTTTGCCCATGGCCTAGCGTTCTGCCAAGCCGTCGAAACTATCTGTGGAATCGAAGTGCCGCCGCGCGCTTGCGCCCTTCGAACGGTCTTTGCCGAACTTGAACGACTGCGTCACCATGCGGCCGTCATCACCGGAATCTGCAACTCTACCGCGCTTGCAGTGGCAACCGCGCAAGCCGCATTGATCGAGGAAGATTTACTCCGGCTGACGTGTGAAGCGGTGCAGCACCGATACCTGTTCGGGCTGGTCAAGCCAGGCGGGCTGTCCTGCGATCTGCCGGAAGACAAGTGCAACCTCCTGGCCGAATCGACGGCGATCATTGCGGCGCGATTGCGCGCGCTGCATCAGATGCTCCGTTATTCCAGCAGCTTTCTCGATCGTCTTGAGGAAGTCGGAATCGTCAGCACCGAGAAGGCTGTGTCCTACGGCCTGGTGGGTCCCATCGCACGCGCGTCAGGCGTGTCGCGCGACATTCGCAAGCTGCTGCCCTACGCGGCCTATAACGCGACCCATTTCGTTGTTCCGAGCGAACAGGAGGGCGATGGTTATGCGAGGCTCCGCGTGTTCTTTCACGAGGCGGAGCAATCGGCCGCGCTCATGCGGCATTTTCTGTTGTCGGTGCCCGAAGGGCCGATATGTGGTGCGGCTGTATCGGCACGCGCCGATGCAGCACTCGCCGCGGTCGAGGCACCGCAGGGCGCGACGTTCCATTGGCTTCGTTTGAATGAGGATGGAACGGTTGCGCGTTATCACATTACGCCGCCGTCATTTGCGAATTGGCACGGATTTCATCTTGCGGCGGAGAACTTTGCCTTCCAGGACTTCCCGATCATCCTGGCGAGCTTTGGTCTGTCGAACGCCGAGTGCGACCGTTAGGAACGCGCCATGGCAAACTGGGTGCTCAAAGGGTTGCGGACGGGAATACGGACGACCGGCTACCCCTCGCGGCCGGAACGCGCGGCGGGCGTATCACCCGGCCGTCCACACGGGGCATCGCTGAATTCGATCGAACAGGCCGACACTCTCGTTGAACGATGTCCGACCCGCGCCATCGAACGCCAGGAAGGCGGCGTCGCCGTCGATCATCGGCGATGCGTTTATTGCTTGCGCTGCCAGCGCGACGGCATGGAGACGGTCGCGCCGTGGGATGCGAGCTACGAGTGGGCCACTGAGGGCTTGGATGAAGCCGCTTCAGCCAAGAAGCTCCAAAGAGCGTTCGGCCGTTCATTGCACATCCGCTTCCTCGACGCCGGCGCTTGCAGCGCCTGCGTGAGCGAAGCACGCCAGCTCAATAACCCCTACTACAACATGCACCGACTTGGCCTTTTCACGACGCCGACACCGCGCAACGCCGACGTTCTTCTGGTGTCCGGGCCGGTGTCGGATGCCATGCGGCTCCCGTTACGGAAGGCCTACGAGGCCATGCCGGCGCCGAAACGGGTCGTCGCCATCGGGGCCTGCGCGATCTTCGGCGGCGTATTCGGATCGAGCTTCG
>Ga0070739_10000512_pt1 | contig 74058 bp, 61 predicted proteins | sample Coa_R1_7_FD_66445 | JGI IMG/M metagenome (GOLD analysis project Ga0070739, IMG submission 66445) | Surface soil microbial communities from Centralia Pennsylvania, which are recovering from an underground coalmine fire - Coalmine... | ecosystem: Environmental > Terrestrial > Soil > Unclassified ...
CGCTGCGGGTCGGTAAGGGAGATCGAAGTATGTTTGCTCATGCTTTTAATCTACCTCCTCTGTGCTAAAATGACAAGTACCTGCTTGTCAGAGCACTAGCGAGCGCAGCGAGCGGGTGGTTTATTCTCTGCAACCTGGAGGTAGGTACAGGTAAGCGACAGGGCATCAAGCCTCGCAGAGGAGGGCGATGGGCCTGTCCGCCAGGCGCGTCAGGACCACGATGGCGCTCGCGTCCGCGTCCTCCGCGCCGGTCAGGCGTTTCCGCAGCGTCTCCGGCTCCAGCGGAACTCCCCGCCGCTTGATCGCCGTCACGCGCCGGCCCAGCGCCCGCAGCCGCGCCTGCACACTCTTGAGCTGGAACGGCAGCCAATCAAGGACCCGGTAAGCGGTGGCAAAGGGTGTGGCGACGAGGGTATCGGCGGTCAGATAGGCGATCTGCCGGTCCAGTTGCGCCGCATCGAGCAGCGAGGCTACCTGGGGTATGAGATGGGCGCGGATCACGGCGGGGTCCGGCTCGTAGAGCCAGGCGCGGGGTTCAGAGAGCGCTGGGGGCGCACAGGCGAAAGCTGTCAGCGTTGCCGGGGGCGCGCCCGCGCGCAGCACCGTCGCGCAGGCGCCATCGCCGGCAGGAAGCATTTCGGCCAAAGGCCCGAACCAGAGCGCGGCCTCTTTACACTCGCCTTGATCCGAGAGGAACTCGACCCGCGCGCCCCAACGGGTGAGGTCTTCGTCCGGCAAGGCAGGCGAGACTTTGACGGCGAGGGCCGGGAAGGGAGCGCGCAGCGCCTCCAGCCAGGAGAGCGGGGGCGAATACGCTTCGGCGGAACGAGCGCGCCGCCGCCCGCCGCCCGGCCGGTCCACGCGGCGCGAGGGATCGAAGAGAGCCGCTTCCACGCCTCTTTCCCGGAGGCGGGCCAGGTCCAGAGCCGTCATGTCGGCGCAGAGGGGAAAAAGCGGGGCGGAAGGGGCCGCGTTGGCGCGGGCGCAGACCGCCGCCGCCGGGTCGCGATCTACCGCAAGGACCGGACCGCGCGCCGCCAGCGCCCGCGCGTCCCCGCCGATGCCGCAGCAGGCGTCCAGAATAGCGGCGCCTTCGGGGAAACGGGCGGCGCGGTAGCGGGCGATCGCCTCGCCGGTGGACTGCTCCAGCCCTTCCGGCGTGAAGAACATCGTGTCCGCGTCGGAGAATTTCGCGCGGGCGCGCTGCCGAAGCTCCTGAAGCTCCACGGTCGCCGCCGCCAATTCCGGGGAAACCTGGCGGCGCAGCCGTGTCAGCCGCGTCAGCCGGTCGGGTGGAAGCCGGGCCGCTTCCGCCAGCAGCGCCGCGCCCGCTTCCGTCGCCAGCCAGGCCAGCGCCGCTGCCCTTCCCGTCTGGCTCGTTATCTGCTCCCGGTCGGGTATGCGCTCGAGATGGGATTCGATGCTCACAAGGGAGATTGTAGCAGAAGAGGGCGGGGATTGCGGCGTCTGGCGGTGACCCGAACGGTGGAGAGCAGGGTCCAGCCCGCATGGCGCGGGAGGGCGTTGGCGAAGGCGATGGCAGGCCGGTCGGTCCACGGATCGCGGATGCCGAGAGCCAGCGTGTACCGGCCCGGACGAGCATGGACGACCGGATCGGCCGCGATCCGGAAAGGCCCCGGCAGCCACGTGCGAATATCCGCTCGAACGGGAAGGACCTCTACAACGCGTTGTTGGGCATCCAGAAGCGCCAGATCCACGGGCCAGGGATAGTAAAACGGCGCCACGCCCTGGTTCTCCCCGGTGATGTGTATCCAGAGCCGGCCTCCGGACGGGACGGCAGCGGCATGCCGGATTTCGGTAAGCGCGAACTGGTAGCCCATGCACCGTACCATCTGCTGGCAGCGCGCGATATATTCCGGCGAAGCCGCCGCCTCCAGCGCCGGATTGTACGGTCCGACCCAGCTAAAGTGTGTCGCTTCGATCTCCCGCAGCGTCTCGGCGAAAGAGTCGCCGAGCCATTTCGGAGCGGTATGCGGCACCATCTCGCCGCCGATGGCCGCCGATTGCCAGGCATCCATGCGGCCGGCGCGGCGCATCCGGCTCAGAAACTTCCAGTCTTCCGGACCGCCGGTATCTTCAGGAAAGGCATCGTCGAAATAGCCCAGCCAGCGCGCCGGGCTGGCATAAACGCCCGGGTAGCGGACCATCAGGACCTTATGCGGAAACGCCCGATGCGCCGCAGCAAGAATCCGCCGCTGCGTGGACGGACTGGCGAACAGCTCGGTGCGCGGATAGGTATGCCACTCGCCCCAGAAGCCCAGAAAGCCCATCTCGACGAAAGCGACGCGCGGGTTCCGGTCGTAGCGGCGGCCCAGCGCGGCGACGAGGCGCTCTAACGCGGCGATCATGCGGGGATCGTCGTAATCCGGGGAGAGACCTCCGCCATACTCCTTGTAGGGCGTGGTCTTTACCCCTGTGGCAAGCAGCCAGCCCGGCATGCCGGAGGGCTGGCCCGGATAATCCACATATATCCGAAAGACGACATACTTCCCGCGCGCCGCCGGCTCGTCCCAGTCGCGCTTCTCCCACGCCGCGAAATGATATTCTCCCTCGCGCGGCTCCAGGTCCTTCCAGGCCACGTAGCGGAACACCATCGAATAGGGCTGCGTGAGCGGCCGGTAGGTGTAAGTACACCAGCCCTTGAGTGGGTTATCGAGTGGGCCAGGCGCTAACGGCGGCCGGACTACCCGCTCCTGCCGAGCATTTGAGGAGGGCATAAGCGCCACAAGCAGCCACAACACCAGGCAGAGAAGCAGGGCGATCTTCCTTCCTGTCGCGCTTTCAGTACGTGTCCGAAGGACACCCGGCGCGAAGCGCCTCACAGCGAAGGACTTCAGTCCATCGGCTCGGCGCATAGTGCCTCACGAATGGAGCGCCACACAGCGAAGGACTTTCGTCCATCGCGAAAGCATTCCGTGTGCGCCGGTCGGTTAGGCGCGCTGCCGCCGCCGGCGCAGATCGATCGCGAAAGCATTCCGTAGGCGCCGGTCCCGGCATGTGCCGGCTCTCAGGCTTCACCTCACGCCACCCGGCGATACCACGGCAGACGTCCCAGCGGCGCCTCGACCTCTATCTCAGCCGGCCCTTGCAGGCATCGTCCGTCCTCATCGGCCCACGCGCCGGGCGGAAAGACCACCGTCCGCGTGGTAGCGCCCTGGCGCAGCACGGGAGCGACCAGAATGTCTTCACCCAGCATAAACTGATCGGTCACCGGTTCCAAGCCACATTCCGGGAATTCATATGCCAGCGGACGCAGAATCGGCTCGCCGGTCTGCGCGGCATGGCGGGCGAGCCGCACGATCTCCGGACCCATCTTCCGGCGCAGCGCGACCATCTCCAGACAGCCGTCCAGATGCTCGGTATCCAGGAGCCGCCACGGCGCCATCGAGAACTGCATGATGGGAAAGAGCGTCGCGCACTGGGTCGTCCGCACGAACAGCTCCTGATCGAGCGCAAAATCCGCTTTGGACAAAGACGCGATCTCGCCGCCGCCGATCATGTCCGGGCAGATGAACGCGTAGCCGGCCAGCCCCTGCGCCAGCCCGTTGGGGATCAGGTCCGCCAGTCCGTCCCGTCCCCACGCCGGATGCTTGTCGCGCAGCCGCTGTATCAGGTGCTGCCCCGCCAGTTTCCAGCAGGCCCGGTATTCGCTAAGGCTGTAGCGCAGCCCGATCCGGCCCCAGGCTTCGCAGTATTCCTCCGGTCGCGCAGGCGCATGGATACCATCTTCGGCAGCATAGTATTCCGGATCGCCGCCGTCGAACTTGAAGCCGTCGATTCCGAATTCGCGGACCAACTGGTCCAGGCAGGCGTTTACCCACTCCAGAGTACGTGGATGCGTCAGGTCCAGCAAGGCGCTGTAGCCGTTCCACCATTTACGAATGAGGGGCGCATGGTCCTCGCCGCGAATCAAACATCGCCGGGCCGCGAGGTCACGAAAGGTCGGGCTGTCCGGGCTGACGAAGGGGCAGAACCACAACATCACCTTGAAGCCCCACGCGTGCAGTTGCCGGACCATCGCGTCGGGATCGGGGAAACGCCCCGGATGGAAATTCCAGACGCCGTAGTCTTCGCACCAGTTGTCGTCGATCGTCAGCACGCCGGGCGGCATGCCGTGTTCGAGAATGCTGCGGGCGTAGTGCAGCACCTTCTCCTGTGTCGGCTCGTACGGCATCTCGATCCAGGTGTTGTATTGCGGGGCGGTAAACGCCAGCGGGTCGGGCATCCGTCCGCTCGGGGGAAAGAACCGGCGGCACGCCGCCCGGTAGGCGCCGGCCAGCGTGCCGAAGCCCTCGCCGCACTCCGGACGGCTGTCGGGAGCGCGCAGGCAGATCTCCCCTTTGCCGATAGAGAAGGCGAAGGCCGAGTCGCACCAGATATAGCGGCCCTGGCTGGAGAGGAGGAGCGGCGCGGCCTGGTTGCCGCGGAAGTCGTTGCGCAAGTCGGCAGCGTAGCCGCCCGATGGAAACGGCATATGGACCCCGTCTTGAACGACGCCGCCCCACCAATATTCCCCGGAGTGGATCGCTAGCTGCATGGCATGAGTGAACGCATTCAAAAAGCGCTGTTCCTTACTTCTGCCCGGCCGGCTTCTTCTGCATGTCGGCCGTGTAGCCCTGGGCCGCCCGCTGGTTGGCCTGCTCCTGGTCTTTCATGTGCTGCTTGACGGAGTCGGGGACGTGCGGATCGTTGAGAAGCGTGTTGACCTGCTGCTGCCGCTGGGCCGGGGTCGGCGGCGCGACCCCTCCGGTGCTCCCGGCGCACCCGGCCATCAGGATCGGAAGGCCGAGCGCGCCGCCCAGACACAGAACGCGGAGACGAAGCCGAGAAACAGAAAGTCTATCTGATTTCATCTTTGTTCCATAATTCCCCCTCTCCTTTTGAAGGAGAGGGGGAGGGGTTCGGTAAGTTTCTCCCAGATCAGTAAGGCTGGGTGCCCCACTCCTGCATGTCCGGCAGCGGCGAGCCGGGATAGATGTTCTTCGACCAGAGAATGCTCCCACGATGGATGTTCTTGACATGGGTGTCGACGAACAGGCAGTTGGTGTTCACGGAATGCCGGTAGCGCGGGAAGGTGCCGCAGCCGGGCCAGGTGCCGGCCTCGCTGGATTCGCTGGAGATAGGATAGTCGCAGTCGTACTTCAGGTCGTAGTGCGGGCCGTAGTGCGACGGCGTTCCATCGTCGGAGACCGTGCCGACCCAGTCCGTCCAGTCCCACTCCTGCGCGTCGAACGACAAAAATCCCCAGGTCGCGTCGTTATTGCCCACCTCGACGACCTCGATCAGGTCCGACGGGCGGGGAAGCTCGGCCAGAGTCGCCGGCTGGTACTGCGGCGCGGTCAGCCACCACCAGACAAGCCCGTCCGGCGCCAGGTACTGATGAATGGCATAGGTGCTCTGGTTGCGGTCGAGCTGGTCCGGGCAGGTGTTGACGCCGCCCATGCCACTCGCCGATTGATCGGCGCCCCACTTGTTGCCGTTCTTGACGTAAGGATAGATGGCGCCGAACCAGTTGACATCGGTCTGTGGGGTCGGCGCATAGTGGTCGAACGGGTACTCCTCGTCGTAGTCCTGGATGTACATAGCCAGTCCCAGGCCGATCTGCTTCATGTCGGAGACGCAGGTGATGGCCCGCGCCTTCTCTCTAGCCTGGGCGAACACAGGGAAAAGGATGGCCGCCAGGATAGCGATGATGGCAATAACGACGAGAAGCTCGATCAGGGTAAATGCGCGATGTTTCATGATGGTGTTGACCTCCTTCGGAATGTGTGCCGTCCCTCAACGGACGGCCGTCAGGGGACATAAGAACGCGAGAAAGATGGCTTTAGGAAGCGTCTCCTCCTTTCTGCCGGGCAGAAGCCGGATCGGAAGAGGCTCTCAGGATGAGCCGGGGCTTGAGAATCCGCTGCTGCAGCGGGCCGGAGGGGTCCTCCATGCAGGTCTGCAGAAACTGCCAGGCGAGCCGGCACATCTCCTCGACCGGCTGCCGGAGGGTCGTGATCGGGCAGGGGAGCAGCTCGGTCTCCTCGATGCCGTCGCATCCCACCAGAGCGATCTCCCCGCCGACCTGCATGCCGAGAGCGGTGATCGCCTGGTGAGCGCCCAGAGCCAGGTCGTCGTTGAGGCAGAAGATCGCATCCACGCCGGAGCGGGCCTGCAGATACTCCCGCACGCTCCGATGCGCGTCGGCGACGGAGATAGCCGGAGCGAGAATGAACTGCGTCTCCAGTCCCGCCTGCTGCAGGACGTCACAGTAGGCGTCGTAGCGCGCCTTGGCGGAGCCGGGATCCTGCGCGGCCAGGTGGAGAAAGGCGATTCGCTTGCGGCCCGTCGAGACCAGATGCTCCACCGCCTCGACCGCGCCGGCATACAGGTCCACGCCGACAAAGTGGGTATGCGGATCCCAATAAGCGCCCATGCTGACGAAGCAGGGATGCTCCGTGCGGCTGTCGCGGGCAAAAATGGAACCGGCAGTGGGGGTGTCGAAGGCAATAAGGCCATCCACGGGAACGCGGGACGCGCGGGTAAAGGAGTGATGCTGGCCGATCTCTTCTTCGATGTCGGTGATGGCCATGCAGTAGTCGGATTGGCGCAGAAGACGCTGCATGCGGTCGACGACCTGGGCGCGGTAGCGGGAGTAGTCCAGGCACATCCACAACCCGATGATCTGCGTGCGCCCGGCGGCCAGGGCCTGCGCCGTCGGATTGGGCCGGTATCCGAGCGCCTCGGCGGCGGCGAGAACGCGGGCGCGGGTATCCTTGGTGATCGCCAGGTCCACGCGCCCGCTCAGAGCGCGGGAGACGGTCGCTTCGGAGACTCGCGCATAGCGAGCGACATCGGTACGTGTCGGACGGGACATAGTGCTCCTCGGATGAACGCGCGTTCTGTACGCGCGTACAGAACGCGCGTTCACTATAACATAGCTCCTCTTTTCTGTCAAGAGCCTTTTTGAAAATAATATTTCTGCCGCCGTTTACGGGAGGACGCGCAACCACATTCACCAAAAAACAGACCCTCGCCCTAAAGCAGGCGGCCAGGCTTTAATGCCTGCCGAACCCGGCCTCTATTTTGGAAGACATAGCACCAAACAGCACCATTTTGAGCGTGGAAAATCCGCGATCGCGCTTCACGGCAATGGAATGGATCGGAGGCTTACTTCACAATGAGCACCGGGCAGTTGGCGTGATGCAGGACCCGCTCGGAGACGCTGCCCAGCAGAAACGATTCGAACCGGCCCAGGCCGCGGCTGCCCATCACGATCAGGTCTACGCGCTCCCGCGCGGCCACGTTGACGATCATATTCACCGGATGTCCCGTCTCGCAACGCGACTCGAAGGGCACCCCGGCCGCTTCGAGCACCTGTTCCGTGCGGCGCGAGGCGGCGTCCAGAACGTGCTCGGCGTGCTCCATCAACACGTTGACATCCTCGGCCGGCTCCTGTTGCCCCGCCGCGATGTCGGTCAAGGTGGCCGGCGGATCGAAGACGCAGAGCAGCGTCACTTTGGACTGGAACCGTTTGGCGATCTCGGCTGCCGCCTGGGCCGCTTTGAGCGCGTGCTCGGACCCGTCTGAAGCCAGCAGGATATGCTCGAACATGGTTATCTCACCTGCGTCGCGCGCTGGATGTCCGGATCGCGGAAAACATCCGATTCATCCCGGCTGGTGGTGGAGAACTCGCTGACCACCGCGCCCTGATCTCCGGCCTGGAACCAGTGGGGCGTGTCGGGCGGGAGGGTATACTGCTCGCCGGGGCGCAGCACGACCTCATGCCAGACCGTGTAATGCTCCTCGCGTCCGGCGGGCGGCTGGGCTTTAGGATGCGAGGCCGGCTCGCCGGGAACGTACAGATAGACCTCGCCCCAGCGGCAGCGAAAGGTCTCCTCCTTGCCCGGCTCGCCGGCGACGGGAGGATGCCAGTGCTCCGGGCAGGTCTGGCGGGGGAACAGGACCAACTCTTTCGCGCAGCAGCGGGCTGTGTTGACGTAGACGACCAGCTCCAGCCCCGTGTTCGCCAGGTCCCCCAGCCCGAAATCGGCCACCTCGATGTTGCCTCTCTCCTGGTCGGTCAGGACGATTCCGGCGCGCGTCAGGTACTCCTGAGCGCGCCGGCGCGCCGCTTCCAGCTCTTGTTGGGTGATCACGATCCTTTCTCCTCGTCTACAGCGAATCGATCTCTTTGACCGGACCGGAAGCCCCGCGCGGGCGCGCCGCCGGCGTCTCCAGGGGCCGCCAATAGAGCGGCGAGAGCGTGCCGACCGGGTGCATCCGCAGCAGGGTGTCCCCGCGCCAGTTGCCGGTATAGCGCGTGCCATCCAGCTCGTAGAGCATCGCCCGCTCCTCCAGAGGCCATTTCACCTCGACGACGTCGCCGTGGCGCAGGGCCTCTATCCAGGCATAGCCGCTGCGAAGAGTCTCGTGGCGCGGCCGATTCCCATTGACGATCACCTCGACCTGCTCCTCCGTTACGCCGTGCGGCACCCGCACGGCCAGCACGCCGGAAACCTTCATCATCACTTCCATGCCGCCCTCCTGCGGCGGCTGCGCCGTCACGGTGGCCCAGCGCGTATCTCGCGAGAAGGGCAGGTGGACCACCACGGCCTCCTCCTGGCGGGTGATCGCATAGTGCCACAGCGCATAGAGCGCGCGCACGCCGGCGCCGGTGCAGCGCATCATGAGGCGCGGGTTCTTGGGATCGAAGGCGTCGTTGGGGCGAGTCCAGCCGCCGAAGGCGCCCAGGGACCGCGTGCAGACGTCTTCGGTAGTCACTCCTTCCGGCTCGTGATGCGCGCACCACAGCTCCTGGCAGAACGGAGCGTCCACGCGGTTCTCTACCCACTCGAAGTCCAGTAGCTGGCTCTCCAGCAGGTGGTTGCGCCCAAAGCGCTCTGCGTCCACCAGGTAGGCCGGATCCCGATGCAGGCCCAGCAGCAGGGCGCTTTCCACCATATCGGCGGTGGCGCACACGTCTCCCTGCCAGCGCTCCGGGCCTTCAGTAGTATGTGGAAAGAAGCCGAAGTCGGCGCCCCACGTGCGGGCGTAGTCGTAGGCCGCCCGCGCCCAGGAGACCAGCTCGTCTTTGCCGGTAATCAGCCCGTACTTGAGCACGCCCAGGATGAAGCCGGTATGGCTGGAGAAGGAGCGGCCGGACTGCTCGGTGAACTTGCCGCTGGGCTCGAAGGCGCCGGAGCGGTGCAGCAGGAAACGGATCAGGCCACCCGCCAGTTGGATCGCCTCTTCGCTGCCGCTCACCTCCGCGAAGCGCGTCAGCGGAAAGACGATCTGCGCCCCGACAATCACGTCCGTCATGCGCTCCGGCGGCGAGAGGCGGTCGCCCCAGCCGCTCTCCGGCAGATAGGATGCCGGAAACCAGCAGGTATCGCCTTTCCAGATGGCCCGCACGTTGAGGCCGTGAACCAGGTGCTGAGCGCGCCGCACGGCGTCCACGTCGTCCAGGGCCAGGAATCGGGTGGCCCAGGCCAGCAGCGCTCCACGCGGGGACCACTCCAGCTCTACGACCGGGGTAGGGCAGGTCCAGGGATCGGCAGGCAGGGAGATCAGGCCATCCGGGCGCTGGCAGGAACGCAGAATCCGCGCGTAAGCCTCGTCCCGCTCGTCGGGAGCCGTCTCGGTCATGATGCGCGCCAGGGTCAGCGCCTCCAGAAGACGCCCGGACGAGTCGGCATAGTCCCAGGGGGCGTGAAGAGCGATGGGCGGCTCGGTGTGGAACTCGGCGTACGTGTAGGGCTGGCCGCCGCGCTCCGGATCCATCAGGCCCGTGCAGCCGGCGATGGCGAGCTCCGCGCGCGCGACCAGGTCGAATGGACAGGAGCGTAATCCGGCTGCCAGAGACGCCGGGTTAGTCGAGATCGGAGACGGAGCGTCGGTAGACATAGGCCCTCCTCCCGCATAGGCTCAATTGATTATAGGTGACTTTAAGCGATTGGTCAAGCGTTTTGCAAAAAGAATGTCTTAAACGAAGCGGCGAAGCGGACCGGTTGACTCTCTCCCTGCAAATAGCTATACTGTCTGCAAGGCTCCAACGAACCGGCCTTCCCGATACCCAAGACCCAAAACCTCACACCCATGAAGGAGAACATAGAAAATGAAGATCGGTATCTTTACGGCGCTGTTCCACGATCAGCCCATCGAGCAGGCGCTGGACACGATCGCCAAGGCGGGCATCCAGGCCGTCGAGTTCGGCGCGGGCGCCTATCCCGGCAACCGGCACCTGAACGATCTGGGCGGCGTCCAGCAGTTGATTAACGACGAGGGCGCGCGCCGCCGCCTCAAGCAGATGGTGGAGAGCCGGGGGCTGGAGATTTCTGCCCTCTCGGTCCACGGCAACCCGATCCATCCGGATCCCAATGTCGGCCGGGAGCACCACGAGTCGTTCCGCAACGGGGTCCTGCTGGCCGAAAAACTCGGCGTCGGGGTGGTCAACGGCTTTAGCGGCTGCCCTGCCGGCCCGAAGGGCGGCGATCCGAACTGGGTCACCTGCGCCTGGCCGGACGAGTTCCGTGACATTCTGGATTACCAGTGGAACCAGGTCGCCATCCCTTACTGGCGCGAGCAGAACAGCTTCCTCAAGGAGCATAACGTCCGCTTCGCTATCGAGGCGCATCCCGGCTTCATCGTCTACAATCCGGAGACGGTCATCAAGCTGCGGGAGGCGGCGGGCGAGAATATCGGCGCTAACTTCGATCCCTCGCACTTCTGGTGGCAGGGCATCGACCCCATCGCCGCCGTGCGCTATCTCGGGCCGAAAGGCGCCATCTTCCACGTCCATGCCAAAGACACCCGCATCGATCCCATCAACAGCGGCATCAACGGTAACCTGGACGTCAAGTCTTATGGCGACATCCTGCAGCGCAGTTGGGTCTTCCGCTCCGTCGGCTACGGCCACAGCCAGGAGTGGTGGAACGATTTCGTGACCAATCTGCGCATGGTCGGCTACGACTACGTGCTCTCCATCGAGCATGAAGACGGCATGATGAGCACGGGCGAAGGGCTGCATAAGGCCCTGCAGACGCTCAAGGTCGCCGTCGTTCAGGAGAAGCCCGGCGCCATGTTCTGGGCCAGGGATTAGGCGCTTTCGCCTGTATGGACTTTGACGCAGCCGTAGGCTATATGAGCGGGCTGATCCGCTTCGGATGGAAGCTGGGCAACGAGCGCTTCGAGGCGCTGTGCGCCCGGCTCGGCGACCCGCAGGACCGCTATGAGATCATCCACGTGGCCGGGACCAAGGGCAAAGGCTCGACGACGGCGCTGGCCGCCGCCATTCTGCACGCCGCCGGCTACAAGGTCGGCGCTTACTTCTCTCCCTACGTCTACGATGTGCGGGAGCGCGTGCAGGTCAACGGCGCGCTGATTCCCCGCGAGGACTTCGCCCGCCTGGTCACGCAGATTTTCCCGCACATCGAGGCGCTGGCGCAGACCGAGCTCGGCCAGACCACCGAGTTCGAGTTGAAGACGCTGCTGGGCTTCCTCTACTTCGCCGAGCAGGGCGTGGACTATGCCTGCATCGAAGTCGGTCTGGGCGGGCGCCTGGATGCCACCAACGTGGTCCGGCCTACGGTGACCGTCATCACGAACATCGGCCTCGACCACACCAACATCCTCGGCGACACGCACGCCCAGATCGCCGCCGAGAAGGCGGGAATCCTCAAGCCCGGCGTGCCCTGCTTCACGGCCACGGAGAACCCGGAAGCCCTGGAGGTTATCACACGCATTGCCGCTGAGCGCGAAGTCCCGCTGGCGCGCGTGCGCCGGGGAGAGCTTTCCGGCCCGACCTACGACCCAATGGAAGTGCTCTGGAACGTTACCTCTCACCCCTCCGACCCCCCTCTCCCTCAAGGGGCAAGGGGGGAGTATCAGCACACGGCGCCCGTCTCCATCGCCACTCCGTCCCGTTTCTATCCGGACCTGGAGATGCGCATGGGCGGAATCTACCAGCGGGCCAACGCAGCCTGCGCGGTGGCGGCGGTCGAAAAAGCGCTGGAGGTGAAGGGAATCGTGCTGCCGGAGAAGGCGGTACGCGAGGCTCTGGCAACGACCGCACTGCCCGGCCGGCTGAGCGTCTACCGCATTCCGAAGGGGCCGTTGGTCGTGATGGACGGGGCGCACAACGCGCTGGCGGCCGAATCGCTGGCCGGACCCGTGGCGGCGCTGCAAGCCCAGCATCACATCCGGCGCTTGCTGCTGGTCGTGGGCATGGTGGGCGGGCACGAGCCCGAGGGCGTTCTGGCCGCCCTCGCGCCCGGCGCCGACCGTATCTATGCCTGCCAGCCGGACTGGAAGCGCGCCCAGCCCGCCGAGGAGATCGCCGCCGCCGCCCGCCGCTTCTGCCCCAATGTCGAGGTCATTCCTTCTTGCAAAAAAGCTGCGTGGGCCGCCCTTGCCGCCGCCGGCCCGGAGGACATGGTCCTCATCACCGGCTCGTTCTATACCGTGGGCGAAGTCCCTCTCGAGATGCTGAGCGGGAGCTAAATCCTTCCTCCGTTGACCCGCAGCCATTGCCCGGTTACAAAAGAAGAGAGATCACTCACGAAAAACAGAACTACCTTCGCCACGTCCTGGGCGGTTCCCAGGCGACGCAAGGCGGTGGTCTCGACGATCTGCTTCTGGCCGGGCGTCAGGCTTTCCGGATGGGCGTTCGGATCGTTACCGCTTTTATCCGTGTGGCCGGGACTGACCACGTTGACGCGCACGCCTTGTGGTCCCATCTCCTGCGCCAGCACGGCCGCCATCTGGTTGACCGCCGCCTTGCTGGCGCCATAGGCCGACAGCCCTTCGATGGGGTCATGTCCGGCGCCGGAGGAGAGGAAGACGATGCTGCCGCCGGGCCGCAACAGAGGGCCAGCCGCCCGGACCATATAGAAAGCGCCCAGCACATTGACCTCGAAAGGCCGCTTCCAGTCCTCGGTCGTCATGCCGGCCAGTGGCCCATGCGCGCCTGCCGCTGCGTCCAGAATCAGAAAGTCTAACGCACCGCCGAAACGCTCCTCCGCCTGCCGGACAGCCGCGACGGCCTGCGCTTCGTCGGCAATATCGGCTTGCAGCACGAAGTGGTCGAGATTGCCCGGGAGGACGCGCAGATCGGCTAGCGTATGCTCCGCCGCCTGGGTGTCGTTGCGATAGATAGCGGCGATTCGCGCCCCCGCCTGCGCCAGCGTCAGCGAGATCGCCCGCCCGATGCCCCGTGTTCCCCCGGTAATGAGCGCATTCTTGCCGGATAAATCGATGCCTATCATTGGAACTGACAATCTCCTGGAAAGTTATTTTTACTCTACCAGAATATTTCTCCATTCGATGCAGCGCAGGCAAGTCGTACGCGATGGCAAGGTAGCAGGGTGTAATCAAATTCTTTCTGGAAGGAGGCCTATACCCTGCCTGCTACTACACGCTATCTTTGGCTGCTCGCTAAGCGGCTATCGGGGCAAAAATCCCTTCTGATGTGGAATATTTCACACTTGTTCTGTGATGTACTTCTCTTCCCTTTTTTGTCCAACTCTGTTATAGTGAGAGGCAAGCTCATCCTGACTGCTATTGCCAGACACACACGATGGGGGAAGTTATGGTTTTCAACACTCTATTTCAGCCATTAAAGTTTCGTAGCTTCACCGTCAAGAACCGCATTTTTCGGTCCAGTATTTCCGGGCGGTTCGACAATTACGATGGATCGGGGAACCAGGCGCGGATCAACTGGGAAGTGAAATTCGCACGCGGTAGTGTTGGAGCCATCATCAGTTCCTACGTGCCCGTCAACATTCGTGGTCGTATCATGCCAAACTATGCCACTATCGATGACGATGATAAGATACCATTCTGGCAAGCTGTGGGACGGGCGGTACACCAATATGACTGTCGTTATATCCTTCAATTAAGCCATTCTGGACGGCAACAGGACATTCCCGGGGTGGAAAATGAATTCGAGCGAAGCCTGAGCTCGACCGACCGAGTAGAAGGATTCCACGGCTTGATTTCTCGATTCATGACGATCGAGGAGATCGAGCAGACAATAGACGACTTCGCAGAAGGCGCGCGTCGAGCCCAAGAGGCTGGCCTCGATGGGGTTGAGCTTCATGGGGCTAACGGCTATCTGATCACCCAGTTTCTAAGTTCTGCTATCAATACCCGCAAGGACAAATATGGTGGCTCGTTGGAAAATCGCGCACGCTTCGTTCGTCAGATCGTTAAGGCCATTCGAAAAAAGGTGGGGCACAACTTTCATCTCCAGATGAAAATCAGCGCCATGGATTATAATAACGCGCTCTTCTTCTGGGAGAAGCGGGGGACAACACTCGAAGATTCCATACAAGTTTGCAAATGGCTTGTAGAAGACGGGGTGGATGCTATTCATGTGTCTGCTGGTAACATGTTCCCTCATCCGCGAAATCCCATGGGCGATTTCCCGATTGAACATGCGGTACGCTGGTACGATGTCATGCTGTCCAGTGGAATCTATACGCATCGGAACTACCTGTTTTTCCGAAACTCACTGCTCAAACCGATCTTTAAATATCTCTGGCTGCGTTCTGAGGAGCGCCCAGAGAACATCGAAGGCGCCAATACGCCACAGGCGCGGGCGATTCGGGAGAGTATTCGATCGATCGACGACACTGTGCCGGTTATCTGTACAGGAGGCTTTCAGACTGCCAGCAAGATATGTCATGTCATTGAACAGGGCTATTGTGATGCCGTATCGATCGCTCGACCTCTTATTGCCAATAACAACATGGTTAACGGGTATTTTGCCCAGGGGAGGGAGATCCCTCAGGAAAAGCGATGCACTTATTGCAACAAATGCCTACTAAATGTACTCGAAAACCCTCTTGGCTGCTACGAGCTTTCTCGTTATGATGGCGATTACAAAGCCATGATTCACGAGGTTATGAGTGTCTACCATCCGAGACCGTGTTACATAACGGACGGCCACCATTCGCAACATACCGTTGACACCAACATTAGTTCTGTTATAGGAGGCGACGATGCCGAGGACGCGTAGATATCAGGCCTATGAAAATACGCCCGTAGAGATAGAATTGAAGCGGAGAGCAGCCCGATGCTTATGGTGCCTGGCTGTTATACTTCTCATCATCCTGCTGTTGCTGGCATTCCGGTATGCTCCTAATCGGCCGGTTACTTATGCCAATATCGTGGACCATTTCAAATATGGATCTATAGGCAGTGATATGGAAAACGGTCTGCCGCTACGCATTATGAAGGTCTTGCCGCGTATGTTCTCGGAATATCTTCCCCCGGGTTCCCCTCAGGATTATACCGCCTTCGGATTCATTCAAGAAAAAGGTAAGGAGATGCCGATAGGCTTCTCCATCCGTCGTCGGATAATCGACCTTGTCGGGTTGAATTGTGCTGCATGTCATGTCGGCTTAGTACGGGCCTCAATCCAAAGCGAACCTAAAGTCTACCTTGGCATGCCTGCCGACACAGTCGATCTCCTGGCCTTCTTTGATTTCCTTTTCCAATGTGCCGCCGACTCGCGCTTTACTCCAGAGAAGATCTTACCCGAGATCGAGAAAGATGGTTACCTGCTTCCTACGGATCGGTATATATATACTATTGCCATTACGGAAATGCGGGCCGGCCTGCTCGCTCGAAAAGCACAGTTGGATGTCTTTCTTACCCCTGGACATCCAAGATTTGGACCCGGCCGGGTGGACACCTTCAATCCTTATAAGGTCAATCAGTTCGCCCAGTGGTACCGTCAGGGCATTCCACAAATAGAGCAGGTCGGAACGGCTGACTTTCCTTCTATATGGAACCAGAAGGTTCGTGAAGGGATGCATCTGCATTGGGATGGCAACAATACCTCCCTGCGCGAGCGCAACTTCAGCGCCGCCTTTGGCGCGGGAGCGACCCGCGAGAACGTGGATGAACAAGCAATCGACCGCGTTCAAAAATGGGTGGAAACCCTGCCTCCACCCGCCTATCCCTTCGCTAGAACCAACGATCCAAAGTTGCTGGCGCGGGGAAAAGCGATCTACGACCGCTATTGCTTTGCGTGCCATGATATCCATGGCCAATATGTTGGGCAGGTGCTTCCCCTGGCAGAGATCCGGACTGATGAGCACCGATTAAATTCTTATACACAAAAGCTACGCGACCTGCAACTGGCCTACGGACAGGGATATGATTGGCAGTTCAAGCATTTTATCAAGACGAATGGATACGCGAATGTGCCCCTGGACGGTATATGGGCGCGAGCGCCCTACTTGCACAATGGATCTGTCCCCACCCTACAAGATCTTTTGACTCCAGCAGAACGGCGCGCGGATCGCCTGCTTTACCAGGAGGGGAAGACGGGAGGTGCTAGGTCGATCTTTTACGTTGGCCACGGCGTTTATGATCCCAAGAATGTTGGGTTTCGCATCGATGTCAAGGAGGTTGATGGACGCCGATCCTTCGCCTACGACATCACTCAGACCGGCAACAGTAACAAAGGACATACCGGCCAACGTTACGGGACGGAGCTATCAGATAGTGATAAGTGGGCTCTGATCGAATACTTAAAGACGCTCTAGCGCCATCAACACTGCCATTCCAGCAACAGATGCCGACAAGTTGATCGGTTGGTAGGAGGGCTTGGCTATGTATGGTAATTCCAACGATCTGCCGAACAACCTCTCACAAAAAGGATTGCGAAACATTCAGAGCGTCTCGTTGTGGGACAGCCTCTGCTATAACCTTATTCACGTGATTCCGATCTATTTACAAGGCATCTTTACGCGCAATCGCTTTTGGGTTTCTTTCTGGACAAAGTTTCACCCGGATCCTCTGTCCGTCCGCTTCGGCCGTCATCTCCGGCGAAAGTATCGGAAGGATTATCTCTATATCCATATACTGACCACCCGGTCCCTACTTGTTTTTGACCTGGATGGCATCCAGCACGTCCTGGATCACTCTCCCCAAATATATGCGGATGCGCGCCTTAAGCGGGAAGGCATGTCCCATTTTCAACCCAACGCACTCACCATCTCCCGAGGAGAGGAGTGGAAGGAGCGACGGCGATTTAACGAGACAGTTCTGAATACCCCTTGCGCAATGCATCACTGTGCAGGCTACTTCCTTGACGTTGTTCGGCAGGAGATACAATCAAGACACCAGCAATCCGGCCCCTTGCGATCCTGGACGGATTTCGACGACTTATTTGAGAAGATCACCCTGCAAATCATTTTCGGCAAAGCGGCAAGAGAAGATACGTCCTTGATGGGTCCACTCAAGCAGATGATGCGGGAGAGCAACAGAGCGTTCGCCCTTGGAAAATCGCGGTATTTCGATGCCTTTTATCAACGAATACAAACGTACTTGAACTCTCCACAAGAACCCAGCCTGGTCGCTCTATGTCGCCAGGCACCTTCCACAGAAAGCACACGAGTCGAGAATCAGATTCCTCATTGGATGTTTGCCATGGATGACTCTCTCGCCCCGAACACAGTGCGCGCTCTGGCCCTCATCGTCGCGCATACAACTGTCGAGGAGCGCGTACGCATGGAAATGGGTTTATATGACTTATCTACTCCACAGGGCATCACGGAGTTAAAGTATTTGGAAGGATGCGTGCAGGAGGCAATGCGCCTCTGGCCTACTGTTCCCTGGCTGGTCCGCGAAACGCTGACTGAGGACACGTTGGGAGGGGCTGTCATTCCCGCTAATACGCAAGTGCTTATTCTGAACAACTTCAACTGCCGAGATCGAGACACTTACCCGGAGGCGGATAGCTTCTATCCTCCGCTATGGCTCAACGATAGCGTCGATTATCGCTTCAACCATCTCAGTAATGGAACTCAGGTATGTGCTGGCAAAGCGGTCGCTCTCTTCATCGCCAAGTCTGTTCTGGCGACGTTGCTCGCCAAAGAGCGATACATCCTGAAGCGGCCACTTCTAGATCCACAAAAACCTATGCCCGACCGGTTTAACTACTTCGATCTCATTTTTGATAGTCATCCGTGTTGATGATGCCACCAGGAGAAGAGGCCTTATGAAATCCTACCGTATCCGCACATTTTTGTTAGCTTGGCTAACAATTGCCTTTGCCAATACACCTATGTATAGCGCCGGCATGGCCAATGGCATCGGACTGCCCGAAACGAATAAGGCAGCTATGATTGCGCTCCTGGAACCAGGCTTCCGCCATCTTGGCAGAATGACGCTTACATACCAGCCGCCCGCTTTTACAGATGTCCTATTGGTGCATGGTATCTTCAGTAACGATAAGAGTCCATGGACGGATATGCGACCTAGATTGGAAGAGGCAGGGTATACCGTCAGCACTCTCAACTTTCAACGAGAGAACGAGACGCTTTCCAGCCAGGCGTCGATCAAGAATCAGGCATTGGCCCTCAGTAACAAAATAAAGTCGATCCCGAGCCAGCAAGGACATACAGGCGTGGCTCTCATATGCCATAGTATGGGCGGCCTGGCAGCCCGCTGGTATCTAAACAACCCGACACTGTGGCCATCTCCGACTTCGAGTGGCGTGGTCAAGCTGATTATGTTAGGAACGGCAAACTGGGGAACGGATATCGAGTTGCAAAATCCCATACTTGGAGTCACCGCCGCCCATCTGGCCGGCCGGGATAGCGTGGTCAATGTGGATAAATTAGATGCCTGGTCCCAGGCCTTCAAAGATATGTTTGCCGAATGGCAGCCGGTGCCGCTGGCAGGAGGCGGTGGGCGTTACCGCTATCCTGACGGCTACCGGTTATCCCTTTGGCCGCAAGAACATAGTATCTTCCGCGGTCCCATGATTTGGCCGGAAACGCCCGCGCTGGTGGACGCGGCCAAAACCCTTCCGCTCAGAGAGCAGGATCGGATGGCCGTGCGGGATGCCGAATCTGCCTTTGCTCTGTTGTCTGAGGCCAGACGTACCAACCAGCATATTCGCTATTATACCGGGGCAGCAGGCAAGATGGAGAGCCTCCATGCCTCCTTACCGGGACTACCTGTACGGGGTGTCAATGCACGGCGAATCAGTCCGTTTCTTCATGACCTGAACGTGGTCACAAGCGATCGCTCCTGCGCCCAAATATATATCGTGGCGGGAAGCCTTAATGTCGTGCCCCTGGCTGAGGGCAGCCTTCAACTGAACTTACCCGGGCCGTTTGCCAGCACTAGTAGCGATGGTCTGCTTCCTGTGGACAGTGTGTTGGTTACCGATCCAATATCAGGCAGTGGACTGTCTCCAAATTTGAAGGGACAAAAGATCCTTAACATAGATCACTCGAATCTGCCCCATTTTCCGGCTGCTATCGATTCAGGTTCTCCTATGGTTGAAAGAATAGGTTCCTGATGTTCTCTTCATGAAGGAGACGGTCGCCGAGATTAACCGGGTGATCTCTCTATCATATACATATTCGCAGGCATCTCAAGAAAGGATGGCAATCGTATGATCAGATCATGGTTTACACGCTGGTTTACCGGAATAACCAGAAAGATCGACTGGCGGATCGGGTGGTATCGGCTGCCGGTTTTGTTTGGTTTACTGGAGTTACTGGGAATGCGAATTCTACTACGCCAGCAGAATCTTTATGATACCTCTGCTGGTACGCCGACAGAACCCCCAGCAGGAGCAAAGGACCGGTGTCTTAAAGCCCGCACTGCAGATGGAACTTACAATGACCTTGATATTCCAACGATGGGAAGTGCCGGAACTCGCTTCGGCCGTAATGTACCGCTGCAAGATGCCTATCCTGGGAGCGATGAAGCCATTCTCACGCCGAATCCGCGCGTGATTAGCCGTGAATTGCTGGCCCGCGATTCTTTTGTACCTGCTACGACGCTCAATCTGCTGGCTGCTGCGTGGATCCAATTTATGATCCATGATTGGTTCAGCCACGGCAAAAATGATAAAGAGAATAAATGGCTCGTACCCCTCGCAGAAGATGACCCCTGGCCACAGCGGCCCATGCAGATTATACGGACGCATAAAGATCCGACACATACCGCTGACTCACCGTCCCTGCCCCCTACCTTCTTGAATACAGAAACCCATTGGTGGGATGGATCTCAAATTTATGGTAGTGATGCGACCACCCAGGCCAAGATGCGAGCCGGAGAAGACGGAAAGCTGAAATTCGGCCCGGATGGCTTGCTTCCCCTTGATCCGGAAACAGGAACCGATATTGCTGGTGTCAATGGTAACTGGTGGGTCGGCTTGAGCTTAATGCATACCTTGTTCACCCGCGAGCATAATGCGATCTGCGACCGTCTTCGCGCCGAATATCCTTCCTGGTCCGACGACGATTTATTTAACCATGCTCGCCTTGTTAACGTAGCTCTCATGGCAAAAATCCATACGATCGAATGGACCCCAGCGATTTTAGCGCATCCGACGCTACGGGCAGGTATGAATGGCAACTGGTGGGGACTGGCCTCAAAGTGGGTCTACGAACACTTCGGCCGCATCAGCAAGAGCGAGGTTCTCAGTGGTATCCCCGGCTCGCCCAAGGATCACTTCGGAGTGCCGTATTCCCTTACCGAAGAGTTTGTTTCCGTCTATCGGATGCATCCGCTCTTGCCCGATGAGATCAGCTTTCGTTCGGTGACGAACGATACCCAGCAACAGAATCGATCGCTCCCGGATCTTATCTTCCAGAAGGTGCGGACGCTGCAAGAACAGGTGAGCATGACGGACCTCTTCTATTCGTTCGGCACCTCCCATCCCGGTGCAATTACGCTTCATAACTATCCCCGCTTCCTGCAAGAGCTTCACGAGCCGGATGGCAGCATAATCGACCTGGCGACGACTGAAATCATCAGGGATCGTGAGAGAGGCGTACCCCGATATAACGCGTTTCGGAAGCTGCTGCACCGTCCGCCGCTCAAAAGCTTCGAAGAGCTAACGGACAATAAAGCCTGGGTGGAAGAGCTGCGCCGCATCTATGGAAACGATATCGATAAGCTAGACCTGATGGTCGGACTGTACTCTGAGACCTGCCCCAAAGGGTTTGGTTTTAGCGATACCGCATTTCGTATCTTTATCTTAATGGCGTCCCGGCGGCTGAACAGCGACCGATTCTTCACCACGGACTACAATCCGCAGGTATATACGCCAATAGGCTTCAGGTGGATCATCGAAAACGATATGTCCTCCATCTTGCGGAGGCATTATCCGGATTTATCTCCATCTCTTCGCAACGTGACAAACACCTTTGCACCCTGGCCGCGAGCGGCGGGTTAGTTTATCCTGCCTGCCCGGCCTGTGGGAGCAAACTTAGGAAGTGTGAAAAGGATAAGGAGAGGCAATCATGGCAGAGCTTACTACTGCATCAGCATCAAATGGACTATCTCGTGTCCACAACTTGCACCCCGACTCTCGGGATTTGCGGGATCGCCTTTACGAGCCGACATTGCGGGTTCTGCCACATGGATTTAACACACATCCTTATGAGGCAGAGAATGTAATCATCTTCGACCAGGGTGCGACGGAAGCTTGCGCCGGCTTTGCCCTGGCGGCTATGATAGAGTGGTTGAAGGTGATCGAGGCGCGTGTCTTGGATCATACCCCTTTTGCCTCCACCAATATATCTCCCTTCATGCTCTATTACATGGCCCAGCGTTACGATTCTTTGAGCGGCACGATACGCTCTGCCGGCACTACAGCCCGCGCGGCCATGAAAGCCTGGCAAAAGAACGGCGCCTGCCGGCTCGATCTATGGCCCGATATTACTACAACGACCGCGACGGCTGGTCATGGTTGGTTGTCCGATGCCTTTCGGACCCCGCTCGGGGCCTACTATCGCGTCGACCACGGCTCGATCCCCGACATACATGCGGCTCTCAATGAAACAGGTGCCGTCTTCGCTACCGCCCAGATCCACCCTGGCTGGTACACTCCCTCTGAGGCAGGAGCTATCCCCTACGAATTTGGGGACGAGACGATAGGCGGCCATGCGTTCCTCCTGGTCGGATATGACGAGAAAGGTTTCTGGCTGCAAAACTCCTGGGGCGCCGGTTGGGGACTGGGCGGCTTTGCCCGGATTTCCTACGGCGATTGGCGGGCCAACGCGATGGATGCCTGGATCGGACAGTTGGGCGTGCATATCAGTAGCCATGTTGACAGCATGAGCGCCGGCCTCAACTTTACGCTGGTCCGCAATGCGGCCCAGCAGGATGGGATGCTGGTAGGTGGGGCAGAGCGAGCCTTGCTTTCCTCGGATCCCAACGTCAGTGCCCAGCAGATCAATGCCTATGTCGTGGATATTACCAATAATGGAATTCTCTCCACCACAGGCCAGTTTCAGACCACACCCGCCGATCTCCATGCTTTAGTCACTCACTACCTGCCTAAAGCGATCGCCGATTGGAATATTGGCGAAGGACAGGTCGATGTAGCCCTCTATGCCCACGGCGGATTAGATGATCAGAATGTGGCCGAGCAGATCGCCAAGTTCTGGATACCGGCTTTGTATGCCAATAAAGTCTTTCCCATCTTCTTCATGTGGCAGACCGGCCTACTGGAAACACTCAGGGATAAGGTGCAGGACCTCCTCGGTGGGACGCCGGAGGTGGCAGGCGCCAGCCTGTTCGGAAACATACTGGACTTCTGGGATGACCGGATCGAATCGCTTATCTCTGTGCCTGGAACTATTGCTTGGGATGAGATGAAGAAGAATGCCTGTCTGGCAAGCAATAATCCAGACGGAGGATTGCAGATGCTCTATAGGGAACTGCAGGAATCCAATCTTGCGTCGCGTCTTCGCTTTCATCTGATCGGTCACAGCGCGGGAGCCATCTTCCACGCCGATCTGCTCCCTATTATGCTTAAAGGGAAACTGAAGGTAGACGGCCTCTATTTTATGGCACCGGCTGCCCGTATGGATCTGTTCCAGGAAAACATCTTGCCATTCTTACGGGATGGGAGCGTTCCCGCTTATACGGAGTTTTACCTCCAGGCTGCTACAGAACTGGCCGATAACTGTCTGCCTCTTCCCTATCACCGTTCGCTGCTCTACCTGGTATCCGATGCTTTCGAGAAGGAGCATCCTGCCCCTCTGCTGGGCATGGCGAAGTATCTGGCTATGGATGGACTCATCCCTTCTAAGCCGGCAGGAGCACAGGTGTGGGACTTCATCGCTTCCCCAACCCCCTCAAGTGTTACCGATCCGGCTTATGTGAGTCAGGCCAGCCACCATGGCGGCTTCGGTGAGGATTCAGCAACCCAGAAAGCCATCCTCACCCGAATCCTGGCTCGGCGCCGAAACGAACAGCAGTAGACGTCTTCAAAAAGGTGGTTTCCAATATTGACCATCTGCCAGGCCTTGCGAGCCTCTTTCATCGGAGGGTAAGCCACGTGCGCCTGTGTGCTACAACAGGAGGCGGGCTGTTTTCTGAGCAGGCATGAGACCCAATGCCCAGAAGTGGGCATCAATCAGATAGATAAAGGGAGCGCCGGGTGGGGCTGGCGTAACCCGATTCTCGCATAGAGGGGGAAACGATGAATTCTTATGTGAAGTGGTTTGCGCCGGTCGTGCTTATTGGAGTCCTGATCAATATTCTGGGCATGGCCCTCCCATTTGTCTTTACACCCACATGGTTTCTCGCTTTTTTTTCCGTGCCAGGTGGCGGCGGGTCCATCATTTGGATGCGTCAAGCGGGTATCTTGCTCTTCTTCATCTCAATCCTTTACGTTCCGGGAGGAATTAATCCGTTCCGCTATCGTTTAAACGCCCAGTTCGCCGTAGCGGCACGAATGACTATAGGCCTCTATTGGCTGTGGCTGGTCTTTCTTGACGGACAACCTCATTCGTTCCTGATTTTTGGGGCCCTCGACTGCATTTACGCTACCATCCAATGGGTGTTGCTTTGGCTCATCTTTAAGGAGGAAGAGCGCTATGCCTCCCCGCCTGATGGGGCAGCCTAGCATGTCCTCGCAGGCGTATATTAAGCCGAAATTACGGATCTCGTTTCTATGCGCGATGTAAATCTTGCGCTGTGGAGACAGTCCGCGCTTCAGGAGGCGAGCAAGCTAGGGGACATATTGATCCACCCGAAAGATCTTCTGCATGCTTCCTGATGCCCGATATTGATTTGTGAGGAACAGGAGGCAGATCCATGCCGTCATTACGCGGCAAGGGAGGAGAAGAGCCATGGAAGCGGGTGCGGGCAGGAAAGCGATTTTCTGGGCGATCGCCGGCGTGGGCGCGGCGGTGGCAGGGCGAGCACTGTTGCGGAAGCGGCGCGCCTACGACCTTATCGGCAAGGTGACGCTCGTCACCGGCGGCTCGCGCGGGCTGGGACTGGTGCTGGCGCGGGAGTTTGCTTCGCGGGGTGCGCGCCTAGCCCTCTGCGCCCGCGATCCCGAGAATCTGGACCGGGCGCAGGCCGATCTGGAGGCGCGCGGCGCGGAGGTGTTTACCGTACCGTGCGACGTGACGGACCGGTCTCAGGTCGAGCGGATGGTGGAGGCCGTTCGGAAGCATTACGGACGGATCGACGTGCTGGTCAACAACGCGGGCATCATCGCTGTCGGGCCGATGGAGACCATGACCGTCGAGGACTATGAAGAGGCGATGCGCGTGCATTTCTGGGCCTGCGTTTATACCACCCTCGCCGTGACATCGGAGATGCAGCAGCGCCGCGAAGGCCGCATCGTCAACATCACTTCCATCGGTGGCAAGATCAGCGTGCCCCACCTGCTTCCCTACGACGCCAGCAAGTTCGCGCAGGTCGGCTTTTCGGAGGGGCTGCGGGCGGAACTGGCCAAAGACGGCGTCCTGGTAACGACGGTCTGTCCGGGCCTGATGCGCACGGGCAGCCATGTCAACGCGCGCTTCAAGAGCCAGCACCGGCTGGAATATACGCTGTTCTCGCTTCTGGATACGCTGCCGCTCACCTCCATCTCCGCCGAGTCGGCGGCGCGCCAGATCGTAGACGCCTGCAAATTCGGCGAACCTGAAGTGGTGCTCTCCTTTCAGGCTCAGGCTGCCGCCACGTTCCACGCGCTGTTCCCCGGCATCACCGCCGACCTGCTGGGGCTGGTCAACCGGGCGCTTCCCGGCCACGGCGGAATCGGTACCGGGCGCGCTTCTGGAAAGGAAAGTGAAACGGCCCTGACTACTTCCCCGCTAACGGCTCCTATCCAGAAGGCCGCCGCGATCAATAATGAGGTTGGGACCTGACGGAGCTTCTACTTGCTATTCGGAAGGGTGAGAAGGGCCTTGCCGGGACGGGTTCGCTGCCATCTCCTCCAAAACTTGCAGGTTTTCCACCGTCTGGCGGCAGAGGGCGATTCCCCGTTTCCCGAGGCGTATAGACCCGCAGCAAGGCGGCCCTGTGGGTGGTGAAAAGATCGAGGATCTGCCGGAGGGTCTGTTGATAAGCCTGACGCTGCTCCGCCGTCGGATGGTATTCTCCGGACAGCACCGCGCTGGCAATCTCTCCGATCGTCCGGCGGCGTCCCTCCGTTACCAACCCAGCTTAGCCCGATCGAATCCAACGTTATTGTCAACCGTTTTTCCTTAAGATTGCGGGCATTCTCGTATTTTTACCGGGTTGCCGCGCTTGCCGGACGTGGAATGAGATAAGTGCAGATAAAACGCCCTCAAGATGCGGCCGTTTTGCACCTACCGCTGTTCTCGCAATCTTCCTGGGCGCTTGCTGGCCCGCTTTCAGGCCAGGATCGGAGCGCACGGAGCGGTCATGCAGAGGCCTGCCTGGGTAGGAACAAGAGAGAGGAACCCTTTCATGTCTTTGACCATCCACCGCATGGTCCGGTATGCGCTTCCCATGCTCGGAATTGGACTGCTCGCGATTGGCGCCACGCAGGCGCGCGCCGACATCGTCCCGCAGACACCTTCCATCACTCCGACGGAGGGCGGCTACACATGGACCTACGACGTTCAGCTCGCCAACGACTATTCGGTACGGAGGAATAACTTCTTCACGATCGTCGATTTCAACGGTTTCGTCCCTGGAACCAACTTCCAGCCGTCGAACTGGGTCTTTTCTTCGGCCGGTGTGGGCACGATGCCGTCCGGCTTCAGTGTGAAGGATAACCCGAGCATCCCGGACTTGACCTGGACCTATACCGGCTCGACGATCGGACCTGGGCCGGCCGACCTGGGCAACTTCGGCGCAGTTTCCATCTATAACCTGGAGAAACTCAGCTTCTATACCGCCGTGACGAACTCCTATGTCGCGGGCAAGCCGGGAACGGGCGTCAACCTGCCCAACCTGGGTGTCGTGTATACGCCATCGATTAAGTCGGCGATCTTTGTTCCGGAGGTGGGTTCGCTCGCTCTGCTGCTGCCGGGCCTGGCGCCTCTGGCCCTGGTCCTCCGCAAGCGGATCTCCCGCTCCTGATCGCCGTCGCGACGAGATCAGTCAAACAGGAACCGGGGCTGGCGGAAATTCCGCCAGCCCCGGTTCTATTAAGCATTGGATGTTGCGTATTCGGCCCCAAGACTCAAAGCCTTGCCTGTTCTCAGCGGTCCAGCTCCTCCATGTCGATATGGTCTGCTTTCTGCACGAGGAAGGTGCCGGCAATGAACCGGAACTCGTCGGAATAGACTTCGACGACGGCGCGGATCGGCGTCCACTCCGGATTTCGCTTCAAGAACGGACGAGGATCGCCGCCGTTGGGCCGCACCAGCAGCGTGATCTCATCCTTGTCCGATCCGACACTCTCCGCATTGGCGTCCCAGCCGTTCGGCAAGCCGTAGATGCGGGCAGTGATGCCGCCTTTGAATCCCGCGCTCCGCTTGATCCGCACCTTGATCTCGGTGCCTTTCTTGGGATCCACCTTGACCGGCCCCTCCGATTCGAGCGAGGCGGTAAATTCAGGCTGTCCCTGCACCGCCAGAACGCACTGATTCCGGTCGATGGTAAAAGGCTGGTTGTTGAAGAGGTAAACCTCCTGCGGCGTAGCGTCCGTCCGGATTTCGCCGGCAGGCCCGCGCGCGGTCGCCACGACCTGGAACGGCTTTGCGCTCGGCGCAGCGTCCGGAGCCGCGGTCAGCACCAGCCACGTCCGGTCCCGATCTGGCTGAATCACGGAGGGCGCAGCCGTCACGCCAGGGGGCAGCCCCTCCGCCGTCACAGTCACATCCCCATCGACACCGGCCCGCCGTCGCAAGATCACTTCGACGGCCGTCGAGAGGCCAGGGCGCAAGGTCACGTTGTCCGGCTGGGCGACGCACTCCAGCTCAGGACGCGCGGGCCGCGCCTCGATCGCGTAGACGCGCTCCGCTCCTGCCAGCCCGTCGGCATCGGCCACCCGCAGCATATAGGTCTGGCCGGCCTGCAGGTTCGCGGCCATGCGCCTATCGCCGCTCAAGCTCGCCATCGGCTTGCCCTTCGGATCGAGTAGTGTGGCGCTCAGATGGATCGGTGAGCTGAGACGCTCGGCATAGCCTTCGAACTCGAACCGGCCCTTGCCCTGCAGATAGAAGGTCTCCGCCGCGCCAGCACGGGCGATTCGCCCGGCAAAGACGGCAGGCAGCACGGTGATCCGGCTCTGCATGCCATCATGCACCAGCGGATAGGGGCTGACATAGATCGCATTTGGCCCAACAGGGCTGCCGACCGTCTCCACGCCGGGCTCATCCGGCGCCGAAAGCGTATAGCCGGTCTGCTGCCCCTCCATGCCCTTGCCGGCGACCGCCAGCGAGACGCGGGAGCCTGCCTGCGCGGCCGGCGGATAGAGGACGGTATCGTAGGGAACCGTCCCCATCGTCAGGCGGTAGACACTGCCGGGATTGCCGCGCCACAGCAGGTCGCGCACCTCCAGCGTGTAGTCGCCATCGGCGGGACAGTCCCAGTCGATGAGCGGGTCCAGCTCGTAGTAGCCGTGGTTCTCGACCAGTTCTTTGCCCGTGGAGTCGTAGAGGCGCAGGTTCGGGTTGAAGTACTCTTGATCCTGGGGATGATAGCGGAAGGCTTTGAGATCGAAGACGAGTCGCTGGCCTTTTTTCGCGGAGAATTTGAAGAAATGTCGCTCGGCGTTATTGGAAAAACAGCCATTGACCACGCAGGGAAGGGTCACCGGCTGCGCTTGATCTATCTTGTTGTTGACGGCGAACGTCTCCGGGAGCGTGCCGACCTCGAAGGGGGCGGCGGTGGAGACGCCGCGCGGCGTGACTACGCGCACCTCGTAGACGCCCGGCAGGGTGTCCGGCGGGATCTTGATCTGAGCCGTGATGCGCCCGGCGCGGGCCGCGCCCTCGAGATACTGCGTGATTTTGGCCGCCTCATCCGCCGAGATCGGAGCCTGGTGGACCTTGACCATACGCTCGACCGTCGCCGCCCACTGCGCCGGGGTCATACTGCGGTTTGCAGGGGAACGCAGCTCATGGCAGGCCTGGCATTTGGATTGCCAGAGCGGTTTATAGGTCTCATCCACTTTATTGCCGCCCGGCTCGATCGTTCCCGCCAGCCCTTTACCGTCTACCAGCAGCGTGTTCGCCCCATCCAGGCTCGCGCCCCGGATTTCGACGTCTACGGTCGTCCCCGCCTTGCCGCCCGTCGGGAAGAAAGTCGTGATTTTGGGGATCTGCCCCTGTGACGGTCTGCCCAGAATGAGCAGTAGCAGGCATAAGAATGGAATATGCCAGCAGCGAATATCAGGTCTTGTAGATATTCTCATAAGATTTCGTTGGATTTCGTCGGGCTTTGAAAGCCGGGCATTGAAATACCCGTCTGGCTGGCCTTCGGCCAACCGTCCTGCCGGGCGGACCATTTTTGATACCGGGCCGATAAACGACCCGTCTTCGGCGACACGGGGTTAAAAACCCCGTGCTGAAACACGAAGCCCGCAAAAGCGGGCTAAACCGGATGCCGGGTCGTTTATCGGCCCGGTAGAGATAGGAACGAGGGGCCAAACTTTGCAGGCTGAGTCCGCGCAGGCGGAATTCGCGCCTTTGTTGCAGCGACTTCAGTCGCCCGAATCTCTAGGCCTAATGCCGTTTCGCCACGTGCTTCAAGGCGCTTGCCTCCGTGACCGGTTTGTGTACGGGCGGTGTGGGCAGCGGGGGTGGCGCTAAAATGGCGACAGGCTTGTTGGCATCGATGTCCCAGATACGAACGAAACCTTCGCGTCCGCCGCCCGCCGCCCGCTTGCCGTCCGGCGTGATGGCGACGGCATAGATGGGCTGGGCGGAATCTTTGAAGGTTTGTATCCGGCCGCCATCCGGGTTCCAGATGCAGACCGCGTGGTCGGCGCCACCCGTCACGAATCGTCTGCCGTCGGGCGTGCCGGCGAGCGCAAAGACGCCATCCGGATGGGCGTCGATCGTTCGAAAGTGATAGCCGTTCCAGGCCTGCTTGCGCGTGTTGTAGTCGATACCCCACCAGTAGAGCTTGCCGTCCAGGCTAGAGCCGATAAACTGCACGCCATTAGATAGGAACGCCAAGCCTGTGATGCCGCCCTCGCTCTGGTCGAAGTTGATGACGACGTGGCCTGTATGCATGTCCCAGACCTTGACGATCTTATCCAGCCCACCCGTCAGGAAGACGAAGTCCTCTTTGGGCGAGAAGGCGACCGCCTGCACCCGGTCGTTATGCTCATCCAGCACCGTGCCGCCATTCGTGGCATCGATAGCGGGGAAGAATCGGGCTTTGTGGTCGTCCGCGCCGTAGAGCAGTTCCTTGCCGGCCTTATCGAAGGCGATGGCCTCGATAGTATCGGCCTGCTTGGGATAGAGCTTCGGCGGCGTAGAGCCATCGATATCCCAGAGCGTGACGTGCCCGCTGCGACTGGGCAGACCGTTGCCGATGGCCAGCCGCTTGCCGTCCGGAGAGAAGGCGAGGGAGCGCGCGGTGTCTTCCACCTGCCGGAACGTACGAATGGGCTGCCAGGTGGCCGTATCGTAGAGGACGACCTGTCCGTACGTGCCGGCGGCCAGTTGCTTGCCGTCCGGGGAGAAAGCCAGCGCCGTGATCGCGCCGAGTGGATAGTGGACGACCGGCGCAGCCGGCCCTGCCGGTTGCGCTGGGGCCGAGTTAACCGGGTTCGCGGGCGTCGCCGGCTTTGCCGGAAAAGCGGACTTGCCGGCCGGCAGCGCGGGAGTCTTTCCCGGCGTGGCCGGTGTCTGCTTGCTCTGCGTGGCAGGGGCAGGCGTCGTCGGCTTATTCTGCGCGAGGGCTGTCGCGCTGCAAATGACGAGCGCCAGGAAGATAGGTCCCGCCCATGTACCGGGCCGTCCTCGGGGCCCTAACCCGCTGCCCGTCTGGCAGGCCTTCAGCCAACCGCCCTCACGGGCGGACCTCACCCCCTTAATTCCCCTCTCCTTGCCAAGGAGAGGGGGAGATTGGGTCTGAGGCAATAGCCGGGTCACCACCTTCCCTGCGAACGAAGTGAGCGAATCAGGGAAGGGGGCTGGGGGATCATGTAATCTCATGCTATCGCTCTGCGAATGGGCGAGCCGCCGCGCGCCAGCGTGATGCGCACGCCTTCCGGCGACGAGATGCTCTGCGTGTAGTCGATCCCCAGGCAGTGGTAGATCGTCGCGGCCAGGTCCTCCGGGCGCACCGGATCCGACGCAGGCTCCATGCCGCGCGCATCGGAAGAGCCGACCACCGTGCCGCCCTTGATCCCGCCGCCCGCCAGAAGATACGAGAAGACGCGCGGATAGTGGTCCCGTCCGCCATTCTGGTTGATGATCGGCGTGCGGCCGAACTCGCCGATGGCGATTACCAGCGTGCGCTCCAGCAGGCCGCGCTGGCTCATGTCGGCAATGAAGGCTGCCAGGGATCGATCGAAGGAAGGCAGCAGCCCCCCGGCCAGAGACGGGAAGATGTTGAAGTGGTTGTCCCATCCGCCAACGGTCGCGGTAACGAAGCGAACGCCCGCCTCGATCAGCCGCCGCGACAGGAGCAGGCCCTGTCCGAAGTTATCGCGTCCGTAGGCGTCACGCAGCGAGTCTTTCTCCTTGCTCAGGTCGAACGCCTCGCGGGCCTCTGCAGAGGAGAGCAGCGTATAGGCACGATTGTAGAACGAATCGACCGCGCGAGCGGTATCGCTGCCCTTCTCGTGCTGCCGGAAGGCGGAGTCGACGGCCGCACGCAACGCCCGGCGGCGATCCAGGCGCTCGACGGTCATGCCCGGCGCCGGGTCCAGATCGCGGACCTGGAAGTGCGGCGCCGCTGGGTTGCCGCCGGGACAGAACGGGCTGAGAGACGCGCCGAGGAAGCCGGCGCCCATGGAGGGATCGGGCTGCTGGATGGCGATGTAGGGCGGCAGCGCGCTGCGCGGGCCAAGCAGTTTTGAGGCGACGGCGCCGTAGCTGGGCACCTCGAAGCCGGGCAGCGGCAGGAAGCCCGTCAGCATGTAGTGCGTGCCGATCTCGTGCGCCGCCGCCGGGCTGGTCATGCTGCGCACGATGCAGAGCTTGTCCATCTGCTTGGCGATCTGCGGCATGTGCTCGGAGATGCGGATGCCCGGCACGTTAGTTTCGATGGGCTTGAAGTTGCCGCGAATCTCCAGCGGGGCGTCCGGTTTCGGGTCCCAGGTATCCAGATGGCTCGGGCCGCCCGCCATCCAGATCAGGATGGCCGAATCTGCCGTCCCGGTCGTCTTGCCGCCGGGCTGCTTCTTCGCGGTCTCGTCGGCCAGGGCGTAGTATTTCGACAGCGACAGGCCCAGGAAACTCAGCACGCCGATGCGCAGGAAATCGCGGCGGTGAAACTTCTCGCAATCACAGAGCCAGTTGTAATCCATGGTTTCTCCCTCCAGGCCCCCACCCCCGACCCCTCCCCAATTCCAGGGGAGGGGAGATTCCATTGGAAGCCTTAGCCCGAAAAGGCGGGCTGTGTGTCTCAGACCGGGGTTTTAATCCCGGTTTAACCGATCAGTGATTGAAATAGAATTCGCGGGACGAGACGAGCGCCCAGAGCAGGTCCTGCGCAGCCTCGGTCCGGTCCTTGGCCTGCTTCATGATGGGGAGCGCTTTGGCGATCTCGGCCGGACTGGGCGGGCGGCAGAACGTGCGCAGATAGAGCGCGCGGATCAGGTCTTCGTCCGTCTGAGTCTGTTTCAGGGCATCTCGGATCACGCTTCCGCCGCGTACCTTATTATTGACATAAGGCGAGTTGATCATCTCCAGCGTCTGTACCAGGTTGGGCTCCAGACGAGGATCGATGTCGGCCAGGAACTCTCGATGCGACTGCCCGAAGGCCGTCAGGAACTCATTGCGTATGGGCAGGGACGCCTCGATGGCGCGGGTTTGATCCGGGAAGGAGCCGAACCGCTCGTTCCCGCCGGTCGCCTGATTCATGATGTCCAGCAGAACTTCGGCGGGCATGGAACGGGGCATGTAACGCGAGAAGAATCGGTCGTCCAGCTTGTTGGACGCATTTGGGACGGAAGAGAGCTGATACGTTTGCGAGTTCAAGATCAGGCGGATGACGCGCTTGACGTCGTACTTGTCGGCGATCAGCTCGTTGGCCAGCGCGTCCAGCAGACCCGGCACGCTTTCCGGCGTGGTGGCGCGCATATCGTCCACCGGATCGATCACGCCGTGCAGGAAGTAATAAGACCAGAGCCGGTTGACGGTGGCGCGGGCGAAGAAGGGGTTGCGCGGACTGACGACCCAATCGGCCAGCGACTGGATCATGTCCGGCGACTCTTTGGCCGGGGCCTTCTCGCCCAGGAAGGTGGCCGGAGCGACCTTGCCCTTGTTCTTGCCGAGCACAGACTGGTTGACGACCTGCGCGCCGGGATTGTAGTAGACGATGTTCTCATCGTAGAGCTTGCCGCCCCGGATGCCGACCTTGCCCATAAAGGCGGCGAAGTTCCAGTAGTCGTCGGTGGTCCAGCGGTCGAAGGGATGCTTGTGGCAGCGGTCGCAGGACATCCGCACGCCGAGGAAAGCCTGGCTAAGGTTCTCCATGCGGTCGTTGGGCGCCGTCTCGACGCGGTAGAAGCAGGCCGGTCCGTTCTGGTAGGTGCTGCCGCGCGCCATGAGCAGATCGTGTACGAACTTGTCCCAGGGCGTGTTGTCGGCGACGTTCTTCCATATCCATTCATAAAAAAGGTCGGCGCTGCGGTCGGCGAGATTGCCGTTGTTGCCCAGCTTCTGGGGATTGACGCGCAGCATGTCGGCCAGGCGCAGGGCGCGCAGGTCGGCGAACTCCGGAGCGTCCAGCAGCTTATCGATCAGCCTGGCGCGCTTATCGGGCGTCTTATCGGCTACGAACGCGGTGATCTCCTCCGGGGTGGGCAGTCGTCCGAGCGTGTCGAGCGTGACGCGGCGCAGAAACTCATAGTCGTCGCTCTTGGGCGAAGGGAGGACGTTGAGCCGCTTGAGATTATCGAAGACCAGCTTGTCGATGATATTGGTGGAGGCGATGTTCGGATAGGGACCCTTGCGCACCTGAGGGAGCGTGAAGAAGGATGCGGCGATGGTGCCCAGATACCGGCCCAGGATCGCGCCACCGCCCCACCGCTTGCCGGTCACGTGGCCGGCGTCGTCCACTTCCAGCACGCCGGTGTTGGTGGATTGGAAGACAGTCTGACTGGTCACGTCGCGCACGCTGCCATCGGTATAGGTGGCGATCGCGCGGACCGGCTGCGTCTTGCCCACTTTGGGCAGGACGACTTTGGCCGGCTTGAGGACCAGAGAGGTCAGGCGGGGATCGTGGGCATCGAAGGGCGCACCCTGTTTGATCCAGGCAAGGAGGGTGTTGTACTGCGGCGATCCGACCGCGAAGCGCTCCCCGCCGCCGTGAGAGACCTGCGCCGTAGTCTTCAAGAGGAGCAGGCTCTTTTCGGGGTCCGCGAAATTGATGCGCCTGCCGCGCCCACCGTAGACCAGGGGGGCATAGTCGTCTTCCGGGCTGAGGGTCAGTAGGGAGAGCTGCAGACCGCCCCGCCCTCCGAACTTGCCGTGGCAGGCGGCGGCGGAGCAGCCGCTGCGGTCCAGAATAGGAGCGATGTCGCGCAGAAACTCGATGCGGCGCGTCGGCGCCTGGGCGACCTGCGCTTTTTTGGCGGGCGTGGGCGCTTTCTTCACATGGGCGGGCGGCGGCTTGGCCTGCCCGACCCCGGCCCATGCGACCAGCGATAGGAGGAGGAAGAGAAGCGTGCAGTACCAGAGGCGCATCAGGACGGATCTTCCTTTCGCGTGTTCCTAGCCGTCACTATTCCCAGTTGGACACGGACACGTCAGGATATGTTGCAACTTTTTTGGGAGGTTGCCGGACGACCCTGGTATTAAGGACGGCCCAAAACCGATTTTGTTCGCTGAAACCGAAAAGGTCCTAAAATGGTGCTAAATGTGACTCTATGGTTTAAATGAGCGATCAGAATAACGTTCATTATTTTGACGTTTATTGTCTTATTAGTTATTGTATGGGCGCTAATTTTTGGCAATCGTGAAATTTTACAGAAAGCAACCAACTGGAGAGAAGGTCACCAACACTTACGATAGCCATGACAACCTGACGGGCATTTCCTGGCAAAACAGCAGTGGCACCACCCAGGCATCGGTCTCCTACACATTCAACGGCTACGGGCTGAGGACCGACTACTACGATGCCAATAACCACCATTACCAATATGGTTATGATACCAACGGTGACCTGACCAGCCAGACTACGCCGCTTGGTAATCTGACCCAGTGGGCTTATGATGCGCTAGGGTTCAGGACCAGTCGAACGGACGCCCTCAACCGACAGACGACCTACACACCGGATGCCTGGGAGCGACTGGTTACCATCACTTACCCAGATAGCAGTACTAAAACATTCCAGTGGGACGCAAACAGCAGTCTGACCCAATTCGTAGATGCCACCGGAACGACCACATTGGCTTACGATAACTGTGACCGGCTGACCAGTGAGAGCAAAGGCGGCTCGACTGTGGTCTCCTATAACTATGACGCCACTGGCAAGAAGGGCTTGCTCTCCGCCATTACGGACTCCAACAGCCGGGCCATCACGCTCAGCTACACGAGCCGAAACCAGCTCTACCAGGTCAGCGAGAGCGCCGGGACAGCCACCTATTCGTATGATGCCAATGGCAATGAGACGGGCATCACCGATCAAAACAGCACAACGGTCACGGAGAGCTATGACAATGCCTCCCGGCTGACGGGAGTGACCAACAAGAACAGCAGCAATACAGTTCTTAGCTCTTTCAGCTACACGCTGGATACCGATAGCAGAGTTACTGGAATAAGTGAAGCCGATAGTTCCTCGGTTACCTATGGCTATGACTGGGGAAACCGGCTGACCAGTGAGACCAGAACCGGCACCAACCCCTACTCGATCAGCTATACGCTCGATGGCGTAGGCAATAGGACCGGGCAGACCGTAGGCAGCACTTCAACCAGCTTCACCCTCGACAACGATGACGAGCTGACCGCTACCAGTGGCGGCATAGTCAACTCCTATGGCTACAATGCCAATGGAGAGCAGACCAGCCGTACGCTTTCCGGCACGGCTTACAGCCTCTCCTTCGACTATGACGGCCAGTTGACTTCCATCACCCAGGGAAGCAATACCACCAGCTTTTCCTATGATGCCCTGGGTAGAAGGGTCAGCAGAACTGCTGGAGGAACTACCACCAATTTCCAGTATGACGGCGGTAAGGTCTTACTGGAGAAGCAAGGTTCTTCCACAACGGCTACTTACTCCTATGGCAATGCTCTTCTCAGAAAAGACGGGGAGTATCCCCTCTTTGATGGGCTGGGCAGTGAAAGGACGGTAACTAACTCCAGCCAGACAGTGACCGGCACCATCAATTACGATGGCTTCGGCAACATGGTGGGAACAACTGGCAGTAGCACCGATCCCTACATGTTCGCGGCTACTAGCGGATATAGAAACGATGGGGATGCCGGGCTAATGCATGTGGGAGCCAGGTACTAATGATGCCCAAGTTGGTCGCTTTGCTTCCCGCGATACCGACCTCACTCAGCATCCCTTTCTCTACTGTAACCATAATCCAGTCGAGTTCCTCGATCCAAGCGGCCACTGGCCGAACTGGAAGCAAATCGTCGGAGGAATCACTGGAGGCATAATCGGCAGAGTCATAGGCATTGGGCTGGGGATTGGATTAATCGCCATAGGATTGCCAATTCTGCCTGGTATGATAGTAGGCGGAATAATCGGCGGTGCGATAGGAGGATATATAGGAGGCCTCATAGGAGGATACAATCCTATCGGGGGCGCGATCGGAGGAGCAATAACCGGCGGTTTATCAGGAGGAGGGCTGGGCTGGGGAATAAACAAAGCGATCTACGGACCAATTCGTATTCCCTTCCCAGTTGGCCCGAACGGGGCTCCTCTCCTAAGTGCCTGCGAATAAGTATTAGATATACGCTTGTCTGAGCGGGAGGATCACCCACCCTGACTTTGTGGGTACCAACAGTGGAAGAATTTAAATTCTTCCACTGTTGGTACCAGCACTTCATACAAGGAGGCTGACCTAATGAACTTATTTCTAGTGATCTTGATCATCTACCTATCGTTCACAATTGCAAACCTTGCCGTATTAATGGCTGCTCAATCAATAATTCGACGCTTTTTCCCACGGTGGAAAAGACGACACATCAGTCTGAGCAGTGTATATAATCCGCCAATGTTTGCTTCAATTGAGTACGCCTTATTGCTTGCGTTACTTGATACAATCACGCTGCTTTTTGTGATCAATCTTCGGAAGATGTAGCGAAAATAGGATTTAGAGGTTTAGATCCAAGAAGATATTTCTAGATCAATGGGGCGTTTCTGCCAGCCACTAACTATCGGCTTCCCGTGACCGTCGAAGCAGAACAGGCGGTCTGTGCTGTGCAGGCGATTGAACCAGAGGTGGTCATTCCCATTCATCTGGGTATTCAACCATGTTCGCCGCTTGTACATTTGTACCGATCGCCGAGAGAATTTGCCAGGTGGCTGCTAGAGACTAGCTCTATAATGCAAGTCATGGTGGTGCATTGAGCCCCAGATCAAAATGCAGGTTAGCTGCCGAATTTCTCAGCCAGCCAGGAACGCAAGGGGGGAGCATTCGGCGTATACAAGAAAAGAAGAACCTAATCGGGGCCGGCATCAGCCACACGATGCGCACAGCCCATCAGGAAGGAGAAATGTTATGACGAATAGGGCGCGATGGGTCCTGGCCGCTCCCATCCTTCTGGCGTTTTCGCTGCCAGCATTTACTGCACAGAGCGCCCCGGATAACGGGAAGGCTGCCTATAAGATCGGGGACAAGGTCGCCGACTTTGCGCTGAAGGACGAGCACGGCAAGACGGTCAAGCTATCGCAGTACAAGGGCAAGGTGATCGTCCTGAACTTCTTCGCCTCCTGGTGAGGCGGCTGCAATGAGGAGGCTCCTCATTTACAGAAAGAGATCTGGCAGAAGTTCAAGGGCAAAGGCGTGCAGGTGCTCGCCCTCTCGATTCAGGAGCAGGGCAACCCGGTCGATAAGATCAAGGCGTTCCGCAAGGCGCACGGGCTGACCTATCCCATTCTTTCGGACCAGCCGGGCGCGATCATCGGCAAGTTCGGCTTTGACGGTATTCCCTCCAACGTCATCCTGGACAAGAACGATCGCTACGTTGCCAATCCCGACAGCGTCGAGGCAATGGCGGCAAAGCTGAAGGAGATGACGCGCTGATAAGGGAAAAGGGAAAAGAGAAGAGAAAGGCAAAGAAGGTATCGGGAGGGGGAACGTGGGAAAGATCGAATCCCATAGGGACCTGATCGTCTGGCAGAAGTCCATAGATATAGCCGTCCAGGTGTATCGGCTGACCGAGAAGTTCCCCTCCCATGAAAAGTTCGGATTGACCTCTCAACTGACACGGGCTGCAGCCTCGGTAGCAGCCAATATCGCGGAAGGAAATGCGCGTGGAAGCTCCAAAGATTACGCGCATTTTCTCTCGATCGCTCGCGGGTCGCTCATGGAAACGGAAACGTTCCTCACCCTGGCGACCCGCTTAAACTATCTGCAGTCGGTAGAGCTACAGCCCACCCTGGCTCTCATTCAGGAAATCGACCGAATGCTCAACGTCCTTCGCGCCAAACTTCTGTCCTAGCTTTTTTCTTTTCCCTTTTCCCTTCCATCTTTTCCCTTACTCATGCCGCAAGGCTTGAATGGGATCGAGGCTGGCAGCGCGTAAGGCCGGATAGATTCCGAAGAAGATGCCGACGCACGCCGAAAAGGCGAACGCGCCGAAGGAGAAGAAGGGAGGCACATAGATACCCATGCCCTTGGTTCCCGTCTGTGGGTTGGACAGGGCGGGGATGAACTGGGTGATATAGCCGATGGCGTAGGCGGTCGCGGTGCCGATGCCGATGCCCGTCAGGCCCCCAACGCCGGAGATCGTGGCCGATTCGATCAGAAACTGGATCAAGATATCCTTGCGCTTGGCCCCGACGGCCTTGCGGATGCCGATCTCGCGGGTACGCTCCGTGACCGAGACCAGCATGATGTTCATGATCCCGATGCCGCCGACTAAAAGCGCCAGCCCAGCGATGGAACCCATCACCAGCGTAAAGATCGCAAAGACTTGCCGGATGCTGTTGAGAATGCTGTCCATGCTGTCTACGCGGAAACCCGGCAGGTTGTTGTAGCGGCGCATCAGCACCTGCCAGATCTGGTCTTTGGCCTGATCCATGTGCGCCAGATCGTTGGGCTCCGCGTAAATCACATCGACGTTCTCCCGGCCCGTATAGCGCTTCTGCACCGTCGTCAGCGGCAGGAACACATTCTTATCGGCGTCTCCCTCGAACGTGCGTCCCTTCGGCGCGGCCACCCCCACGACCGTCAGGTTGAGGCCGTTTATGTCGATATTCTGGCCGAGCGGGTCTTCGTTGGAAAACAGCTCCTGGCGCACCTTATCCCCGATCACGCAGACCTTCGCCCAGTTATCCAGGTCATCTTGAGAAAGGAACCGGCCGCGCGCCACCTGCACGTTGCGCAGCCGGGCGTAGTCGGCCTCGACGCCGCTGGGCGTTACGTCCGTATTGCGGCCTGCAAACTGCGCGGTGGAACTGCCGGGCAGAGGCACTTGCGGCGACAGGTTCTTGACCAGGTCGCACTCCTTCTGCATGGCGCGGACATCGTCCATCGTCAGGCCGTCGATGCGCCGCGCGGTCGCTTTGCGCTCTTCGCGGTTGGGGCTATAGGCGACGATGATCACGTTGGAGCCCATCTTCTGGAACTCGTTGGTGATGCGCGCGGAAGCGCCCTGCAGGATGGCGACCATCATGATGACGGCGCTAACGCCGATGATGATGCCGAGCATGGTCAATCCGGAGCGCAGCTTGTTGGCGCGCAGGTTGCCGAAAGCGGTTTGAAGGGAATACCAGAGGTTCACGCTTTATCTCGCCAGGGTAAGGTCTTGGTGGACCTAATCGGGACCACCACGGACGTCGAAGGCTTTGCGCGGTGGGCCGGTGTAGGGCAGCGGCCGGATCTTCTCGCCTTCGTTGACGCCGGAGGTGATCTCTACGAAGTCGTCGCCGCGCAAGCCGATAGTGACCGGACGGGCCGTGGTCGTCTCGACAGGTTGCCCCTGTTTAAGGGTGCTGGTGACGATCTGGACGGTTCCCTTGCCGCCCGTTCCCTGCACGCAGTTCGTGGGCACGCGCAATACGTTGCGATGGCGCGCGACCATGATGGCGCAGTGGGCGCTCATGCCGGGCTTGAGACGCACGTCGGCGTGGTCGATCTGAATCTCCACTGCGAACCGGATGACCGTGTTCGTTCCGGAGGCACTGCTGCTTGCGCTAGTATCCGAGGAGGAGGCACTGGCGCTGGTAAGGGCGGCGGGCGCGACCTTGTGGACGTGGCCCAGAAAGGTGACACCCCGCGCGGCATCGATGGTCACCTCGGCGGGCATCCCCAGCCGTACCTTGTTGATATCCACCTCGTTGATGTTGATGGTGACCAGCATGGTAGCCAGATCGCCGATCTGATAGATGGGCGTACCTGAGGAGAAGGACGAGATGCCGGACGTGACCAGCTCGCCGACCTCGATGTAGCGTTTGGTGACCACGCCGGTCATGGGAGCGACCAGACGGGTATCGTTCTGCTGAACGAGGAGCTGATCGAGCTGGTTCTGGATCTGGCGGGCATCGGCCGCGGCAGCCTTGATATCATCGCCTCGCATCAGGTCCTGAGTCTTGCCGGCCTCGGCGGCAGCCAACTGGGCTTTGGCCTGCTCGTAGGCGGCGCGGGCGCTGTCCATTTGCCGGCGCATCGTAATGGGCAGCACGCTCGTCTTTGCCTGGGCCAGAGCGGCCTCCATCTGACGCACCTGGCCGAGGGCGTTGGCGACCTGGCTGCGCGCGTTCGCTTCTTCGAGAGCATTGGCCTGCCGGATGCGATCGAGATGCTCCTTGACGTCGCGCAGGTGCGCTTCCGCGACCTGGGTATCCGTATCGGACGTATCGACGTCACTCTGCGGGACGTAGCCCTTCTTGAGCAACTGCTGCTCCCGCTGCAGATTGCGCCGGGCGTTCTCCAACTGCGCTTTCGCCTGGTCGTAGGCGGCCTGTGCGGAGACGACCGCTTGCGGGTGCGTGGACTGGACCATCAAGTTGAGACTGTCCTGCTGGGCCTTCAAAGCGGCCTGGGCGGCCTCCAGGTTGGCCTGCGCTATGTCGATGGACTGCTGCGTGAGCTTCGGCTGGGCCTCCGCCTCCGCCTCCAGCTCTCGAAGGTGTGCGGCGGCGTTGGCGACATTGTGCCGGTACTGGTCGATGCCGGTGCTGGTCTGGGCTTGCTGATAGATGGCGTTCTTGCGCGCCTCGGCCAGCTTCGCCTGCGCCGAGGCCAACTGCGCCTGTAGAGCCGCCACCTGGCTGTTGACCTCCTGCGGATCGATGGTCGCCAGCAGTTGGCCTTTCCGGACCACCATGCCCTCATCCACGAATAGATGCGCGATTCGGCCTCCGACCTTCGACTTGATCTCGACCTTCTTGAGCGGCTCGATGGTGCCGTTCTCGACGACCTTGATCTCCACGTCGCCGCGTGAGGCGGTCTCGCTGCGCTCGGTCTTGGGGGCCGGCTTGAGCAGCGCGCGAGCGCTGAGGAACAAGAGCATGCCCACGACCACCAGCGGCAGCCCGCAGCCCAACAGTATTTTTCTTCCCATGAGGTGTACCAGGCTCCAACCGGAAAAATGCGTGTGTTCGTGTCGCAGCATCCCTGGCGCGCGATCACATCCTCAGCGACTACGTAGAAGGCTCACTGCCGGTTTCGCCAGCTTGCCGGCCTTAATCCATTTTCCTATTATCCCACAGCTTTTCGCTTTCTGCCTTGACGCGCTTCGCGTTCTATGTTCATACTTCCATCATGAAAGTCTGCGTGATCGGATTGGACTGCGCCGCGCCGGAGCTGGTCTTCGATCGCTGGCGAGACCGGCTGCCCAACCTGCGCCGGATTATGGAACGGGGCGTCTACGGACCGCTGGAGAGCACGGTCCCGCCCATCACGGTCCCGGCCTGGATTTGCATGATGACCGGCAAAGATCCCGGCACGCTGGGCATCTACGGCTTTCGCAACCGCCGCGACCGGTCGTACGAGGGCCTGGCGTTCGCCAGCAGCAAGCTGGTGCGCGAGCCGGCGCTTTGGGACGTGCTGGCGGAACATGGGAAGCAGAGCATCGTGCTCGGGGTCCCGCTGACCTATCCGCCTCGCCCGATCTCCGGCCTGCTTGTCTCCGACTTCCTGGCGCCAGATACCAACAGCGACTACACTTACCCCTCCGAGCTGAAAGAGGAAATCCGGCAGGTCGTCGGGGAGTATCTGCTGGATACCCGCGAGTTCCGCACCGAGGACAAGGCGCGCCTGCTGGCCGACATCTATACGATGACCGAGCGGCGTTTTGCCCTGGCGCGCCATCTGCTGACCACGAAGCCCTGGGATTTCTTCATCATGGTCGAGATGGGACCGGATCGCATCCACCATGCGTTCTGGAAATATATGGACCCTAAGCATCGCCGCTATGTCGCCGGGAACCCTTTCGAGAATGCCATCCGGGACTATTACATCGCCCTGGATCGGCAGATCGGCGATCTGCTGGACCTGCTGGAGCCGGATACGCGCGTGCTGGTCGTCTCCGATCACGGCGCGAAGCGGATGGACGGGGGCTTGTGCTTTAACGAGTGGCTGATTCGGGAGGGCTACCTGACGCTCAAGCAGCGTCCGGAGGGATTTGCGCCCTTCTCGCCCGATATGGTGGACTGGTCGCGCACCCGCGCCTGGGGCGATGGAGGCTATTACGGGCGGCTCTACCTGAATGTGCGAGGCCGGGAGCCGCAGGGCGTCGTCGCGCCGGAAGAAGTCGAGGCGCTCAAAGCAGAATTGATCGCGAAGCTGGAAGCTCTGGAAGACGACGAAGGCAGACCGCTCGGCACGAAAGTCTTCCGGCCGGAACGTCTCTATGCGGCCGTCCGCAACATCCCGCCCGACCTGATCGTCTATTTTGGCGATCTGCACTGGCGCTCGGTCGGCAGCGTCGGGCATCCGTCCATCTGGACCCACGAAAACGACATCGGCCCCGACGACGCCAATCACGCCCAGCTTGGCCTCTTCCTGATGGTCGAAGCGCGCGATCTTAAAGCGACTTCCGAGCCGGCGTCAGAGGCGCAGGAGGCCAACCGGCGCGATAGCCGGGCCATGAATGACCTGTCTGGGGATCCTGCGGACAACCGTCCTGCGGACGGAAAGGCCTTTCCGCCCGTGGGCACATCGGATTTCCACGTAGACTCTATGGCGCTGGAGGCCCACAGGCGTGAGGGACTTTCCCTTTACGACGTGGCGCCAACGGTACTCCATGCCTTCGGCATCACGCCACCGCCGGGTATGGGACGCGCGGTCATCGGCACTCCCACTGTCGCTCCCTCCGATTCGGCCTACACGGAAGAGGAAGAAGCAGAATTAGCCCGGCGGCTGGAGGATTTGGGCTATTTATAAAATCCTCCAACCAAAAATTAGGCGCCAGGAAACGCTGGTTTGGAAGGGGTTCGTACCTGAAGTATGTGGACGGAAGATCAGCTTGTTGAGGATTTGAAAGACCTGGGGCTGCCGGAGGGAGCGAGCGTGCTGGCGCATACCTCCCTGCGCGCCATCGGTCCTATCGACGGCGGGGCCGAGACGCTCGTGCGGGCGTTTCGGCGCGTGCTGGGGCCGGACGGCACGCTGCTCGTGCCCACCTTCACCTTCGATTCGTGCGACCCGGCGGATTGGCGAAATCCGCCTGCTTCGATGGAAGAAGTCGAGAGTCTGCGCGCGCTCCTACCCGTTTTCGATGTCGAAACCACTCCCGCCGATGCACATTGGATGGGCGTCTTCCCGGAGATCGTGCGCCAACAGCCGGACGCGTTGCGCAGCGACCATCCGGTCGTCTCTTTCGCGGCCATTGGTCCTAACGCCGCCTTTCTGACCGAGAACGTGCCGTTCCACTATCCGCTCGGCTCGGAAAGTCCGCTCGCCCGTCTGAATCAATTGGACGGCTGGGTGCTGCTGATGGGTGTCGGGCACACGGTCAACAGCTCCCTGCATCTCGCCGAAGTGTGGGCGGAGGCGCCTTATATTCACCGCTCTGCCCAGATCAAAACCGGTTCCGGCCAGTTTGCGACCATGCAAGGCAGCCCGGAATGCAGCGAGGGTTTCTCCAAGATCGAGAAGGTGCTGCGACAGGGCCGCCTGCTGCGAGAGGGTTACGTGGGCAACGCGCCCAGCCAGTTGATGCGCCAGCGCCAGCTGGTCTCGATGGCGGTCGCCATGCTGCAGGGCGATCCTTCCTCCCTGCTTTGTGATAGGGAAGAATGTCCCTGGTGCAGCGTGGCGCGCAAGCTCACTGCCGAGCCACATTAAGCTGTTTTCGCCGGGCCGTGAACGACGCGTCTGGCAGACGGCTTTGCCGCCACACGAAGCACGCGGATGGGTTGCGTGGACACGCCATCTCGCTTGCGCCTGTCTCGCGGAGAGCCGTCCTGGTGAGCGGAAAAGCGTGATGACTTTGTTTGACGGCAAACTTCCAGCATGATACAATATAAGGCTTCAGGAAGTCGGGTGGTCGCTGCGGCGACCGCAGAGACGGGTACGCCCGTTTTCTGCCATTGCCGCAGAGGAAAGTCCGGGCTCCACAGGGCACGATGCCGGATAACGTCCGGGCGGGGTGACCCGACGGAAAGTGCCACAGAAAAGACACAGCCACAAAAGCAGGGAAAGATGGAAGGGAAAAGGGAAAAGAAATGGTTTTTTACTTTTCCCTTTGATCTTTTCCCTTTTCCCTATGTGGTAACGGTGAAATGGCGCGGTAAGAGCGCACCGGCGGCGTGGAGACACGCCGGCCTGGTAAACCCCATCGGGAGCAAGGCCTAATAGGGAGGGGTTGAGGCGGCCCGCGGACCCTCCGGGAATGGCCGCTGGAGGCGCCGGGCAACCGGCGCCCAAGAGAGATGACCACACAAAGACAGAACCCGGCTTATAGACTTCCTGAAGCCAATCCGAGAAAAACTAATCCTTAGCCACTAAACCTCTTTTGCCAGCAGGGCAGCCCCGTAGGCGGCGTCGTGCAGAGGAGAATGGATAAGAAACCGCCCTCCATTCAGCGGAGCCGGCTCCTGGGGCGCGCCATCCGGCTCGTGCCAGCGCGGGTCCGCAAATTCGGAACGGAAGAACTCGCCCATGTCCCAGAGGCTGCCCAGCAGGTAGACCGGCGTATCGCGCGGCAGCCACAGCTTATGGCGCACCCGCCGCGCCGCATCGCGCAGTTGGTGGGCCATCTCCGCGACGAGCTTGCGCGCCGCATCGTCGCCGCTCTCCGCCAGCGTCCCCACCACAGGCGCCAGCGAGGCCACGCGCGCCGGGCTGAAGTTGCCATAAAGCCACTGCACGATCTCGTTGCGGGAGACCGCGCCCGTATGCGCCATAACGGCATCGGCGAGCTGATCCGGACAGCCGGCCTCCACGCGCTCCAGCGTATAGCGTAGTGCGCGCAGGCCCAGATCGAACCCGCTGCCGCGGTCGCCGAGCAGATAGCCCAGCCCGTCCTCGCGGTAGGTCTCGCCGCGCGCATTGCGCCCATAGGAAATAGCGCCCGTCCCGGCGATGACCACGATGCCGGGCTGGCCGGAGGTCGCGCCCCAGTAGGCGATCACATAGTCCGGCTCGACGCGATAAGAGTCGGCGGCGACCTCCGTGCGCAGCAACGTTAAGAAGGCCTCCCGCCGCTCGTCCGCCGAATAACCGGCCACGCCCGCGCAGACGGCTGCAAAGCGCGTCTCCTTGGGGGAAAGCCCCGCCGCCCGGCAGGCAGCCCCGACCGCCGCCCGCAGCGACTGCGCGAGCGCGGTATCACTGCAGGTCGCGATGTTGCCCGGACCGCCCAGCCCGCGCCCAAGCTCCGTACCCTCTGCCGTGATGAGGACCGCGGCGGTTTTCGTGCCGCCGCCATCGATGCCAAGATAGAGAGGCATAGCTCTATTTTCTGTAGCCAGCAGGCTTTGTCCTGCGTAGGATGCAAGGCTACCAAGGCTGATTTCCCGGCTGATCGTTCTGCTTTGGATGGAATTGAGGTAGTATGTTCGTGTAATCAGTCGCCTGTGTCGGTAAGGATACCCATCCGAAGAACGCATGAATATCCTACAGATCGTCTCCAGCTCCCGCACCTCCGGGGCGGAAAAGCACGTGCTCGTCCTTTCGGACCGGCTGCGCCGGCACGGTCATAACGTGATGGCCGTCTGTCCTTCCGAGGGGTGGCTTCCCGCCCAACTGCGCGACGCAGGGATCCCCGCCCTGGAAGTCGCCATGCGCGGCCCGCGCTCCTGGGCCTCCACGCTCACGCTGGCCCGCCTGGCGCGCAAGCACCACATCGACCTGATTCATACCCATCTCACTCGGGCCACCTATCTGGGCGCGCTGGTCGGGCGGCTAACGCGGCTGCCGGTCGTTTCCTCGGTGCATGTGCTGACCCACGATCCGGCCTATCGTTACCTGTTTCACAAGCATCGTAACCGCATCATCACCGTCTCCGACTTCGTGCGCAACGGCCTCCTGGAGCACGGCATTCGCGAATCGCAGATCCAGACCATCTACAACGGCACGGAGTTCTGTCTGCCGGGGCGGGCCGTCGGGGAAGACGCAGAAGCCGAGGCGCTGCCCGTGCATGCCGAGCTGAGCCTGCCGCCCGATGCGGAACTGGTGGGCCTGTTCGCCCGCGTGGACGAGTTTAAGGGGCATCCCATTCTGGTGCGCGCCGTGCGGCAGGTCGTGGCGGCGCGGCCACGCGCCTATTTCCTCTGCGTCGGCGCGGTCGAGCCGAAGATGCAGCGGATGCTCTGGGAGACGGCCGCCGCAGACGGCGTGGCGGAGCGGCTGCGGTTTACCGGGGTCCGCAACGACGTGCAGCGGCTGATGTCGGCGGTGGACGTGGTCACGCTGCCCTCGCGCTACGAGGCGTGCAGCATGTCGATCATCGAGGCGATGGCGCTGGGCAAGCCGGTGGTCGCCACGCGCGCCGGCGGCAATCCGGAGCTGGTGCAGGACGCGGCGACCGGCCTGCTCATCGAGCGCACGCCCGAAGCCCTGGCCGAAGCGCTGATCTGCGTGCTGTCGGATCCGGAGCGACGGCGGCGCATGGGGGAAGCGGGCCGCCGCCGGGCGGAAGCCTGTTTTACCGATCAGATCATGGTCGATAAGATCGAGGCGATCTATCGCGAGCTGGTGGAATGCGTGAGTACCGTATAAGTCCTGCCGTCGCCCGGACGTGGCGGCAGTTGCGCATGGCGACCACGTATCGGCCTGCCGCCGCACGAGTGGCAGGCCGCCCGTATCCCGTGCCGGTCCTCATGTACCACAAGGTGGGGCATCCGGTCGCCTGCCGGCAGGACACGTTTCTCAACGTCCCCGCCGAGGACTTTCGCCGCCAGATGCGCCTGCTGGCCGCGCTGGGATACCGGGCCAGAACGTTCGCAGAGGTGGTCGAGGCCATTGTCTGCGGCCATACGTTGCCGCGCCGTACCTTTGCGGTGACCTTCGACGACGGCTACCGCTGCATTGGTGAGGCGGCGGTTCCTGTTCTGGCCGAGCTGAATTTTCCGGCTACCATCTTCGTGGTGCCCAGTGGGGTGGGGCAAACCAACGTCTGGGACAGCGGAGAGGACATTCCGGCGCTCTCTCTGCTCGATTGGGAGTCCTTGAGCCGACTCATCTCCGCCGGATGGGAGATGGGCGGGCACACGCATTCGCATCCTCATCTGGACGCCCTGGACGACGAGAGCGCTTATGCGCAGATTGTTTCCGGAAAACAGGCGGTCGAGGAGCGTCTGGGCATCTCGCTGACCACGTTCTGCTATCCCTTCGGCCACTACAACGCGCGCACGCCCGCTCTGGTGCGCGCCGCCGGGTTCCTGGGCGCCACGACGACCCGCAGCGGCCTGGCGCGACCGGAAAGCGATCCTTTTCTGATTCCTCGCGTGAAAGTCGCTTATCGAGATGGCGTGATGGGGCTGCTCTACCGTATCCTGGTGCGACCCAACCTTCCCAATACCCGTCCGCGCCGCCGCGAATATCCGACGGTGTAGCCGGGCATGGAAATACCCGTCTGTGGGGCCTGCGGCCGACCGTCCTGCCGGACGGAAAAACTAGCGACGACGCGATTTTGTTGAGCGGGCAGGCGGGCTGTTTTGTTCTGCGTAAACCTCCGCCAGAGCGGCATAGGGATTAATGGGTCCCTGCTGCTTTTCCAGTTCCTCTTGCTCTTTCTTAAACTGGCGAATGCGCGTGTCCAGGCGGCGCGCGCTCCGGAAGTTGTTGGTCGCCAGGAAGACGATAAGCACGATCGCAATCGCCATGCCGAAAAGCTTGAAGAGTATTCCCAACATTATTTGTCGCTACCCCGCTGCGTTAATCGTGAGCGCAACCGGATGAGCCGGCTGACGCCCTCTCTACTGTACGTACCGCCATGCCCTTTTCATTGCTAAAAGCCGAGGTCGGCCCAAAAACCATCCGGTCCCTCGAACCCTTCCTCCGCGCGAAGACGCGCTGCCAAAGCGAGGGCGGCGCGGTCGATCCAGATTTTGGCGCTGCCGTCCAGCCGCTCCAGAGCATCATAGGCGTCGTCGAGGTCGCGACCGGCGACAGTGATACCATGCCGGGGCAGCAGGCAGGCGATGGCGTGCTTCTGCAGCTTCTCTCGTTGGGGCGCCAGCGCCTCGATGACGCATTCGGCCAGCTCGTTCGTGTGGGCTTTGGCGGGCCTGGCAAGCGGGATCGTGCCATATTTATCCGTCTGCTCGCTGGTCGGCGGCAGAGGCTGTTGGGCGCTGGCAAAGACGAGGAGGTGATGCGGATGCGCGTGGCAGATACCGCCGCATTCCGGAAAATGGGCATAGATAGCCATGTGCATGCGAAACTCGCGGGAGAGCTCTCCTTCGCCTTCCAGGAGCGTGCCGTCCGGCGCGACGCAGACGACGTCTGCCGGTCGCAACTGCCAGTGCAGGCGACTGCCGGTATAGCGGGGAGACATATAGATGTTGCCGTCGGCAGCGCGCGCCGAGATGTTGCCCCCCGCGCTGTCGGAGAGACGGCGGTCGTAGATCAGGCGTCCGATCACCGCGATCTGCTCGCGGCATCGTTCTGGTGTCCAGAATGTCATCGTTCTTACCTCTGGCCTTTCGTTTCGGCAGAGCATGTGTAATATCCTACCTGACCCTGGCCCCCACCCCGACCCCCAATCGCCTGGCCCACCCCTTACCCCATTCCCCAAATCTAGGGGAGGGGAGATTCTTTTGAGTGCTTTAACCCGCGTAAGCGGGCTTTGTAGCGGCAGGACAGAGTTTTAACTCCCCCAGTAAGCGTAGCGAGCGACTTATGGAGGGGAATGAGAGGGTCAGGTGTCGAAATAGGGGGCATGGACATGCACCCACCGTCATCTTCTCCTGCCGGCTCTCCTCTTTCTAAGAGTACGCCTCGCTCCCCATCCACGCAGGAGGAGGCGGGCGCGTTGCGGGGGATTTCCAAGCGGTCGGTGCTGCTGGGCTTGCTGCTAACGGTCCCCAATGTCTTCTGGATCACCGTTATCGAGGTCCGCTGGTATACCCTCGATGGAACCAGCCTGCCGCTGTTCATTACACCGATCTTTTTCCTCTTCTGCCTGGCGCTTCTCAATCTGGCCGTGCGCTCTCTCTTTCCGCGCGCTGCCCGGTATGCCTTCTCGCAGTCGGAACTGCTCACCGTTTACATCGTCCTGGTGATCGGCACGCTCCTGGCCGGGCACGATATGTTTCAAAATCTGTTCGGCTCTATCGCGCATGCCGACCGTTTCGCCACGCCGGAGAACCACTGGAACGACCTCTTCTTCGCGTTCCTGCCCGGCTTCTGGCTCGTGCGCGACCCGACGGCCATCAAAGCCTACTATCGGGGCAGCGTCTCGCCCTACGATCCCCACTATTGGAAACCGTTCGTGGGGCCGCTGTTCTGGTGGGCGCTCTTTATCGGCACGCTCATCGGTATGTGCCTCTGCCTCAATATCCTGATCCGCACGCAGTGGACTGAACACGAGCGCCTGACGTTCCCTATCGTGCAGTTGCCGATGGCGATGACGGATAGCAAAGACGGTCCACCGGGCGCCGGCCTGTTCTCCAGCCGGATGATGTGGATGGGGTTTCTGCTGGCCGCCGCCGTCGATATTATCAACGGGCTGCACACCCTCTATCCTTCCCTGCCCAATCTGCCCTGGGTCAAGCTTTATGACGTGGGACAGTACTTCACAGTGCCCCCCTGGAACGCCATCGGCGGCACCAATATCTCCATGTATCCGTTTGCCATCGGCCTGGCCTTCTTCGTACCGCTGGACCTATCGTTCTCCTGCTGGTTTTTCTTCGTGGCCCGCAAGCTGTTTCAGGTGTTTGGGTCGGCAGCCGGGTTGAACGCAGAGGGCAGCGGCTTTCCCTATTTTGCACAGCAGGCGAGCGGGGCGTGGATCGCCTGGGGGCTGACCATCGTCTGGGCGCTGCGCGGCCAGTTTCGGCGGGCCTGGAACATCGCCTTCCGGCCCCGCCTGGCGGCATTGGACGCGGAAGCGCGGTCCGAGCTAAACCGCAGCCAGAGGAACCAGTATCGCGGGGCCTATATCGGGCTAGGGGTGGGAGTCCTTTCCCTGGCTTACTTCACCGAGCGGGCGAAGCTGACACCGTGGGTAGCCGTGCTGTTCTTCACCGTCTACTTGCTGCTGGCGATCACGATCACGCGCGCCCGCGCCGAGCTGGGGACACCGCATGAGATCGTTTTCGTCAGCCCGCGCGTCATCCTGGTCACGCTCTTTGGCAGTCCAGCGATCGGCGCGCAGAGCCTGACGGTCCTCTCGACGTGGCACTGGTTCAATCGCGGCTACCGCTGCCATCCGATGCCCAACCAGTTGGAGGCAATGAAGATGGGCGAGACGGCACGCATCAAGCAGAGCTCGATCCTGTGGGTGCTGGTCATCGCCTTTCTCTGGGGAACGCTGGTCGTCTACTGGGCCAATCTGCACGTCACCTTTACGGAGGGCGCCACGGCGAAAGCGGCCGGCTTTAAAAAGTGGGTCGGAGATGAAAGCTACGGGCAGTTGCAGTCCTGGCTGCAGACACCGGTGCAGGTGCATACGACTCAAGTGTTCTACCTGGCCGCCGGTTTTCTGATGGTGGTGTTCCTGCGCGTGATGCGCGGCAGCTTCCTCTGGTGGCCGTTCCATCCGGCGGGCTATGCGCTCGCGGTCTCGTATGCCATGGAATATTTTTGGTTCTGCTTTTTCATCGCCTGGCTGGTCAAGTTCCTGATCGTGCGCGCGGGAGGCATGAAGTCTTACTATGCCGCCATTCCGTTCTTTCTGGGCTTGATTCTGGGCGACTATGTGATGGGTTCCTTCTGGGCGCTCTACGGCCCGATCCAGCATCTGCAAACGTACAAGATATATATCTGAATCGATAAGAGGGGAGAAAGAGGAGCGATGTACCTATCCATTCGGGACGATACCGTCTTCGGGGCCGGCTACGAGACGCTGTCGGAGGGACTGCGCGATCTGAACCTGGAAGGTGTCGAGCTGTCCGTGCGCCGGGACGACACCGTTGCCGCCATCGCGCCGCAAAACGGCAAGACGCGTCTCAAGCTGACCGATCCGGCGGAGCTGGCGGAACTGCAGGCGCAGGCCAGACCGGCCGGGGTGCGAATCAGCGCGCTGTGCATGAGCAACGACTTCAACGCCGAGGACAAAGAGGCGGAAGTCGCCTGGGCCGTGCGGACCGTCGAGGCGGCGCAGCAGTTGGGCGCGCCTGCCGTGCGCATCGACGCCATCATGCACGGAGAGCACGATCTGCCCCTTGAAGAGCGGCAGAAGATCGTGGCGGGCATGATCCGCCAGATCCTGGAGCGGACCGCCGGGACCGGCGTGGACCTGGGCATCGAAAATCACGGATACCAGGGCAACGACCCGGCCTTCCTGCGCGGACTGCTTCAGGACGTCCACTCGTCCCGGCTGGGCCTGACGCTCGATTCGGGCAACTTCTACTGGCGCGGCTGGCCCCTTTCGACCGTCTACGCCATTTTTGAGGAGTTCGCGCCCGTCGTCAAGCACACGCACATCAAGAACATCGCCTATCCTGCGGAGATGCGGGAGACGCAGCGGGAGATCGGCTACGAGTACGGCCGCTACGTCAGCCCGATCCACGAGGGCGACATCGACCACGCCCGCTACATCGCCGCGCTGAAGGCTGCCGGCTACGACCGCGATCTCTGCCTGGAGGATGAATCGCTGGGTAAGTACCCGACGCCGCAGCGCAAAGCCAACCTGCGGGCTGCCGCGGACTATTTCCGCCATCTCCTCGCTTGATTTGTGGCGTCAGGTATGGTAAACTGGTTCGGTTTCACTGCTTTCCGGCACGGCAAATCTAGTTTCAGCCGCGCTGGGGCTACCTCGCACTGGTGACCGACCCGGCGGCGGGTGGGGAGTTTCCCTTCCTGCCGGGGATGACGCGCCAGGAGGACGCGCCGGCTCCTTCAGGTTCCCCTCTCCTTACGAAGGGGAGGGGGCAGGGAGGTGAGGTCGGCGTTAAACAACCCAAGGAGGAACGATTTGGCTTCTCTTTCCATGAAGGAGCTCCTGGAGGCAGGAGTTCACTTCGGCCATCAGACGCGCCGCTGGAACCCCAAGATGAAACGCTACATCTACGGCGCGCGCAACGGCATCTACATCATTGACCTTCACCAGACCCTCAAGCTTTTCGACGAGGCCCAGAAATTCGTTCAGGAGGTCATCACCAACGGCGGCAAGGTGCTCTTCGTCGGCACCAAGAAGCAGGCCCAGGACGCCATCCAGGAAGCCGCCGTCCGCAGCCGCCAGTACTACGTCAACCAGCGCTGGCTGGGCGGCATGCTCACCAACTTCCGCACGATCCGCGACCGCGTGAAGCGGCTGGCCGAGCTGAACACGATGGCGGAGAACGGCACGCTCGACCGCCTCACCAAGAAAGAGGCCCTGCTGCTTATGGAGGAGCGCGACAAGCTGGAGCGTTACCTGAGCGGTATCAAGGATATGGGCTCGCTGCCGGACGTGCTGGTGGTCGTGGACCTGAAGAAAGAGCACATCGCCGTAGACGAAGCGCGTCGCCTGGAGATTCCGATCGTGGCGCTCGTGGATACCAACTGCGATCCCGACCTGGTCGACTACGTCATTCCCGGCAATGACGACGCCATCCGCGCCATCAAGCTGATCTCGGGCAAGATCGCCGACGCTGTCGCCGAGATCAAGCAGCCCGAATGGGACGCGGAGGAAGAGGCCAAAATGGCCGTCATGCCGCCGGCCGCCGAAGAAGGCGCGGAGAAGCCGGATGTCGACGAGGCGCCCACCGCCGAAGCGGCGCTGCCGGAACCGACCGACTACGTCTTCCGTGGCGACGAGGACGAGTACTCGCGCATGGCTGCCCTGCGAGACGACCTGGAGCCAATCGCTTCGCTGGACGAATAACATAACATAGGCGTCAGGCATTGGGCGTTGGGAAGCTAGATCCCTATCCTCTGCCTCTCTTCAGTATCCTAGTCTGGTTGGAGAGCTTTGGAACGGCTTTTTCCCAACGTCCAACGCCTGACGCCCAATGCCCCTACTTAGAGAGGTTCAAGACAATGCCAGAGATCACCGCCGCGATGGTCAAGGAGCTACGCGAGCGAACCGGCGCAGGTATGATGGACTGCAAGGAGGCCCTGAACGCGACGGGGGGCAACTTCGAGGAGGCCATCGTCTACCTGCGCAAGAAGATGGGCGGCAAGATCGAGACGAAGAGTGGCCGCACGGCCGCCGAAGGCGTTATCGCCATCGCCATCGTGGATAACCAGGACGGAGCGATCATAGAATTGAACTCCGAGACCGACTTCGTCGCCCGCAACGAGGACTTTCGGAAGCTGGCCCAGGAGCTGGCGCATCAGGTCGCGCGACAGAAAGGGCACAGCGTCGAGACGGTACTCACGCAGCCGTCGGTCGCCAATCCCGACCTGACCGTCAAAGATCGAATCAACGACGTGTTCACCAAGCTGCGCGAGAACATCGTCTTCCGCCGCTTCGAGTTCATCTCGACGGACGCCAACGGCGCGCTCGCCGGCTACCTTCATGTCCCGGCCAACGACAAGATCGGCGTGCTGGTGGAGCTGGAAGCGCCGTCGGCGGACGCGGCCCGCAGCGAGGCCGTGCAGAACCTGGGCAAGGAGTTGGCGATGCAGATCGCGGCTTCTCGTCCCCGCTACCTGAAACGCGAGGAGGTTCCGGCGAACATTCTGGAGCAGGAGCGCGACATCGCGCGGACCCAGGCCCGCAATGAGGGCCGGCCGGAGGCGGCGATGGAGAAGATCGTCGAAGGCCGCGTGCGCAAGTTCTATGAAGAGGCGGTCCTGCTCGATCAGCCGTACCTGCGCGACCCGAAGAAGAGCGTCTCTCAGCTTCTCCAGGAAGCGGGCGCGGGAATCTCGTTGCGACGCTACGTGCGCTTCGAGGTAGGCGAGCAGACCGAACCGGGTCAGGCCGCGTAATGGCCGCGCCATCGGACCCCGCCTCCGCCGGGCGGCTGCGCTGGCGGCGCGTGCTCCTCAAGCTCTCCGGCGAGGCGTTTGCCGCCGAACACGGTCCCGGCGCCCAGCCGGCCCGGGAGATGGGGACGGAGCCGCGCGTGGGCCTCAACTACGCCACTATCCGCGCCATCGCCGTCGAGATCGCCGCCGCCCATAAGGCGGGCGTGGAGATCGCGGTGGTGACTGGCGCGGGCAACATCATCCGCGGCGAGCGCGCGGCCGAAGCCGGCATGGAGCGCGCCGCCGCGGACTACATGGGCATGCTCGGCACGGTCATCAACGGCATGGCGCTGCAGGACGCGCTGGAGAAGCTGGACGTACCGACACGCGTGATGAGCGCGATTACGATGGCGGAGGTCGCCGAGCCGTTCATTCGCCGCCGCGCCACTCGCCACCTGGAAAAAGGGCGCGTCGTCGTGCTGGCCGGCGGCACCGGCAACCCGTTCTTCACCACCGATACCGCCGCTGCCCTGCGCGCCAACGAAATCCGCGCCGGCGCTGTTCTCAAGGCCACGAACGTAGACGGCATCTATGACAAAGACCCGCATAAATTCGCTGACGCCAATCGCTACACTCATCTGACCTTCGACGAATGCATCCGCCGGGACTTGCGCGTCATGGACCAGACCGCCTTCACCTTCTGCAAAGAGTACGACATCCCCATCGTCGTCTTCGACATTGCCCAGGAGGGCAACATCCGCCGCGTCGTCCAGGGCGAGCAGATCGGCACGCTGGTCAGCCGCGCCCAGGAGAGAAGCCATGGATAATGTAAAACAACTAGTTGATGAGTTCTTTGCTGAACCGGAGAATAAGGAGAAATTCAATAAATGCATTCAACGAGCGATTCTTTCTGTTATGGAGGACGTATCCATACGTATTCCACGAACAGAATCTGAGCGACAAAACGAATTCGAACATTGGCTGGCAGCTTATCGTGAAAAGCTTGGTCCTGCCATGGAAGAGGCATTTAGGATTGAGTTCCCTTCTCTCTATAAACATAAACAGTTAAGGCCTCAGACTATCAGACAAACGGTAGAGGAACATCTATGGCCTCTTATTGAAGATGAGCTTCGGTCGTACGCAATCCGAGGTGTGGCCTCCGCCTGGGTCAGCAAGCATATGGGTGATGCAACGACGATTGGTCTACCACAAAGAGAAGGGAGTTACTGGCGTGTTCCTTTGGGCGTAAACAAATACGGCGAGAATTTGGGCCAAGTTGTCTTAGACGCGGATGGAAATGTAATAACAGACCTCACGACTACGCGTAAACAGCTTCTTGAGGTTATCCATGATCGAGAATTTCCCGCTCGTAAGTCAGCCACCGGGCAGTAATAGCTGTCTGCCCACAGTGATTTACGCGGTGCTCCGCTGCCAAGGGAGAACGGTATCTCAGCAGGAGGTTTCTCAATGGTGTCATGAAGACCCTGATGGATGCCTGTTAGACCTCGCAATAGCTGGCCTGCGGGATCAAGAAATCGATGTCGATGAACTCCCACAGGATGACTTTGATAGTGTGCGCGCGTACGTCACGGACGAGGAGGAGCCACAACCCGTTATTGTTACTATCAAGACACCATTTGTGCCGTCCCTGATGGACCATGCGGTCGTCGTTCTGGATGTGCGGCAAATAGAAGGTCAAGAGTTCATGGCGTATATGGATCCGTTGACCGGGCAGGTCAAGCAGGAAAAGTCCACGCTTTTCCAAACTTATTGGAGTTTAGCAGGTGGCCAGGCTTTCATTATTTACCCCTAATCCGAATGCAGCAGGCGAAAGCTGACTTCAGCTAGAATATGCAGGTCGTTAGAGATGATCCACAAGCTCCAATAGGAAGAGGAGGAGATGATGATACCGGAAGTGCTTAAGGAAACTGAAGAGCGCATGCGCAAGAGCGTCGAGGCGACGCGCCATGAGTTCACCCTGATCCGTACCGGACGCGCCAGCCCCGCTATTCTGGAGCACGTCAAGGTCGATATGTACGGCACGACGCTGCCCCTCAATCAGGTGGCCGCCGTGACCGTACCGGAGCCGCGTCAGCTCTTAATCACCCCGTTCGACCGCAACGCCCTGCCTCATATTGAGAAGGGCATCCTCAAGTCGGACGTCAATCTCACGCCCAACAACGACGGCACCTCCATCCGGCTCAACATTCCGCAACTGAACGAGGAGCGCCGCAAGGAGCTGATCAAGGTGGTCCATCAGAAGGCGGAGGTGGGCCGCGTCGCCGTGCGCAATATCCGTCACGACTCGGTGAAGAAGCTGCAGGCCTCCAAGAAGGCCGCCGAAATCTCCGAAAACGAGGAGAAGCGTGCTATCGAGCAGGTGCAGAAGCTGGTGGATAAGTACATTCAGGAGATCGACCATCTCAATAAGGCCAAAGAGGCCGAGATGATGGAAGTCTGAGTGGACACCGTCATGGCGCAGACGCCCACCTTGATCGAGCAGACCGGCCTTGATCCGACCCGTATCCCGGCGCACGTAGCCATCATCATGGACGGCAACGGGCGCTGGGCGCGGGCGCGCGGCAAGGACCGCCTGTTCGGCCACCATCAGGGCTATCGCACGCTCAAAGAGATCGTGTATGCGGCGGACGATCTGGGCGTGCGGTACCTGACGGTCTATGGCTTCTCTTCCGAGAACTGGCGCCGGCCCAAAGAGGAAGTCGGGGGTCTGATGGAGCTGATGCTCGACGCCATGCGCGCCGAGATCGAGGAGCTGATACAGAACCGCGTGCGAGTGCGCGTCTCCGGCCGGCTGCAGGAATTACCGGACGCGCTGCGCGCCGAGTTCGAGGAGGCCATGCGCCGCACCGCCGGGTTCACCGGCCTGATCTTCAACCTGGCGATCAACTACGGGGGGCGGGCGGAGGTCGTGGACGCCGTGCAGCATCTGGCGGAACAGGTGCAGCGAGGCGAGCTGGCCCCTGAAGAGATCGACGAGGCGGCCATCTCCGCTCATCTCTACGCGCCGGACATTCCCGATCCCGACCTGCTCATCCGCACGGCCGGCGAACTGCGACTCTCGAACTTTCTGCTCTGGGAGACCGCCTATAGCGAGATCTACGTCACTTCCGTCTGCTGGCCCGATTTCGACCGCAGCCACCTCATCGCCGCGCTGGCCGAGTATCAGCAGCGCACCCGTAAGTTCGGAGCCGTGGTAGAATAAAAAGCAATTTATGAAACGCCTCGTCATTCTTGGCTCGACGGGATCCATCGGCACGCAAGTGCTCGATGTTATGCGCAGACTGCCGGACCGGTTCGAGATCGTCGGCCTTTCTGCCAATAATAATACTGGTCTCCTGGCAGAACAGGCGAATGCCTTTGGCGCCAAGATCGTATCTATAACTAACGCCGCCCGTGCCGAGGAAGTACGCGCGGCGTTGCGATCCGGTGGGCGGAACCTGAAGGTCGTTAGCGGCGTCGAAGGTATGTGTGAGGTTGCGACTCAGCCGCAGGCCGATCTGGTCGTCGTGGCGGTCGCCGGGGCGATCGGGATCGCGCCCACTCATGCGGCGCTTTCGGCCGGCAAGGACATCGCGCTGGCCAGCAAGGAGGTCCTGGTCGCGGCCGGCGAAGCGACGATGGCGCTGGCGAAGAGCCGGGGCGCGGCGATCCTGCCCATCGACAGCGAGCATTCGGCCATCTTCCAGTGCCTGCAGGGATCGCTTGAGGATAGCATCGAGCGTATCCTGCTTACGGCCTCCGGCGGACCGTTCCGTACGACGCCGATCAAGGATCTGGCGGCGGTGACGCCGGAACAGGCGCTCCGGCATCCGACCTGGAACATGGGCGGGCTGGTCACCATCAACTCCGCCACGCTGATGAACAAGGCGCTGGAGATCATCGAGGCGCGGTGGCTGTTCGATGTGCCTGTAGAGCACGTGGACGTGGTGATCCATCCACAGTCCATCGTCCACTCGATGGTACGGTTTCGGGATGGGTCCACCCTGGCCCAGTTGGGTCTGCCGGACATGCGGCTGCCGATCCAGTATGCGCTGCTGTATCCGGAGCGCGTGGATACCGGCCTGCCGCGCATGGAGATACAGGACTTCGCGGGGCTGACGTTCGAGGCACCGGATCTGGCGAAGTTTCCCTCACTGGGATTGGCCCGGCGAGCCGTAGAGCAGGGCGGCACGATGCCCGCCGTCATGAACGCGGCCAACGAGGCTGCCGTCGGCCTGTTTTTGGAGCGCCGGATCTCGTTTCCGGAGATCATACGCCGTATTGAGGGAACCATGGATCGTCACGATCCCCTCCCCTCCACGTTGTCAAACGTGTTGGAAACCGACGCCTGGGCCCGCAGGCAGGTGCAGGAGAGCGCCACCTAACTGTTTCGCCGAGGGATGCTGTTATCGTCCCGAAGGAGTTGCCGATCACTATGGAGATCATTCGAACCGCCCTCTATTTTATTGCCGTATTGAGCGTGCTTATCATTGTCCACGAATGGGGCCATTTTATCGTGGCCAAGCTATGTAAAATGCGCGTAGAGGACTTCTCCCTCTTTTTCGGTAAGCGACTGATCCGCCTGGGCGTCCGCAACGGCACCGAGTACAATATCCGCTCGATCCCCCTCGGCGGCTTTGTCAAGATCGCGGGCATGGAGCCGGACGATATCTCCAATGGCGCTCCCATCTTCCCGCACCATGCGAAAATCCATATAGATGTTAAGGAAAAAGCCTGGCGTAATGATCCGAGACGCCTGAATATCAACAAGACGCTGCGCGGTCTGGATGAAGAGGCGCTGGAGACGCTGGATACAGTCAACTTCGACCAGGTCTCCGAGCGTGTGTTCAACGCCGTGGCCGAAGCAGTCGGAGACGATGGGCGGCTGACGGACGAAGGCCGCGAGGAATTGAAGTCCCTCCTCACCAGCACAGGCATCAATGACGACGAGTATCGGTATTTGACGACGATCCTGAGCGCCCAGGCACTCGTCCAAGATCCCAACGGCTACAACGCGAAGCCGCTCTGGCAGCGCGCCCTGACCATCTTCGCCGGACCGTTCATGAGCATCTTCTTCGGCTTTCTTATCTTCTGCGTGATGGGCTTTACGACCGGCATTCCCGATCTGAACAACCCGGACAACACCATCGGAGCGGTCATCAAAGGGAAAGCGGCAGATAAGGCGGGCCTGCAGCCCGGCGATAAGATCGTGGTCATTAATGGGGTGAAGATCAACGACTGGAACAGCATGGTCGATCTGATCCATAATAATCCCGGCCGTCCCATCCGTCTCGTCATTCTCCGCGATCACAAACCCATGAACGTGACCGCCACGCCGGATGCGGATACGGTCCAGGAGAACGGCAAGAAGGTGACGGAGGGCCGGCTCGGCTTCTATCCGGGCGGCATGGCGTGGCGGCGCTATACTCCGGTCGCCGCTATCACGCATGGATCCGACATGCTCTATGCCGAGGTGGCGGGCACCCTGAAAACCGTGTTCAGCAAACACGTGCGCGAAGGCGTCGGCGGTATCATCACCATCGGCAGAATCATTAACCAGGACAGTAAAGAGGGGCCGCAAAACGTGCTGTTCACCGCAGGTATGCTCAGCATCAGCGTGGGGCTGATCAACCTGTTCCCGATCCCTATCCTGGATGGTGGGCATTTGCTATTGCTGGCGATCGAGGGCATTCGCCGCCGGAAGCTTTCCAGTCGGGAGGTCTACGCGGCGCAGATGATCGGCATCTCCATCATCGGCGTCCTGTTCGTGCTAGTCATGTACAACGATATTAGCCATCTGTTTACGCCGTAGCCCCGCTTTGGAGAGAGGGACCGTTGCCGCGCACGCATACTGTCACCGTGAAGCTGACTGCCGAGGAGTACGACTGGCTGCGACGCAAAGCGCATTGGGAAGGGAAGCCCATGGCCGCCTTGCTGCGCGATCATGTCCACTTCCTCATTGCTGAAGAGGGCTACCTGCGCCCACCGGATGACGAGCCGCAGGACTTCGGCTACGAAAAAGAGATGATGCAGTTCGTCCTCAGCGTACAGAATGAGCGGGAATAGTTCGCGCGCCGCAGGACTCGCGTACGTCCAGGGACATGGGGAAGCGCAGGCAGCGCTTCGCCACCTCTCTCCCTTCGATCAGATCCACCAGCATCTCTACGGCCGCGAAGCCGATCTCCCGAAGCGGCTGGGCGACCGAAGTCATCGGGGGTCGGGTGCGCGCGCTCTGCTCGGTGGAGTTGAAGCTGACGACCGCCAGGTCTTCCGGAACCCGGATTCCCGCGGAAGGCAGGCATTCCGTGATGCTCTGCGCTCGTAATTCGTCACAGCAGATCATGGCGGTGGGCCGTGGCCGGCAGGTCTGCAGAAACCGCACGGCCGCATGGATCGACGCTTCGGAGGGCATGTTTCCATCGTCAGGCCATTGATAGAGATGAAATGATGGTGGAGAAAGGCCCGCCTCCACGGCTGCCTGCTGGGCACCGGCCAGCCGGTCGCGCCCCCAGCGTACCGTCTCTCCGGGATAGAGAAAGGCGATCTGGCGATGGCCTAGCTGGAAAAGATGCTGCGCCGCCAGATACCCACCCTGGATGTTGTCGCAGTCTACCGAGTAGCAATCCGGGTGAGAGACTTGATACGAGATACAGACGCAGGGAAATCCGGCGTCCAGCAGGGCGGGGGTCAGGGGATCCTGTATAAAGCGCCCTACGAGGAGCACGCCGTCCGCCGTGGGACTGAGAATGTCGGAATACAACTCATGCCAATCCATGTAGTGGCAGGAGTGCAGAACGAGGTTATAATCCTGACTTAGCGCCCCTTTGGTGATGCCGGCGAGCACGGTGGAGAAATAGACGTCATGCTCGTCGAAATCTTCCGGCTCGTTCAGCACGATCCCGATGCGCCGCGTGCGGCCGGTGCGTAGCGCCAGGGCCGTCGCATGGCGGGAGTAACCCATCTGCTGCGCCGCCTGCAAGACGCGCTGGCGGGTCGCCGCGGCAATGGTCTTCGCCCGGCCGTTCAGCACCAGCGACGCCGTAGTGCGCGACACCCCGGCCGCCTGTGCGACATCGACCATGCGTACTCGCTTAAGATGCATCCTCTCCATGCTCCTCCCCGAAAACCATCGATCCGAGCCTACGACGCTCGCCCGTATTCTCCTCAATGGACGACCAGGCATTCAATACGGTTTCTGTTTTCTTGTAATGACTATTCCTTCTTAACTCGATATAGGTTAGCTTGACCGGCGAATAGTAACTCGTGTTACACCCGGTTGACAGAAGCGCGCCGATCCACCACGTTAGAAGGAATTCGACCCCGGCTAAGCGAAATAGTCGCGTATCCTCATACGCGCTATCTCGCTTCGGAAAGCCTACCCAACAAGGAGAATGCTATGCGCATCGCCGCTCTGGCGCTCTTACTGAGCGTTATCATGGCAGGCACGGCGGCAGCCGATGACGTCAAGGATATCCGGTCCACGTACGATAAGTTCTGTGCCGCCATCATTCATCAGAATTTCGCCGCGATCCGCGCGCTCGAAACCCCGGATTTCACCGCCCAGGAGGGCGGCCGCAAGCTCAATGGCAAGCAGGAAGAGGCGGTGCTGCGGCAGCAGTTCTCCACCAAAGGAAAGGTCCGTTTCATGCGGGTCTTGATGCGCGGAGTCTCCGTGCGCGGCAAGACCGCCGAGGTCGTGACCGACTTTTGGTATCAGGCCATCGTTCCCGTTCAGGCCGGAACGGGCAAGCCCCATCGCTACGACCGGTCCGGATCGATCTCCAACACGCTCGTCAAGACGGCGAGCGGGTGGAAGTTCAAGACGCTGACTCAGACGACGCTGAGCATCGCCGTGGATGGGCAGCGGACCAATCCCCAGGGCAATGGCGGGAAACGCTGACCGGCGCCCTGTTCGGCTAGGGCTCTGCTATCTTGTCTGCCCGTCGTTTGTGCTTACGGCGGGCAGACGTCTATAAAAGCTGGCTTGACGGCTTTCGCGGGCCGCTTACCGGGTCGTCTGCCCGCCTGCATTCGCCGGCGCGTTCGTGCCCGGCTGACCCGGCTGCGTTGTTATGGGCGCCCAACTCGGGTGTCCTCCCCTCTGCATCTCCTTCACGTATTCCGGGCGGTTATCCGCCGTGATCGGCGGCTGCGCCTTTCCTCCCATGGTGAAATGGTAGATGAGGAAAACCACGATCAGGAGGGCGACGACGGATATGGCAATCGCGCCCGGTCCTACTTTCTGTTTTAAGTCCACTCTTATCTCCTTTGTAGATGCGTCTCTCATTCGATCCGTCGGCACGATGCGTGCGTTGTGCCGCTGTAGGGAAAGGTATCAGGCATGACCGGCGCCGGTGGGCCGGGCGCCCAGACGCTGCCGCTCGGCAGCGCGCACCGCCTCCGCCTGCGGACCCAGCCCATGTTGTTTCAAGAAGGCGATGGCCCGCTCGTAGGCGCTGGCTTGCTCCGGATGCTGCGCGATATCGCCAAGGAGGTCCGCTTCCTTCCGCTCGAAGGTCTGCCGGCTCTGGTACTGGGCCATGTAGACGGCGCCGGCCCGGGTATCGCCGAGCATGTTCTCCGCGAGGGCGAGCTTGTAGTAGGTCACGTCAGCCGTGGGATCCAGTCGCTGCGCCGCTTTCAGCTCCTCGACGGCGGTCTGAGCCTGGCGGCGCTGGAGCGCCAGAAGCCCCAGGCCGAAATGCTGCTCCGCGGCGATTGCCGGTGTCGGAGGCGGCACGGTGCGTAGCTGCGCCTCCGCGGCATCGAGCGCCTCTTTGCTCGCCGCGCGGTCCAGCATGAGAATGCCCAGAAGCACGTGCGCATTGGCGTCGGAGGGCGAGAGGGCGATCAACCTTCTGGCCGTTTCCATCGCCCGATCGTTGTAGCGCCGCGCGACCTGCAGGTGCAGTAGATAGCTCAGATAGGTCGCGTTTGTCGGCTCCAGCGTGACCGCTTGCTGCGCCAACTGCTCCACCTGCGGAGTGATGTGCTTGGGGCCGATCGAGGTCGCTTCGATCCGGCGCGCTTCCCGGTAGGCTTTCTCCGCCGGACTCAACTCCACGGGATGGTGAGCCAGGTAGCCGGCAAGGCGCAGGCGCAGCGTTCCGGCGCGGTCAGGCTCCGTATTCGCGACCACCTGATATTCGGCCATCGCCGCACGTGGCTGTCCGGCAGCAAGCAGCGCGTCTCCGAGCATCTCGCGCGCGGCCAGGTCGCCGGGGCCGGTCTGCACGACACGCTGCGCCAGCGTGACGGCAGCCTCTCCATGACCGCCCGCCAGCAGCCCCCGTACAGCCGCCGTCAGGACCTGCGGCGCCTCGACCGAGGCACGCATCGCAGCGGCATACTGCCGCAGGCAGCCCTCCGCATCCCCATGACGCGCCAGCAGATCCGCCAATTGCGCGTGCGGCTGCGTATTGTCGGGATGCATCTCGATAGTCTCTACCAGGCTGCGCACGCGGTTCGTATAGCTTTGCCGTGCCAGGTACTCGCGCTGCCAGCGGCCGGCATCCACCTGACGTCCCAGCGCTCTCTGCAGCTCCCAGAGACGCCGGGCCGGCGCAGGGTCGTCGGGAGCAAGGCGCGCGGCTGCTGTCAGCGGCGCAAGCGCCTCCTGGGATTTGCCCTGCCGGACCAGCGCCTCGCCCAGCGTCTGCTGCGCCTGGGCATCCTGGCTGTCGAGCGCGACGGATTGGCGCGCCTCCGCCTGCGCGCGGTCTCGATCGGCGGGCTGTGTGCTGTAGGTGAGGAGCCAGCGCGCATATTCACGATGGGCTGCCGCGAAATGCGGATCCAGCCGGATCGCCTCCAGGAATTCTTTAAGCGCGTCCTGCGGGCGGTTACTGCGCGTGTAGAGCGTTCCAAGGTAGAGATGATCGCCCGCGTAGTTGGGCTGCATCGCGATGGCCCGCTCCTCGGCGCTGATCGCGCCCTGCGGATCGGCGGTATTGTCGCGCGCCATAGCCAGAAAGACCCAGGCTGCGCGATCGTTAGGGTCGATCTGCACCGCCTGGCTCAGCTCCTGGTTCGCCTTGATCATCGAATGCTGGGCGGTGTAGAACTGGCCAAGAAGGCGGTGCGCGGCGCCGAGGCGAGGAAAGGCATCGACAAACTGTTTGAGCTCTGCATAGGCATCCGCCGTGCGCCCTATTCCGAGCAGCGCGCGCATCCATTCCTCGCGGATACGTACTTGATCGGGCGCGGCTACGGCAGCCTCTTTCAGAAGCGGCGCTGCCTCTGCAAATCGACCGCGCTCGTCGAGCCGGAGACCCGTGTAGTAGAGAACATCCGGATCGTTCGGCTGCGCTTTGGCCATGCGCTGGAGGTCGGCCAGCGACGTGCCGGCGAGACGGCGATTGCGCAAAGACGGGTTGTGTGCTATGCCCCATACCGCAATAGCCACCGCCAGGCCGAGAAAGCCCAGCCGGACGACGATAGCTCTCCTGCGATTCCTGAGCAGGGGGTTATCCCGTCTCTGTGCCCCTGATGTTGCCGGGGCGGCGGCTTTGCCGCTATTCACATTCATAAAACTTCTATCCAAAAGCCCCCTCCCCCTCCTCGAACCTTCGGAATTCCAGGGGACTGTATTGCTCTCTTGTGCCTCTGCCTATAGGCTTAATAGCTTGAGACAGAGGGCTTAGCTCTCAAGGCGGTTCCCCCTCCCTGCGAGCGCAGCGAGCGAACCAGGGAGGGGGACAGGGGATGGGCCGGTGAGGCTTAGTTGTGGTTGGTGAGAAGATCGCCCTGCGAGCCGCGGGCGGCGTTCATGAAGTGGCCGTTGATCGACTTGGTGTGACCATCGGCGAAGGTGACGTTGACGTTGTGCGAATGGCGGGGTAGCGGCCGGTGCGGACCGATGCCGGCGGCCTCCCAGTCTCGACCGAAGTTACCGGGAACGCTGAACTCCCAGTCCGGGCTCCAGCCTTCGACCCAGACGTCCGGATTGAAGGACCAGGGTCCGTACGGAACCTTAGCGGTGCCGGCGCAGGGGCCGGTGCCGGGGCAGGAGTCGTCGCCGTCATAGAAGTGCGGGTCTTTGGCGGCGCTGGCGCCCGTGTTAATGTTCGACGCATCCGCGAAGGCCGCGAGGCTGGCCGGCTGGATGACGGTCGCCAGGGCGACTCCCGGAAAGCCCTCATCGCCCGCCGCATCGAAGACCTGCAGTCCCTGGGTGAGCGAGTAGGCGTTCATGCCGTAGCCGGTCGGGCCGTAGCTGCTAGCCGAGGTCGGCTGGTCCGGGCAGACGAAGATGCCCTGGCTGCCGATCTGCGACATGTCGTAGGGACTTGCGGTCAACGAGCCGTACTTCTGGATGTAGGGCTGCAGCGCGTAGCGCCACATCGAGTGCTGCGCGTCCAGGGTCGGGCCGCCCCACCCGCAGACGAAGGTCTCATCGTAGTCCTGCAGGTACATGTTGCTGGCGAGGCCGATCTCCCGCAGGTTGGAGACGCACGTGATGGCGCGCGCCTTCTCGCGGGCCTGAGCAAAAACGGGGAAGAGGATAGCTGCCAAGATCGCGATAATGGCGATTACCACGAGCAGCTCGATCAGGGTGAAAGCTTTACTTCTTCGCATCGGACATTTCTCCCTTGTGTGTGACTCGTTCCGGCCGATCGGATCGCTACCGGAATCGGACAAGTAGTGCCTGCTTTTGGTGGCTCCGGCCACCAGGGGTCTCCGCGCCGGGTTATTTCCCTCCGGAAGGGAGCGCCGGCTTGGAGGGATCCGAGAGCGGATGTTTCGCTCCGGAATGGGGGCTCTGCTTCTGTGGTTGGGCGTGGGCGGCTTTCCCGTGGGGCTTCGCGTTTTGCGGTCTGGCGGACACGGGCTTCTTGCCAACCTTCTTCTTCTGTTCCTCCGCAAGGTAGCGTTTTGCCATCAGGCGCAGGGTCAGATCTCCGTGGTTGGCGGTCACGCCTTCGATCCAGGTCTTCTCATCAAAGGAGAGCTTGGAGTAGTCGCCTCGCGTCCGCAACGCGAGCTTTTTCATCTCCGCTTCCGTCCCTTCAGCATCCTGGGTGTAATCCGGCAGCCCGTGGTATCCGGTCGGATGCGGTTTGGGGGGCGTTTGCTTGGGGGAAGACTGCGCTCCCAGAAACACCAGGATTCCCAGCGCAACCGCGAGCATAAAAATTCCCAGGCGCAATTCGATGTTGGACATGCCTTACCGCCCTCTGTCGCCGTCTGAAATCTCTCAACCGGCGATGCCTGCGTTCCACTTATGGAAAAAGCAGAGAAAAAGAAAGAGTAGCTCGTGTTACTAGGCCCATCGAGCAAATGTAACACGAGTTACGGAAGTATAACAAAAGTAAAACGGCCTGTCAAGAGGGTCTGAAAAAATTTTTGGCGAATTGCGTTAAAAATGTGATGGCAACATGCCTTTGCTACGAGCAAAAACGCAAGATTTTTGGCAAGCGCATAGAATTTTCAAAAAATTAATTTCTAAAGCCATTGACAAACGGCATAAGAATTGTTATACTGGCATCATTCGTAATACTAACTCGCGTTAGTAACGCGTGTCGGTCAGAATCAATAATCGCTCAGCTGTTCTGGTAAGGAATCGCTCGTTATGGAGTCGCGCAGGGTTCGCATGATTGATGTGGCCAAGGCGGCCGGTGTGTCGCGCACGACCGTCTCCTTTGTGCTTAGCGGACGGGATGCCGGCATCCCTGCCGAGACCAAGCAGCGCGTGCTGCGTCTGGCCCGGCAGATGGGCTATCGGCCTCACGACGCCGCCCTGGCGCTTGCCACCGGGCGTACCCGGCGCATCGGCCTGGTCCTCAACGATCCGACCAGCTTTATCCGCTCGGATTCTTATGTGGCGCACGTGCTCTCCGGGGTCCTGGATGGGACGCTCAAGCACAACTACAATCTGCTGCTGCACTCGGCGCGCTATACGGACTGGCATGCCCTCTACGGCGAGATCCTCAGCGGCGCCGCGGATGGAACGCTTCTGGTGGGCCGCTTCGAGCGGGATGAGCTGACCCCCGCGCTGCTGGAGGCCGGGGTCCCGGTGGTATGTGTCTCCTATCAGATCGAGCATCCGGACTGCTATTCGGTGGATTGCGATAACGAGCAGGGCGGATACCTGGCGGTCCGGCACGTGATCGAGCGGGGGCATCGGCAGATCGCCTTCTTCTCTCCCGGTGAAACGATCTCCTGGGGACGGGACCGGCTGCTGGGGGCACGGCGCGCTCTCGTCGAGGCGGGTCTGTCGGAAGAGAGTCTGCGTGTGTTCGTATGGCAGGAGGCCGGCCTTCCGAGCGCGGAATGGACGCAGGAGGCGCTCTCCTTTCTTCTCGCCCTGAATCCACGCCCGACGGCGTTAGTCTGCTGTGAGGAATGGCGCATTCGTCAGGTGGTAGAAGCGCTGCCTGCGATGGGAATGCGGGTGCCCGAAGAGCTGGTCGTGGTCAGTTTCAACTCGACGGAACATAGCGCGCGGTGCCGGCCGCCGCTGACCTCGGTGGCCCAGCCGCTGGAACAGATCGGCTCGGCTGCCGTAGATATGCTTATCAAACGCATCGAGGGGCGGAAGCTGCCTGAGCGGCATCGACGCTTTCCGGTCCGGCTCGACGTGCGTGAATCCACCCAGCCCGATCCGTCCCTGGCCGTGATCTCGGACCGTAAGGACATCGCGCCTCCCGCCGCTTCCCAGCCGGTACCTTCCGTAGCCTCTAATGGCTTCCCTCGCTGCAATGCGGTCGTACATCAACCAGACGCTCAGGAAACCTTTTCAACTCAGCAGAAAGGAAGGTGAGCCACATGGCTACCAGGATCAATATGCGGGATAAGGTATCTCCTGCCATGATCGGTATCGCGGTCGTCGTGGTGCTGGCGATCGTGGGGTGGCTGGCCTACGCGAATCTGTTCGCGCCGCCCAAGCCACCCCCCATAAGCCCGCAAGCCCAGCAGACAATGGACCGCTATGAGGCACTGGCGAAGAAGACGCACGGCGACATCAACAATCTCTCGCCGGAGGAGCGTGATAAATTTATGAAGGAGACCGGTGGTTACGGCGCCGGGATCCTTCAATCAATCGCGAAGCAGAAGGGATACTGATTTCTCCTCGGCCCGTCGGCTTCCAGCGCAATGATCGGAGGCCGGCGGGCCATCAAGGCGTTCCGACAAACCCGACAGGAGCGCCCTACGCCGTCGTCGGGTACCTGAGTCATCGTTCGCATTACCGTTAGTCACACAACAAGGAGACGAAGAATGAGAAGTCTGCAAGGTCAGTCGCGGGAGTCGCGCGCCGGCTTCACCCTTATCGAGTTACTCGTCGTGATCGCCATCATTGCGATCCTGGCGGCCATCCTCTTCCCTGTTTTCGCGCAGGCGCGCGGCAAAGCGCGCCAGATCACGGGCACCAGCAACATAAAGCAGGTCGCCCTGAGCATCCTGATGTACTCGCAGGACTATGATGAGAAGTGGCCGCGCACCGGTTACGGCGGCGTCTGCGCCGGTGGTTCTGGAGATGACGGCACCATTCCGCCGGGAACGTGTAACCAATACGGCAGCAGCGACTGGCAGAACACAACGGCGCCCTACGTCAAAAATACGGGCCTCTACACCTCGCCGGGCGACGCCAGCCAGGAATCGATCGGCTGGTGGGGCGATTTCGTCAATCCGGATGGCGAGTTCAGCCTGCTGATGAACGATCTGCTGGCACACACAGTTCCCTCCATAACGATCAATGGGGACACGTTTGCCGATACGTATAATCAGCATAAATTCGCGGATGGTGGGTCTCAGGCGGCGGTCAATGCTCCGTCGGACTGCATCCTGCTGGCCGAAGGCCATGGTGGCTGGGTAAAGGGACAGGGCCTGCCCGACCCGAATCCGGATGCCTCCGGCGTGGTGGAAAATCCAATTCCCGGCGCCCCGACGGAGAATAAGTGGCACAAGGAGCAGAGCATCTCCGGCAACTTTACTCCCTTCCTTACCGGCACCAACTACAATAATTTCCCGCCCTTCTTCTCCGGCTTGCCCATGTACTTCCAGGGCAACAACTTTGCCTTCTGTGACGGGCATGCCAAGTGGGTCCGTACTGCCGATTCCAACGGCAAGCCGACTATCTGCAGCACGCTGCCCTGGGTCAAGACGATGGATCCGCAGCAGCGCGGGGTGGAGGATACTGGCTCCTACTGCGGCAACAATAACCAGTTTTCAGGATATCCTCCGGGAAACAGTCCCTGGGGCGGTCATCAGTGGTTTTAGGCGACACTCTTTCGTGAGATCGTCATAGAGGGGCTTTTAGTTGCCCCTGCTTTACTCCTCATCCTCCCTTCCTCAGTAGAGGAAGGGAGGAATCTTGTGTCAGCCCTTATAAAGACTATTAAATTATTCTTCCTCATCGAATTTTCCGAGATGTTGCGGAATGTTCGCGACGGAATGAATTCCTTCGCTGTGAGGCGCTTTGCGCCGGACGTGCTTCGCACACTGTTTGCAAATAGGTTTTCCTGATGACACATCAAGCCATGAAGACCACAGTTCGACCTCCTCTCCGTAACCGATTGCTGCTTCCGCTGCTCATCCTCGCTCTACCGCTGATCGGAATCGCATGGTATGTCCGCACGGCTCCCGCTCGGGCGGAGCGTGCTTTAGAGAAAGCCACGTATAGCCAGTTGGTCGAAGCCGTCAAAAATGATCCCGGCAATCCTCGCGCCCTCTACTACTTCGGCCTTCGCAATCGCGACCTGGGACGGATCGGTCCGGCGCGAGCGGCGCTCGCGCATGCCGCCGAGCTCGATCCGGACAGCGAGGACATTGCGCTGGCCTGGGCGAATGTCGAGGGCGAGGCCGGCAACGACCAGAAGACGTTCGAGATCCTCACCGCGCTGCTCAAGCGCCATCCGAAAAGCGCGGAGGCGCACTGGGCGTTGGCGCTCTTTTATGTCACCCACAGCGACCCAGGCCGCGCCTACCAAGAAGCGATCACGGTCACGGCCCTCCATCCGCAGGATGTGAGAGCGTGGCGGCTGGCGGGCGTGCAGGCGCTTTCCATGCGGCAAGCGAGCATGGGGGAGGCGGCGCTGCGGCGCGCCGTGGCGCTCGATCCTAAAGACTGGCGAAGCCAGTTCGGCTTGGGAGAGGCGCTGACGAGCCAGGCGCGCGACCGCGAGGCTCTGACAGCTTATCAGGCAGCGGCGACTCTGGCCCCTGAGGAGCCGATGATCCTGGCGCGGCTGGGAAGAGCGCAACTCACGACGGCGACCATGCCACAGGACCTTCAAAACGCCGTAGTAACCTTGACGCGCGCTGTCCAGATCGATCCCGACAATGCGCTGGCGCAGTTGTCGCTGGGACAGGCGCATCTGCGCCAGGGGGATTATGCCGGCGCAAAAACGGCCCTACTTCAGGCCGAGCGCCTCGCCGCTTCGCTCGCGAATTTTCGCTCACCTCTGCATACCGCCCTGCTGCAAGTCTGCATGCGGCTGAATGACCCTGCCGGCGCTCAGCGTGAGAAGCGCCTGCTCCAGGAATCGAACCGCTATAATCAGCAGATGGATTGGCTGCGCACGCATCTCATTACCGGGCAGTTGGATGACAAGACCTGCCTGAAGTTCGCGCGGCTCTGCGAGGAGAACGGCGATAGCGCCGAGGCGATCTACTTGTATCGGCGCCTGCTCGGCGATCCGGCCTATTCGGCGCAGGCCCGCCAGAGTCTGGCCCGGCTGGCACAGACCGCTCCGCGCGCCGGCCCGAGCCTCGACGCCTTAGCGCCTACGGCAACAGAGGATGTCTCGGTTCTGCTGCACGACGCGGATTCGCTGCTGCAGCAAAAGCAGGTTGCTCAGGCTGTGGACGCCTACCAGGCCATTCTTAGGAAAGACCCAAACTCCGCGCCGGCCTGGCAGGGATTAGGAGCGGCCTACAAGCAGACGGGTCAGAACGAGGCGGCTTTCCACGCCCTGAATCGGGCGCTTCAACTGCAGCCCAATCTGCCGCAGGCACAACTGATGCTGGCGGATCTCTACTACGACATGGGTCTGCAGGACGAAGCGACGCGCCGGATACAGCGGCTCATCCAGCAAGCGCCCCCTAAAGCGGAGTATTTCGATGCGCTGGGCGATTGCCTGCGCGACGATCCGCTGACCTACGCCCGCGCCGAGGACAACTATCGCCGCGCCGTCCAGATGGACCCACATCAGTCCGATTACCTGGTCAACCTGGCGGACATGGAGACGCTGACCAATAAGCTGCCGGACGCAGAGACGCACTACCGTCAGGCGCTGCAAATGGCTCCGAACTCGGCACACGCGCAGTTGGCGCTCGGCCAGTTCCTGCTACGCCAGCAGGGAACACCGGAGCGCCAGGCGGAAGCGGAGCGGTTGCTGCGAAGCGCGCTGGCGCAGGTACCCAATAGCATCAAAGCTCTGCTCTCGCTGGGCCAACTGTTGACTCAGCGCGGAGACGCCAAAGATGCCGTTCCCTTGCTGGAACACGCGGTCTTGCTGGCGCCAAACCAACCAAGCGCCTGGTATAATCTCGCCCGTGCCTATGAGATGCTGCATAACAAGGAGCGCTCGCAATACTGTTACGCTGCCTTCCGGCGTCTCAGCCACCTGAGTGATGCGTTAGATAGCGCGGTAGATGAGACGCGCAACCATCCCAAGAGTGGACCTTCGCATCTTAAACTGGCCCGTCTGTATGCGCAGAAGGGGGCCTATGCCAAAGCGATCAATCAGTATGAGGTCTATCTCGCGCTCGACCCTTCCGACACATCCGTCCACAAAGAGCTGCAGCGCCTCATCGACCAACTGCGAGCCTCGGGTCACATGCCGAACATCGGCTTTTTCAACGAGATGGTGGCCGCCTCGGTGAAATTTCACTAGCGCTGACTTCATCCCGCGTCCCCACGGGCCTTGCGGCCCTGCCTCTCCTTACGAAGGAGAGGGGAAGACCTCACCCCCTGACCCCCTCTCCTTACGAAGGAGAGGGGGAACTTAAAGGAAAGAGTGTTTTGATCCGTTTGTCTGCTCTTATCGGCGCTTTCGTTTTTCTTTGCAGCGGCTTGCTGGCTACGTCGGGCTGCCGTCCGTCGGCGGGAGCGGCACGTGCCGGTACGGCCGCCTCTCCTGCCTCATCCCTGCGGAATATCCACTTTGTCGATGTGGCGGAGACGGCGGGACTGCGCTATCGGTGGAAAATCGAGGGCAAGCGCCCGCTCAACATCTTGCAGACGATCGGCAACGGCTGCGCCTTGCTGGACTACAACAATGACGGCAACCTGGATATTCTGCTGGTCGGCTCGAAGCTGGCTCTCTATCAGGGAGACGGACACGGCCATTTTACCGATGTCACGCATCAGACCGGCCTGGATACGCTTTCGGGTCATTTCCTGGGCTGCGCGGTAGGCGATTATGATAATGATGGCTTTGACGATATCTATCTGAGCGCCTACCGAGGGGGCGTGCTGCTGCACAATGAAGCGGGAAAAGGCAAAAGGGAAAAGGGAAAAGAGGGGGCAGCCAGTCCCCAGTCCCCAATCCCCAGTCTCCGTGTTTTCCGGGATGTCACTAAAGAAGCCGGCATTAAGCCCCAGCCCTGGGGAACGAGTACGGCCTTCTCTGACATCGATGGATCCGGGCGACTGAGCCTCTATATCGGTAATTATGTGCGTTTCGGTCCGTCCTCCCTACAGCTCTGCCGCGTCAATCAGCACCTTACCGCCTGCGGTCCTATCGCCTACCCGCCGGAGAAGGGCGTCCTCTACCGTAATCTCGGCAAGGGCAAGTTCGAGGATGTGACACGGTCATGGGGAGCCGATCAGGCGGCAGGAAAAACGCTGGGCGTCGCGTTCGCCGACTACGACGGCTCGGGCCGCCAGAGCCTTGCCCTTGCAAACGACGAGATGGCCGGCAATCTGTTTCATAACGAAGGCGGCAAGTTCGTGGACGTAGGAACGGATGCCGGAACTGCCTACGACCGCAACGGCAGCAAGCACGGCGGCATGGGAGAAGATTGGGGCGACTACGACAACGACGGCAGGCTCGATCTCCTGGTCGCCACGTTCCAGCAGGAGGTGAAGAACATCTACCATAACGATGGCAGCCTCTTCACTGATCGCGCGATTCCTCTGGGAATCGCCTGGGCGGCTTCGCCCTACGTCGCGTTCGGATCCAAGTTTATCGATGTAGACAATGATGGCTGGCTCGACGTGATCTTCGCGGACGGTCACATTCAGGATAACGCCGCCGAGGTGGAAAACAATGCGACCTTTCGCCAGCCGATCCAGCTTTTTCATAATCAGGGTGGCACAGACTTTGAGGACATTCACGCCAGCTTGATCGGCAGCGCCGCGCAGCCTATCGTCGGACGGGGCCTGGCTATTGGTGACTTCGATAACGATGGTCGCATGGACGTGCTGGTGGTGGATAGCGAAGGCGCCCCTCTGCTCTTGCACAATGAGACGCCTAACGCCGGCCACTGGCTGGAGGTGACGCTGCAAGGTACGAAGAGCAACCGGGATGGGATCGGGGCACTGGTAACGTTTGAGACCAGCGGCAGGAAACTGTTGCGGTTGTGCCACACCGACGGCTCCTACCTGTCCGCATCGGACCGGCGGGTACATTGCGGGCTTGGCGCGGCGACCTCGGCGACCATTCGGGTGAAGTGGCCCAGCGGGCATCAAGACATCTACAAAGACATTCCGGCAGATCGGATTGTAACGCTTACTGAGCGGTAGATGGGGGCAGTTAAAACTGCTGCAACAAAGGCCCGAAGTCCCCTGCGGGGACTCATCCTTCACCCGAATTCTCCTTCTTAGGGAGAGGGGGTTAGGGAGTGAGGTCCGTCCGCAGGACGGTTGTCCGCAGGACCCCCAGACGGGTATTTCAATGCCCGGCTATACGGGTCATTCATGGCCCGGCTAATACGTATGCTGATCGCAAACGTCGCCTTAACGGTTCGGCGACCTTCCTGCGCCTTCCCGAAGCGTGGCCGCGCGATCGGCGGGAAGGTCCGGATAGACATCGACCGCGCCGCTGGGCCAGCGAACGGTGATGGTCGCCTGGGTGGCCGTGCCTAACCCGAAGTGAACGCGCTTATCGGAAGCGGACATGTAAGAACCGTCTGTGCCGCAGCGCCGCAGC